>ERZ772930.372-NODE-372-length-14734-cov-6.74249_pt1 | contig 14734 bp, 13 predicted proteins | sample MGYA00511685_ERZ772930 | MGnify/ENA primary metagenome ERZ772930 (study PRJEB29015, sample SAMEA2738053) | human oral metagenome | biome: human oral; feature: human-associated habitat; material: saliva | place: China | collected 2226 ... | reverse complement strand
GCTATATCGGGCCGGTGAAGAGTAGTTTGATTGCCGCTGTCGAACCGATTTCTGCAGTATTCTTCGCCTTCCTCATTATGAACGAGCATTTCTTTGCCATTGACTTTGCCGGCATGGCGATGATTCTAGCAGCCGTGGTCCTCATCTCGGTGAAAGACTTGATCAAAGAACGCCGTAAAAAAGAACAAGGCGTCATCGACTAGAAACAATACGCTTAAACACTTGCAGTGGAACGCTGCAGGTGTTTTTCTTTTGCGGAAAAAGGGAGCTGTGAATGGTTGAAAGTGCCATCCAAGCCTTCGTAGTAGGAGTGCCAATGAAATGGTTAACCGTCCCTCTCGAAGCTGGCGAACTCTTTGCCTTCTGTGAAAGTAAAAAAGCTAGTCACCTCAAAGAAAACCAAAAAAGAATCAAAATAAATTAAAGAGATTTTGTCCTGCACAATACAGAGCTACATCCTGTGCTTCAATAAATTGCCGAGCTTTATGGAGTCAGTACATTGTTCCTTCATTCCGTTTATTAAACAGTTGTTATAACAAATTCATTTTATGACACATTTTTTTTGCCAAAATTTGAGTTTTTTAATCTACATGAGTATTGTATGATAAATTCATCAAATAAGGAGTGCGTTTTTCAGATGCTGGGGAACGTCATTCTATAATAAAGGAGAAGAAAAATGTCAAACAAATCTTTTAAAGTGAGACTCCAAAAACTTGGAACAACACTTTCGAATATGGTCATGCCAAATATCCCTGCCTTAATCGCTTGGGGTGTCTTAACGGCATTAGTAATTCCAAACGGGTACCTTCCAAATGAAGAATTAAGTAAGATGGTATCCCCAATGTTAACTTACGTTATTCCACTTCTAATCGCGTTTACAGGTGGATTCAATGTATACGGACATCGTGGAGGTGTTGTCGGTGCTGTTGCTTCATTCGGGGCAGTTGCTGGATCTACAGTGCCAATGATTATCGGTGCGATGATTATGGGACCTCTTACAGCTTGGTTAATGAAGAAATTCGACCAAACAGTACAACCAAAAATCAAACCTGGTTTTGAAATGTTAGTAAATAACTTCTCTGCAGGTTTCCTTGCATTTGGTATGATGCTTCTTGCCTTCTATTCAGTTGGACCAGTTGTTGCGAACTTAACAACATTAGTAGGACAAGGTGTAGATACATTAGTTACACTTAAATTATTACCATTAGCAAACATCATTATTGAACCAGCTAAAATCTTATTCTTAAACAATGCGTTAAACCACGGAATCTTTACTCCAATTGGAACACAACAAGTAGTAGATGCTGGTAAATCAATCCTATTCTTACTTGAAGCAAACCCTGGACCAGGTCTTGGTATCTTACTTGCATTTGCGTTCTTTGGAAAAGGTTCTGCAAAATCATCTTCATGGGGTGCAATGTTAATTCACTTCGTTGGTGGGATTCATGAAATCTACTTCCCATACGTAATGATGAAACCAGCAATGTTCCTTGCTGTTATCGCAGGTGGTGTATCTGGTACATTCACATTCCAATTATTAGGAGCTGGATTAACTTCAGCTGCTTCACCGGGTTCAATCATCGCAATCTTAGGAATGGCGCCTAAAGGATTTATGCCTCACTTAGTTGTGTTAGCCGGTGTACTAGTCGCTGCTGCTGTATCATTTGTAGTAGGTTCATTCATCTTAAAACTCGACAATTCAGAAGAATCACTTGAAGCTGCTCAAGCCGCTACTACAGCAGCAAAGGCACAAGCGAAAGGACAAGCTGTTGCTGCTTCACCTGAATTTTCAACAATCTCTACTGACTCAGTAAAACGTATTATCTTTGCATGTGATGCTGGAATGGGAAGCTCAGCAATGGGTGCTTCACTTCTTCGTAACAAAATTCAAAAAGCAGGTTTTGAAAATATTCCTGTAACAAACCAAGCTATCTCAACACTTGAAGATACAGATTACACATTAATTGTCACTCAAGAAGAACTAGCAGACCGTGCTGCACAACGTACGCCAAGAGCGATTCACGTAGCTGTTGATAACTTCTTAACATCACCAAAATACGATGAAATCGTAGCACAATTAACAAACGGAACTGTTCGTCCTGCTGAAACAGCTGCACCAGCACAAGAAGATGCAACAGTTGACTTAAATTTTGTCGATGAAGTTGTCTTTGCCTATGACAAAGCTGAAGGGTCTGCAACAATGGGTCGTGAAACATTACAATCAATCTTCCGTGCAAATGACGTGAAGATTCCAGTAGTGACAGTTCCATTTGAAAAATTAGCAGAACATAACGCTAAAAATATCATGATTGTTACAACGATTGCACAACAATCACAAGTACAAGCAGCTGCACCAAATGCGCAATTATTAGTAGTCGATAGTGTTGTGACAACACCAGAGTATGATAAATTAATTGCCCGCATGCACAAATAATTAAAAGATTTCTCGATAAAAGAGTATAATGAAGATATGTTATTTACAAATCGAGAAGAACAATTGATTAAAGCCTTCCTGGAACTCGGGAAACTTTCCGTAAAAGAAATGATGGAACTCTTAAAGGTTTCAACGAGAACGGTTTATCGGACTATCTCTGATTTAACCCTTAGCTTGGAACCTTTAGGAATCCAACTGATTAAAGAGGGGAAAAAATACTATCTAGAAGGAGACTTACAACGCTTAGAGAGTGAGAGCATCACCATGAGCAACACTCCGACAGATCGGTTATTACACCTCACATATCTCTTACTTAGTGAAGAGAGCCCTATTACGAATGAGGAGCTCCAAGATCGCCTCTTCGTTTCAAATGTAACGATTATTCAGGACATTGCATTGATAGAGAAGCGATTAGCGCATTTCAATCTGACACTCAACCGCCAAAAAGGATATATGATTCAAGGAGATAACTGGCAAAAGAGGAGAGTGTTAGCAATCGTCCTGTCTAATGCTATTTCTGTACAGGAATTTGCGAACGGGCAATGGAAAGGATTTAGTCATTTAGAGAAGAATACAGTTAGCGTGTGCAAAAAGGCCTTAGAAGGACAAACCACCGCTCTTGGGAAATTAGATCCAAAAATCAAGGAGTTCTTAACCTTTTTATTAGCGTTAGCGGATAATCGGTTAAGCCCGAAAACGGTTAGTGGCATCTCCAAAGATGCTCTCACCATTTCGCAAACGCTCTTTAAGGAGCTTAGTGATGAAGCGTCACCACGATTTTATAATCTACAAGAGATTGTATCGTTTGCCAAAATTATCGATGAAACGGTACTAAAGAGACAGGAAGTCCCTCTTTATCGCGAACGCTTTGATAGTGAGTTCTATTACAGCGTCAGCCAATTAATCGACAGCATTTCGCGCTTTACGAAAATTGATTTTATTCGTGATAAAGCCCTCTTTACGTTTCTCTTTCATCATCTAAAGCTAGCCTTAGCCGTACCGGTCTTATATCCAGAAGGCTCGTCTTATCATGTGGCGTCTCTAGTTACCAAGAAGAATGCGTATCTTAATGATATTGTCAGTCTCGTTGTTCGAGATATCTTCCCAAGTTACTTGAACAGTGAGTACGAACATTCTCTCATTACGTTGCATTTTGCTTCGAGTTTAAGAAGAAGTCCGGATATCTATCCGATTCGCGTCTTACTCGTGACGGATGAACGACCACTTATGACGAACTTACTGATTACAAAAATGCAAAGTGTTGCGCCGTTCGTGGGACAAATCAAGGTGGTCTCTAGTAGCGAGCTCGAGGGAGTTGACTGTCAAGCTTATGATTACACACTGTCGACAAAGCCAGTGGTAGGATACCAGTTTGATACGATTTCCGCCTTTCCTTCTGCAAAGGAAATTCTGGAATTACAAGAGTGCTTACAACGAGTTCAAGAAAATATCACAGTTCGCCGTACGGAACGTCCTGTTGAAACGATAGCGTTTGATTTACAGGCGTACCTACAAGCTTCGAGTCAGTTGCTAAAGAACTTCCGATTGATGCATGTTCAAAATGCAGCGACTTTTGAGAAGACCGTCTTCCAACTCATCCAGAGCTTACAACTGGTGAATGGAGCAGACTATTTGGCGGATAAGTTACTGAGACGCTTTGAAGAGAGTCCACTTGCTATCCCGAATACGAACCTGGCACTGTTGCATACGCAGTCGCATACGGTTTTAGAAAGTCACTTTGTTGTGATCGACTTAGAACAACCTGTTGAAGCCAAATCCATGACACACGGTAGAGAACAGGTCAAACGAATTCTAGTGATGTTAACGAAATTGGATGAAAGTGAAGAAGTAAGAAACTTGATGACGGCAATTAGTCAGTCTATCCTGGAAAATAATCTCTATACAGAAATCTATCGTACCGGGAACCAAGAAATCATCTACCACTTATTGAATACCATATTCAACGAAAAAATTAAGAAATTGGAGAATTAACCATGGAATTTCAAGAAAAACTAATTAAATTGAATCAAGCTTTTGAAAACAAAGAAGAAGCCATTCGTTACTGTGGACACTTGCTTGTTGAAGCAGGTCATGTCAATGAAGCCTATGTGGACGCAATGGTTCAAAGAGATGCAGACTTATCCGTTTATATGGGGAACTTCATTGCGATTCCTCATGGAACAGATGCCGCTAAAAAAGAAGTGAATTCTTCAGGAATTGCGATCGTTCAAGTTCCATCAGGAGTGAACTTCGGAACGCAAGAAGATCCAAAAGTCGTGACCGTATTATTCGGAATTGCTGGACTAGGAGACGAGCACTTAGAAATCATCCAAAAAATCTCAATCTTCTGTGCAGATGTGGATAACGTTGTGAAATTAGCGGATGCACAATCGGTGGAAGAAGTGATTCGTTTATTAAATAATGTAGAGTAAGGGGACATCAACAATGAAAAATGCAGTACATTTTGGCGCAGGAAATATCGGCCGTGGATTTATCGGAGAATTGTTATTTGAAAATCATTTTTCAATTACATTCGTCGACGTTAACGAAAGAATTATTGACGCCTTAAATGAACGTGGCGCATATGAAATCGAAATCGCTGAAGAAGGACAACGCCATATTGCCGTATCAAACGTACGTGGAATTAATAATGCGAAGAATCCAGAAGAAGTCGTAGAAGCAGTTGCTAATGCAGACTTAGTGACAACAGCCATCGGACCAAATATTTTACCATTCATTGCGGAACTAATCGCAAAAGGAATTGAAAAACGTCGTGTCAGTGGGAATACAACTCCTGTTGATGTTCTAGCATGTGAAAACATGATTGGCGGTTCTCAATATTTATACGAAGAAGTCAAGAAATATTTAAGTGAAGAAGGCCTTGCCTATGCAGAACAATATGTTGGCTTCCCAAATGCAGCTGTAGACCGTATCGTTCCAGCGCAAACACACGAAGATCCACTCTTTGTAGTGGTGGAACCTTTCAATGAATGGGTTGTTGAAACAAGCCGTATGAAGAACCCATCTCTTCAATTAGAAGGAGTTCATTACGAAGAAGACCTTGAACCATTCATCGAAAGAAAATTATTCTCAGTGAACTCAGGCCATGCGACTTCAGCGTATACAGGTGCTCACTACGGTTCGAAGACAATCCTTGAAGCTCTTCAAAATCCAACTGTAAAAGAAAATGTAGAAGCCGTTCTTGCAGAAATCAGAAGCCTTCTCATTGCTAAATGGGGCTTTGACGAACAAGCTTTAAAAGACTATCATCAAGTCATTATCAGTCGTTTCGAAAATCCATTTATCGTGGATGACGTTGCTCGTGTGGCAAGAACACCAATTCGTAAATTAGGATATGACGAACGCTTCATCCGTCCAATCCGTGAATTACGTGAACGTGGACTTTCATATGACAACCTTTTGAAGACTGTTGCGTATGTCTTTGATTACAAAGATTATAGCGATCAACAATCTGTTGAGTTACAAGCATTACTTGCACAAAAACCGATTGAGGAAGTTGTCAAAGAAGTAACAGGTGTGAGTGAAGAAGCGCTTGTTTCTCAAATTGTGACTTCTGTTGAACAAGTCGTATCTCGCTAATAGAAGCACCATTCAACTATCAAATAAAGGAATCAGGCGATTACTGCTTGATTCCTTCTTTTTTGCTAAAAAAAATTATTTATAATTGAAGGCAGAAATATGATACACTAGTAACTATTTTTAGAGGTTGGAGGTCCTTAACTTGTCTTATTCACTCGAAATATTACCAAGCTTATTACACGGAGCAGTGACCACATTAGAAGTGTTCGCGCTTGTCTGACTCTTTTCAATTCCGCTTGGCCTTCTATTGCCTTTGCGATGCAACTCAAATGGAAGCCACTCAACTGGTTCATCCACATCTATATCTAGGTGATGCGTGGAACGCCAATCAATACCAAAGCGTAAACGAGGCCATTATCGACTTGAAGAATGACCGTATCGACGCCTTACTTATCGACCGTGTATACGCGGACTACTACCTCACGACAGAAGGGATTGCGGGCGAGTACGACACCATTCCTTCAGGTTTCGAGAGTGAATCCTTTGCGGTAGGAGTACGACCTGCCGACCAGAAACTACTCGAAGCGCTGAACCAAGCCTTCAAGGAACTCTATCAAGAGGGCACCTTCCAACAAATCAGCAAGAAATGGTTTGGTGAGGATGTCGCAACGCCCCAAGTCAAAGGGCAAGAATAACAAAACAAGACACCATCGCCTTCAGGAGGGAATGCCTTCCAGGAGGCGATTTTTTTGTACAAAAAAAGAAAAATGCTTAAGAACTCTAGAAAACAAGATTGATAAAACGTTTTCAAAGGGGTACACTGGAGATGTAGAAAAGTTCAAGTAAAGGAGAGAACACCATGAAAAAATTAGAAGGAAAAGTAGCCCTTATCACTGGAGCAGCTGTTGGACTTGGAAAGGGAATCGCAACGGTCTATGCCAAATATGGCGCGAAGATGTGCCTTGTCGACTTATTACCAGAAGTCGAAGAAACGGCCAAAGAATTAAGAGAAACTTACGGCGCAGAGATTGTCACTTATGTCGGAGACGTCTCCAATAAAGACCATATGAAAGAAGCAGCCAAGAAGGCAAAAGACGCCTTCGGGGAAGTGAATGTGGCTTGTTGCAACGCTGGGGTTTGCAGATTAGCTCCATTTGAAGAAATGAGTGATGAAATGCGCGACTTCCATATCGATGTGAATATCAAGGGCGTATGGAATAGCTGTCAAGCCGTCATCCCTTATATACTCGAAAAAGGCGGTGGTAGCATCGTTATTGCCTCATCCGTCACAGGGGATATCGTAGCCGATGCCGGAGAAGCAGCCTACGCGATGACAAAAGCAGCGCTCGTTGGATTAACGAAATGCTTGGCCGTAGAATACGCAGACCGTCATATCCGCGTAAACTGCTCACAACTAGGATATGCAAGAACACCAATGGTTGAAAAGATGGCCATTGAATCTAACCCAGATAACCCAGAAAGTGCCATCCAAGATATCGCAGTAGGCGTGCCAATGAAACGCTTGGCAGACCCACTTGAAGTCGGCGAACTCTTCGCCTTCCTCGGAAGCGACGAAGCTAGCTACCTCACAGGAAGCCAAATCGTCATCGACGGCGGCAGCATCTTACCAGAAACCATGAGCATGGGGACGAATTAGAACAACAATCTTATACTAAGTAAAAACAGTTGAAGTATCATTACTTCAACTGTTTTTTAGTTTTATAAAAAGTAAAGTATTTAAGGGTTAAAAACGAGAGAATCTTATTTACTCTTGGAGACTTTGCTTAAATATTTTTTTTGGAAAAATTTCTTTGATTAGAATTCTATTTTCAATTTTTAATTTTGTAAGAAGATTTCTTCCGTGATCCTTATTTGAAAAAGTTTGTCCATATTTTTCAATTAGATTAACAACCTTGTTTAACATTTCTTTATGAAGTTCTATTTTTTTATTTTCATCATATGCATCCCAAAAGAAAATCAATCGCGTATTGCCATGATATAAGTCTATAGAATCGAAAATTGATTGAAAATATGGATAATCAGCTTCACCAAGACCGTGCCCATAAAATAGTATGTTTTTGATATCTTTGGAAAGACGAATATTAGAAAAAAATCCGTTTTCTAAAATACGATAAGACTTTGAAAATTGTATCGGTGTATTTGTAAAATGAGAAATTAAGCTATCATAATTAATTCCAAAAATTATATTATTAGAGATCAATCTACCATGAATATTATACCAATTAAATGATTGTACAGGTAGTGTGTAATTAAATGAGAGAATATCATTTGAAGCATAGAATTTATAAGTTTCGGTTTGATTATCCTGAGAATTAGACATTTTATATTTATTTGGATCATAAGCTTTTAGAATATGATTTAATAACTTCATAGAGCATGTAAAATAATTATTATATTCAGGTTCAAAATCATTTTGAGAGATAGTTGTAGAAAACATCGTATCTTTTTCTTTGTTATATTGGTCAGATAAGAAAACACAAAAATTCTGTTCAAGTTTCTTTAGATGATTAAATAAGAAAATTAAAGCTTGTTCAAGGGTTTTAGGAATATCTGTACCTTGTTTTTTTGTTACTACTAATCCCCAATAGGTTATCTCTAATGATTCTGGGGTTACTGAATCTTTAATCACATCATTTCTAGTTTGCTTTAAATAATTATTAATATATCCAATATAATCAGAATCAGGCTCTTTATCCAACTTATGGATAAAATTATCTTTATAAAGTATCTCTATATTTTTTAATTGATTAAAAATTTGTAATTCTATATCTGCCCAATTTTCAGATTCTAATAAATTCCGATTTCGTAAACAATCCAAAATATAATACCAAAAATTATCCCGATATGTTTCTTCAGGAATCCAATCAAAAAAATCTGTGTATTTTGACTTTAATCCGCATGCTAAATCAAAGCCGTTTCCAATAATTAATAGTTGCTCCGTTGTGATTTTAGGTTCCATAATTACTCCTCATTATTCAGTAGTTCACAAAAATAATACCATGTTTTTTACATTATAAATAGTGCATTTATCAAAAATGTACTTAACAGTGCAATAAAAGAATAGAATTATATCAATTGTCTGCTAATTATCAAACTTATTTAGATTAATTATATATAAGTAGGATATAAACCTATAAAAGATTGTATATTCACCAATTATTCACGGTTTTGATATTGATTTTTAAAACTATTTACAGCATTATTTATGTAAGGGTTTTCTTTATGTTTTAAATTCATTATTTCAAATTATTGTATTTAAGTTTTTAATTTAGGTTTAGGCATTATATTACTACTAAAAGATGTGAAATTTTTTAATGGAGGTGAATGATATTTGTTTTAACTCACATCTTTCTTAAAAACATAAAGGAGAATTGACATGGAAATTTTAATGCAGGTATTTCAATCGATATCAAAGAACTTTTTAACTCAACCCGCTTATTTTATCGGTATGCTGTCTTTTGTCGGTGCAATTCTTTTAAAGAAAAGATGGTATGAAGCATTATCAAGTTTTATCAAAACTGCCATTGGTTTCTTAATCCTAACAGCTGGTTCAGGAGGTTTAGTTCAAACATTCCGTCCAATTATTGAAAGTATTGGTTTAAAATTTGATAGAAAAATTGGTGTAGTAGACACTTATTTTATGCTTGGACAACTTTACGGTGATACAGGGGTTTATTCAATTCCAGGGGCAGTTATGTGGACTATGACTGCATTTATAGTTTCATTCTTTGTTAACTTAATTTTGGTTTACTTTAATAAGTATACGAAATGTAGAACTGTATACACAACAGGGCATGTACTTCAAGGATATTCAACAATGTGGACTTTCATGATTTATCTTGTTGCGCCAGAAACAAGAAACTTCACGTACACATTCTTAGTCGGTTTATTTATTGGTATTTTTACGTCAATTGCATCTAACTTAACGGTCGAAGCTACAAAGGATCTTACAGATAATGCTGGCTTTGCGGTAGCTCACCAACAAATGTTTGGTATTTTAATTACAGATAAGGTTGCTGGAAAAATCGGTAGTAAAGACGAGGATATTGCAAAGATAAAATTGCCAGGTGCTTTATCAATTTTTAGTGATAACATTGTATCAATTGCAGTATTACTTACTTTATTTATCGGGCCTATAATGTTTATGGTTGGACCAGAAACATTAGCACAAACGGATGCTAGCTTTAAGAATAGTGGTATGGCATTATGGGCATATGTATTGAAAAGCTGCTTGATGTTCTCAGTATATATGTTTATTCTTCGACAAGGTGTAGCGCTATTCGTATCTGAATTAACGGCTGCATTTGAGGGTATTAAACAAAAATTCCTCAAGAACTCTATTCCAGCAGTAGACTGTGCAGTTACATTTAACTATGCTCATCCAAATGTAACGATGTTCGGATTTGTATTTGGTTTTCTTGGACAAATTGTAGCAATGGCTTTATTGTTAATCTTTAATTCTCCATTGTTCTTGGTACCAGGATTCATTCCTTTATTCTTTGATAATGCAACACTTGCTGTGTTTGCGAATAACAAAGGTGGTAGAAAGGCAGCAATGCTAATTCCTTTCATCAGTGGATTTATTCAAGTAATGGTATCACTTGTTATGCTACTTTGGATTCACGGTGTTTCTGGATATGAATTAGTGGCTTGGCCTGCAATGGGTGATAATAACTTAATGATTGCACCGTTGTTATACTTAACATATCTATTTAACCCATATGTAGTATTAGCATTATTTACAGTGCTTCTCATTTTTATCCATATTCGACACTATACGAAACACAAAGAGGGCTATTACGATAATATTTAGGAGTGTATTTTATGAAAATATTAGTATGTTGTGGAAACGGTGTTGGAAGTAGTCTGATAATGAAGTTGAAGACTACTGAAGTTTTAAAGAAACATAATTCGAATGCTACGATTGACCATGCAAGTTTAGGGGATGCAGAATCAATTGGACGAAACTATGATGTTATTCTTTGCCCGTTAGTATTTGCTAGTAAGTTAGAAAAATTTGCAGGTGAAGTAATTATAATCGGTGTAAAAAATGTTTTAAAAGCAGAAGAAATTGAAGCAGCGCTTTTAGAACATCAGGTTATAAGTTAAGGTAGGACAAGCCATGAACTTTGAGGAGTATGAAAACAATAGATTAAAGACTCTTCCAGAGAGGATTGATTGGTGGTTAGACGCAAGATTCGGAATGTTTATTCATGTTGGATTGTATAGTGTTAAAGCTGATCACGAATGGAGTAAAGGAAATCAAAATCTTAAACGAGAAGAGTATAATCAACTTGCAAAAGGGTTTAATATTACTGAAGAGGCCATTGAATCGTGGGTAAAATTAGCCTATAAAACAGGAATGAAATATGTTGTACTCACTACTAGACATCATGAGGGTTTTTCTTTATGGAAATCGAATGTAAATAAATTTAATTCCACTAATTACGGAAATCGAATTGATGTCATAAAATATTTTGTAAAATATTGTCGTAAATACGGCTTACGTATTGGTTTGTATTTTTCTTTAATGGATTGGAATCACGATGATGCTTATTCTTGTATGATAGACGAAGATGCAAACAAGAGGTTTACAGATTATATTAAGGGAATGCTACGAGAGCTCATGACAAATTACGGTAAGATTGATGTGCTTTGGTATGATATTCCTCGTCCCATGATAGATGATAAAGGTTGGGATTCCATAGCCATGAATGAAATGGTTCGACAATTACAACCTCAAATTATCATTAACAATCGGTCTAGATTAGCAGAAGACTTTATCACTCCTGAAGAAAAAATTGGTGGCAGTCAAGATGTGTACTGGGAATCATGTATGACATTAAATCGTTTAAGTTGGGGATACATTAATGAGGAACAAATTCAACCTTATTTAATGACTCCACAACAAGTTATACGAACATTAATTGAGATAATCTCTAAAAAGGGGAACTTATTGTTGAATGTTAATCCAGATGCTAAAGGTAAGATTCCCAATAGTACACTTTCAATTCTTAAAAGTGTAGGACAATGGTTAGATGTATTTGGTGAAGTAGTCTACGGTAGAAATAATCCAACGAAAATTCATAGAGCAAATGATTTATGCATTTCGATTGAGCGGGAGAATATAGCTTATATTGTTAACTTTATTCGCCCACTCGATGGATTGTTAAGATTAGGTGGCGAGTTTTCTGTAGTTAAAGAGGTTGTTGACCTATTTACCTCAAATCCATTGGTATTCACTCAATCTTCTGAAGGTATAGATATCACTCTTAATGAAGAATTTTCATCTGAATTAGGAATAGGAGTTATGAAGCTTATTTTTAAAGATACAATAGAGTTTAAGAGAGCAACTCTATATCCGCAGATTAATGAAGGAAGATTTATATAATTTTTAAGAGCGTCTTATAAAGACGCTCTTAATTTTTTTGGTCTAATTAAAACCCCCGGATTGTCCGGGGGTCCAAAAGGCTTTAGCGGAGTGATAATGAAAAAAAGCCTCCTTAGTTGTGATTCGTATGTGGTCTGCAAACTACAACGAAAAAACTAAGGAGGTTTTGTCATGGGATATACCGATGACTTACACAGTTTATCACACACGAAATGGAACTGTAAGTATTGAAACAGATAATTTTGGTCTAGAGGGTATTATGTAGATGCGGTGAGAAAGAATTCTAAAGCTATTGGAGAGTGTACACGGAATCAATTAAAAGAAGATTATATAACAGAAAAATTTGAATTAGAATGGGAAGATTCGTTTACAGGGAAACGTAAATAGGTGCTCGTCGCAGGCCACACGAGCGCCTTGAGGCATCGCTCTGAGATCAGGGCTATGCCCGAAACTGAAAAACCACCGGCTTAGCCGGTGGATATTTATTTTAAACTATTCGCTTATAAATAACGCTACTGGTATAATTAAGTAGTAAAAAATTAATAATAAGGAAGTGTGATATTATGCCTGAAAAATTAGCAAGGTTAAAGCCTTTTACAAAATGGACAGGTGGAAAACGTCAGCTATTACCCGAGTTGACAAGCTTAATGCCAAAGAAGTATGGCACGTATTTTGAACCATTTGTTGGTGGAGGAGCTCTTTTGTTTGAAGTACAACCGACTAAAGCAGTCATCAATGACTTCAATACGGAATTAGTTTATGCCTATAAAGCAATTAAAAATAATCCAGATGAATTAATTGAATTACTTCATGAACACCAACTCAATAACGAGAAAAGTGGTAAAGAGTATTATTTAAAAATTAGAGAGCTTGATCGCACAGATAAGATTCATCAAATGTCTGAAGTGGAAAGAGCAGCACGATTAATGTATATGCTTCGTGTTAATTTTAACGGGCTTTACCGTGTTAACTCTAAGAATCAGTTCAATGTTCCTTATGGAAGATATAAGAATCCTAAAATTTTGGATGCTGAATTAATTACTGAAATAAGTAAATACTTAAATGAGAATGAAATAACCATTTTGAATGGAGATTTCGAAAAATGTGTTGAAAGTGCTAAAACTGGAGATTTTGTTTATTTCGATCCTCCGTATGCACCAGTTTCAGCTACTAGCGCATTTACCTCATATACTCATGAGGGGTTTGGAACAGAAGAACAAATTAGATTGAGAAATGTATTTGTTGACCTTACACAAAAAGGTGTTAAAGTTATGCTTTCAAATTCAGACGTTGGTGCCATTAGAGAGTTGTATGAGAATATTGAAGGTGTAAATATTACCGTCGTAAACGCGACTAGAATGATTAATTCAGATGCATCTAAACGAGGAAAAATCAATGAATTAATTATTCGAAATTATAAATAAGGAAAAATTAATCGATGAAGAAACATATTTACTATAGCGATGATAACAATTCGACGCTATTACTCGGTGATACCTTTAAATTAATTCGAACTATCCCCAAAGAATCAGTGGATATGATTTTTGCAGATCCACCTTATTTTTTAAGCAATGATGGCTTTTCAAATAGTGGTGGGAAAATGGTCTCAGTTAACAAAGGTAAATGGGATAAAAAAGAAACTCTCAAAGAAAAGCACGCTTTTAATAGAAGATGGATTAAAATGATGAAGAGAGTGTTAAAGCCTAATGGAACTATCTGGATTTCAGGAAGTTTTCATAATATTTATTCTGTGGGGATGGCGTTAGAACAAGAAGGATTTAAGATATTGAACAATATCACTTGGCAAAAGACAAATCCTGCACCAAACCTTTCTTGCCGTTATTTTACGCATTCTACAGAAACTATTTTATGGGCACGAAAGAATGATAAAAAAGCTCGCCATTATTATAATTATCCACTGATGAAAGAATTAAATAATGGAAAGCAAATGAAAGACGTTTGGACAGGAAGTTTGACTCCCAAGTCTGAGAAATGGGCTGGCAAACATCCAACCCAGAAACCAGAATATCTTCTAGAAAGAATAATACTTGCTTCTACACAAGAAGGGGATATGATACTTGATCCTTTTGTTGGTAGTGGGACTACTGGCGTTGTTGCTAAAAGACTGGGTAGAAAATTTATAGGTATTGATGCAGAAGAAGAGTATTTAGAAATAGCAAAGAAAAGATTAGAAGTGCTGTAATCAATTTATTGAGAAGGAATTAGGTAGATTTACCTGATTCCTTTTTTACTTAATGCTATTTTAAGTGTCGTAAATTTTCAAAGTAAAAATAGTCAAGTCCAGACTCCTGTGTAAAATGCTATACAATGTTTTTACCATTTCTACT
>ERZ772930.371-NODE-371-length-14745-cov-3.19054_pt1 | contig 14745 bp, 21 predicted proteins | sample MGYA00511685_ERZ772930 | MGnify/ENA primary metagenome ERZ772930 (study PRJEB29015, sample SAMEA2738053) | human oral metagenome | biome: human oral; feature: human-associated habitat; material: saliva | place: China | collected 2226 ... | reverse complement strand
TCTACTTATTTTGACCTGGATGATGGCGAGATTGGTGGGCGCATTGTGTTTTCTTCCAACGGCAGGCAAAAGACACTTTCAGAGCTTGCAGATGAATCTTCTGAAAACAAGGACTTCATCAAAAACAAGTTGCCTGACTTGCTTTCCGGCTTGCAGGAGCAAATAGACGGTCAGATAGAGCAGTTTTTCTATGACTACAACCCTGACGATTCCCGCGAGCCAACCAAGGCATGGGTGCAATCAGACATGGCGGCTGGTAATAACAACGAGCGTGAAAAGCACACGGGCGATTTGTTTTACAATACAACAACGGGTAGGGTGTTCCGGTACGTGCGCCTAAGCGCTGGTGGTCGCTATAATTGGCAATGGCAGGAGTTGTCGGATAATGAGGTGTCGCAGGCATTAGCAGTAGCCAATGACGCCATTTCGCTTGCCAGGACGAAGAGACGGATATTTACCAATACGCCATACACGCCCTATGAGGTTGGCGACCTTTGGGTCGGCGGTGCGAATGGCGACATCATGAGATGCAAGACTTCGCGCGAAAGCGGGGCGTTCGTAAGGAGCGATTGGGAATTAGCGTCAAAGTACACCGATGATTCGGCGCTGCTGGAGTTCAAACGCACCTACGCTTTGCAGCAGAGCGAGTTGGAGAAGCAGATTGATGGCAAAATTGAGACGTGGTTTCAGGCAACCGACCCTTCGGCATCGTGGACGACAGACGAGACCCGTGCAAAGCATGTCGGGGACATGTGGTACAACGCGTCGGCGCGTGAGCTAAAGCACTACGCCAAGAATGGAGCAAGGTATGAGTGGCGGTTGATAGAAGACACCAAAGCTCTTGCAGCATATGAAGCAGCAAGCCGCGCACAAGACACCGCCGACGGCAAGAGACAAGTGTTTGTCGCTACGCCAAAAGTCCCTTACGACATCGGGGATTTGTGGATTGACGGCAAGGTGCTTCGCCGCTGTGCGACAGCACGTGCGTCAGGAGCGTATGTTGCAAGTGATTGGGTGCTTGGTGTCGCCTACGACAACACCAAGACAACCATTGATGGCGGTCTTGTTACCTCGGGGACTATCCAGGTGGCGGGCAGCGCGTCGGCAATCCTTGCGGGTATTACGGGCTACGGCACAACGCCTGACGCTGTGCGCTTTTGGGCTGGTGCGACCTACGAGAATAGAGCTGATGCACCCTTTGTTGTGCATCAGGATGGCACAACCAAGATGAGCAAAGCCAATGTGTCAGGCATTATCGACGCTAAAGGCGGTAAGATTGGAGGCTTTGACATCAATGATGGCAGAATAGGAGCGGCGAACAACTACAACCAATCAACGGGGCTTTCGCTGACCGACCGCAACATTCGCTTTCGCGGAGACACGGTGGGGACAATGGCATTCGCTTCCATCGGGGTATTAAATTGGCTCGGGTATAGCAACGCGGGTCTCTTTGAGCTATCAAGTAGCGATAATCACATCCTTGGGTCAGCTCTCTACGCTAAGTGTGTGTCGGGGGATGGCTCGCTCGACTACTTTTATCCACAACGCGCGTTTGAGTACCTCGGCAACGTGTATGGCATTGGCAAGCATTGCCACTACTTCACAGGGTACATCGGCGAGGCGTATAGCGATACCCTTGTACTTCACTTTGATACGACTAATAAGTTCCACTTCACACGCGTTGGCACAGGCTATCTTGGCATGGATTTGCCCACCAAGACAATGATTGACAAGCACGCTGGCGGCAAGGATGTCTTCTTCAACCTTGAAATAGTGTGCGATAGGGAGATGTGGAACAAAATAAGAATCAAGTCAAGGGCAGGCGCACAGATGTGCAACAATGACGGTCTTGCGATTGACGGCATTGACATGATGCGTGGAGACAGCTTGACATTGCGCTACTACAACGGTGCTTACCACATTGTTTGCAAGCAGTTTACAACGTAGTTGTAGTTAAGTTATGAACACGTGTTTTATAGTGATATATATTGGGTAAATTTGTGTAATTGTAATTGATTATGGCAGAGATACGTTCAGGGGAGCAGTCACCACTTGCTGGAATTAACTTAAAGTGGGGGTGTTAGCATGGGAATTGTTGTAGGAATCGGGCAAACGAAGCCCCAAATGCCGTATGACCAATTTTACGGCATTGAGTGGGATGTAACCGTCGGCAATCCAAAGGCAAAGCGTATCGGGAAGTTGGAGCTTCACGCGTCTTTGCCGGTGCAATCGCTGATGCGCCGCTGTGTGCTTCGCGACAATGGGGAGGTCGCCTACTACCTTGATGCAAACGACAGCACCAAGAAGGAGGGGGGCGCACCCGCCAATCTTGACGGCACAGACGGGCAGGTGATGGTTGAAATTCCCGCTTTTTACGTGAAGTTTGAGGCTGACGGGAACAAGCGCAGATGTCTGATGTCACTGCACGCTCTTCCGGGCTTCACAAAGTGGGAGAAGCTCTATATATCGGCATTTGAGGCGGCAATTCACCGTCCGACAAATAAGCTGTCTTCGGTTGTAAACAAAACGGCTGAATATCGCGGCGGCGATAATAACGCGTCACGTGATAGAGCTTTTGACTCAAGGCTCGGGATGCCCTTGAACAATGTAAATCTCTCTCGTGCCAGGGAGTTTGCGCGGTTGCGCGGGTCGTCAAGATGGAGTTGCTACACGTATCAAGCGCACAAAGAGCTGTTTTGGCTGTTCACTGTTGAGTATTGCGGATTTGATTCCCAGGCTGAGTATTCCGCCGCCCTCGACGGTGAGGGATGCCGTCAAGGCGGTCTTGGCTCTTCCGCTTCCTCAATCCCTTCTTTTTACCTCCGTGGGTACAACCCTATTGTTCCGTGTGGCGAGACCCTTTCTTTGGGTAATTCATCGGGTATTGTGTCGTATCGGTACAAGGATAGAGAGGGCGGTCAAAGCTCCTTATCGACTGGCGTTACGTCTTACCGCGGCGTTGAGTACCCATTTGGTCATATCCAAAAGATTGTTGATGGCGTGATATTTAGGATAGATGGTGCGAAAATGACATGTCGCACAACGGCGAATCCCAACGATTTTGGCGGAAATGAATCATCGTACTCTCCCGCTGTTGCCGCAACAGCGGTTGATGGGTATATCAAGGAGATTGTTTGCGGGGCAGATGGTGATATTTTCGCAAAAGTTACAGGGGGGTCATCGACAACTCATTTTTGCGATAAGCTCATAGTCTCCAACAGCGGTCTTCTTGTTGCTGTGGTTGGCGGATTTGGCATGTCGGGTGCTGATGGTGGTCTTGCTTTTATGACTATATCGGGCGACCATGCTTTATCCAACCAATACACAGGCACACGCCTTTGCTACACACCATAACCAAAAGCAGATACAGATATGAGACTGACCGAATTAGCGCCAAACGCGTTTTATGACGCAGTGGCTGGCGAGCCAACGCGCTTGCAGAGAGATAACGATGGGTCACATCTCTTCCGCTACAATATCCAGCCACGAATGGTGGCAAGCGAGGACGGCGGAGAGGAGAAACAAGACGGCTGGCAGTGCCGAGAGCTTCGTTTGTTCGTTGAGCCAACGTGCGATAACATCAAGCACGCAATCATCAACAGCGTGTACAATGCAGATGCACGCCTTGACCTTGTAAGCCGTTACAATGCCTATGTGTCAGCAATCAGCGATGACGAGAGCATTGCCGAGGAGTACAAGGGCTTCATGCAATTCATGGAGGACGTCGATGAGCTGCTTGATTGCGATGAAAAGAAACACACCAAGAACAAGGGTGTTCCACGCTTCGTAACGGCACGCCAATTCCGCCTGGCTCTTCTCGCTGGTGGCGTGAAGCTCGCTGATGTCACAAAGGCAATCAACGCGCTTCCTGACGCCTACAAGGAACAAGCTCTTGTGTCGTGGGAGTACGCGCCGACCTTTGAGCGCAACAATCCATTCATCGCACAGCTGGCAAGCAAGTTCGGCTTCACTGATGAGAGCCTTGACCAGCTGTTTATCCAAGCTGATAAGCTGTGAGGACGTTTGTTTTAGGCTTCATCCTCTTCTTGGTGTCGGTGGCGCTTCTTGTGCCACTGACGATTATAAACTTCGCCGTGGTGGCGTCAAGAGGCAAGGCAAAGGGGTACTTTATGAGTACCGCCGTGAACCTTGACCGCTTCGGTAACTATGAGTTCCGCACGCTGTTTAATTCAACCCTTATACACCGCAATAGCGCGCACCGCTTTGGTGCTTTTGAAGAGACGATAAGCAGTGTACTTGGGAAGAATCAGCGTGCGGGCACTCTTTCACTTTGTGGTAAAATGCTCGCGGGTCTTCTTGACAAGATAGACGAGGGGCATTGCATCAAATCAATCATAGATACATAGTATGTGGGGATTAATTAAAGAGCTTCTGACCAACTTTGGGCGATACCTTCTTAGCCTGATGGGCATTGTGCTGGCTTTCCTTGAGCCAACCGCGCCTTTCGTCTTTATATGCACGCTGGCGGTCTTGTTTGACTGCTACACGGCATGGGCGCTGTCGCGCCGCGTCAAGAAGAAGTACCCAGGGGCAAACGATGGTAAGTTTAAGTCCAACTATGCCGGCAGGGTGTTTGGAACACTTATCAAGGTGTACGCGCTGACCATCCTTGCGTACCTGGTGCAAATTCACGTCCTGGAGGGCTTGCCAATCAAGCTGCCCAACATTGTAGCCGCCGCGGTATGCTTTTGGCAAGTGTGGTCGATGCTTGAAAATGAAAGCTCTTGCAATGACGCCAAATGGGCAAAGATTGCACAGCGCATCTTGGTAGACAAGACGGAAAGGCACTTTGAAATAGACCTTAGCGAACTAAAAGACAAGAAAGACAATGGCGAAAGTTGAGCTATTAGCACCCTATATCAGAAAGTGGGAAGGGGGCTTTGTGAATGACCCCGCGGATAGTGGAGGCGCAACCAACATGGGTGTCACGATAGGCACATTTGAAGTCTATTGCTACAAAAAGGGCTACCCGCGCCCAACGGTGGAGCGCCTGAAAAAGCTGACCACATCGGAGTGGACAGACATCCTGAAAACAATGTATTGGGATAGGTGGCAAGCGGACAGAATCAAGTCGCAGAAGGTCGCCAATATCCTTGTCGATTGGGTGTGGGGGTCAGGCGTGCATGGCATCAAAATCCCGCAACGCATCCTTGGTGTGGCTGTTGATGGCATCGTGGGAGAGAAGACGTTGCAGGCTCTCAATGCACAAGACCCCGACAAGCTCTTTCAGGCGATATATGAAGCACGCAGAAAGTTCCTGTTTGACATCACTGAAGCGAGCATCAAGCGCTATGAAGCGAAGATTGGGCGAAAGGCTACGGAAGCGGAGCTATTGCGCCACACCAATAAGCGCTTTCTTCGCGGCTGGAACAACCGCCTTGAAGACATCAAAGTTGCATCACGATGAAGCGCGCGGTCATTATGCTTGCGGTCGCCTTGGTGGCGTCCTGCTCGCTCAAAAAGAAGAGCATTGATACATCTGTTGTCAAGGTAGATTCAACGGCTGTGACGGCTACCAGCAAAGCCAAGGTTGAACGGTTGGTTGATACGACCATCACCACAACGGGGCGTGTCGTCGTCACGGAGGTGGAGTTTGCAACAGATAGCGCCGCGGGGGCTATTGAAAGCATCACATTTGGCGCAAGCGGCATAGAGGTGGCGGGCATCACGGGTCGCCCCGTCCGCTCAATCAAGCAACAGGTCTTTGAGAGCATCCAGGAGCGCAAGGGAGAGAGCCAAGAGAGCAGGGAGGGTGAGGAGAGCAAGCAATCTGCATCTGTACAACGCGAATCTTCGCGCGTGTCCAGGGTGATTGCACCAGCCCCCGACCCCTACCGATGGCGTTACATCTTCTACTTGGCATTGATTGGCTGTGGCGTTGTCCTTTATGCCAAGCGCACGCCCGTCATAGGGTGGTTGCGTAGGATTCTTGCGGGTCTTATTAAGCGGTAGCGCCAAGGCGCAACCATAATGAAACAAGAAAGCCCCACACCATAAGGTGCGGGGCTTTTCTTTTACCTTGGCTGGATTACAGCTCGAAGTCCTCGGGGCTTACATTCATCATCTGGTCGAGTGATTCGCGGTCGATCGTCTTCCCTTCTGCCTCTTTGTGTCCCTCAATACTCAGGATTACTCCGTCGCCTACATAGTAGTCGGCGGAGTACTCAATGAAAGTACCGTCTTTGTAGTTTTCGCAGATATAGGCGGAGAGCTGACAGATTTCTGCGTCCATCCCGTATCTCTTTGAGCCGAGTTCAAGAAGCATAGCTTGGACAAGGTCAATGAGATATTCGTGAGCGTCTTCCCAGCTCTTTACGCCCTCTACGTAGTGACCGCTGATGTCTTCAAGGTACTCGCTGTAGGACTTGCCGTTGTTGATTTCAAGGCGAGCGCTTGCGATGTTGTAGTTGCCACCCTCGCCGTCCAGCCAATTGATGTCATACGCGATGTCGTGGTCTGCTGGCGTTACTCCGTTTGCTGCGTTGAAGTAGTAGGTCTTCTTCGTTTCCATTGTCTTGTAGTATTTAGTTGTTACTGATAGTTTGTTTCTTTTGCTTCGGGGCTTTGTTACTCCCCTTTCACACTACAAAGGTAAGACATTGTTTTTACTCCACCAAATTTTGTGGTAAAAATTTTTGTGGGTAGTATTTCTTTGTTGTTCATGGGATGCCCCTTGATGTGTCGTTTTGCGGTGTCGGCTATTGTTTTTACCTTTGCACTATAATAAGGTAAATATATATAGCTATGAATGTGAAAGAGAGGCTTGACGCCATTAAGAGGCGCAAGGGCATTGAGAGTGATGCAGAGCTGGCGCGCTTGCTTGGAGTGTCAAAGCAGCGATTGTACGGGTGGAAGAGCCGTGATATAATTGATGCACCTATCATTATGGCGGTGCTTCCTGAACTTCGCCCTGAATGGGTGGAGCGCGGGGAGGGTGACATGTGCGACCAACATGCAGAGCTATTGCAGAGGGTAGAGCAGTTGCAGGAGCTTATAGAGGAGAAGGACGACATCATAAGCAAGCAAGCCGACCACATCAAGCGTCTCACAAAGGCACTGATGGGAGGATGGTAGAAGATGAATGAAAAAGCCCCAAAATCGCATGAATTTTGGGGCTTTCGTGTACTTATTCGTGTACTCGCTTTGTAAGTCCTTGAAAATCAAGGTTTATTGCGGAGAGAGAGGTAGTGCGACCTTGATGCCGTGTACTTTCAAAGCCTTTCATTTGCGTACCTCGTCTAAAATCGCGATACCACGAAGTGCCACAAAGAGCCAAAGTGATACGCTATACTCGTGTACATTTCGTGTACGGCGCTGCCGGCGCTGAAAGTCGTGTACATCGCACATCATAGCTCGTCAAACTTGGTCATTGACCGCTCTTTTAGCTCGTCTACTATCTTGGCATAGGGCTTCATGGCGTTAAAGTTAGAGTGACCCGTCCAGCGCATGATGACCTCCACGGGGATGCCAAGTTGAAGCGCCATGACAACAAACGTGCGACGTGCGACGTGGGTAGTAAGCAAGTGCCATTTGGGGTAGACCTCTTCATAGCGCGTGTTACCCTTAAAGTAGACTATACGGGTAGGCTCGTCCAGCCCGACCACCTGACCCAACGTTTTAAGATGCAAGTTCATGTGTACGTTGGAGATTATGGGCAATGCCCTATCACCAGGGAAGACGCACCCGCTATACTTATCAAGGATAGCTTGTGAGTGCCTGTTTAGCTCTATTCTTAGACCATCAATGGTCTTCTTAGTAACAACGTGTACAACGCCCTTCTTGATGTCTGAACGGCGGAGCTTGGCTACATCGGAGTATCGTAGCCCCGTGAAGCACTGAAAGAGGAAGACATCACGCACCCTTTCAAGAGCCTCTTGCATCGGCTGGAATTGGAAATCTTGCAGCTGCTTTATCTCCTCTTGTGAGAGGTAGATGATTTCCTTTGAATCAACGGAAATCCCCTTTAGTTTGGGCTTGAAGGTGTTGTGCAGGTCGCCATGGTAGTAGCCTTTTTGAGCTGACCACCGAAGCAGCCACCGGAGAAAAGAGAGGTGGCGCGATATGGTTGTATTGCGCTGGTCTTTCTTGTAGTAGTAGGCAATGAGGTCTTGCAACTTCCCTTCCGTGAGCGTTTCAAAGGACAATCCAGGGTCAAAGGATTTCAGATGGTGGCGGAGCGTCCTGAACTTCTGATATGTCGACGGCGTCCATTGGTTCTTCTCCCCGACTTGCGCCATGAACAAATCAATGACCCCCCAAAGGTCTATTTTGCCGTCATCGTCTATGAGTGACGCGCGACCCACCATATCATTGAAAAGGTCTTTGACCTCTTGTGGCGTCGGCACGCGCTTCTCCAGGAGTTCATAACGGGCGAAGACTTCGTTTATCTGTGCCTTGTACTCTTCTATGGTGCGGTTGATTTCAGCCGCTTCCCTTGTCCCTGCAATGGCGCGCTCGGCTTTGGCATCCCATTGGTCTAAGTCTATTTTGCGACCTATGGGAAAGTCAAAGGGGCGTTCCCCTCGGAGCGTCACGCGCATCCTTATGGCAAGGTCTTTCGTGTCGTCCGCTTTGCGCTTGTGCAGGTTGAATTTTATGCTTCGCTTGATGAACATAGCTACCTTATTTCTAATGCGCCACGACCAAGCAGGAGCCACGTGGGAGATACGCCAAAGTCACGGCAGACATACAGAAGCGCGTCAATGTCTATGGACTTGTAGTGCATTTCCTCGATGGGCTTGCAAAGGTCTCCTTTGATTCGGTAGTACTTTACGCGGTTTAGACTATGCTCCTCGCAAAAGGCTTTCAGCCCTGATGTCTTACCGAGAGACTTTGCCAGGTCTACCGCCTCAAAGAATCGGCGCTGTATATCCATTACTTGTGGATTGATAGACTTCTTCATGACCTCTTCAGCTTTTGCGTGTACGCTTCGTGCATTTCGTTAAGTAGAGCGCTATCTACTTCGGCGAACTCTTCGCCTTTGAGTGCGGATGCTTCCAGGGCATCAAAGATGGCGCGGGGCATCACGGAGTAGTAGGTGGCAATGCCGTAGTAGTCGGCGACCTTGATTGCTGTTGTCTTCATCTTTCCTGCTGTATATATATGTACGTGCGCGCGCGTTAAGCTTGCTTCTCAATGATGCCGAGCAAGCGGTCTATCTGCTCTTGCGACTTCGCGAACTGCTCTTGTGACTTCGCGAAGAGCTTGCGTTGCTCTGCGATTTCGTCAATTAGCTTGCCCACAATGCCGTTGTCCGTGCATCCTTCGCACTCTCCATAGTTGTTGGTGGTGTTGTTGTTGGTGGTGGTCGTGTTTGTACCGTTGATGTTGCTCTGTTCCCCACCAAAGTAGAGCTGCGGATTGATGGAAATTTCGTGCAATAGTTCCTGCTTGGTCTGCGGAATTGTCCCGCCAGCCTCCCAATTTTGCACCGTCCTGGTCGTGACGCCAAGTATTTTGGCGAATCTCTCCTGGGAAAGTCCAAATTTCTCCCTGATTTCTCTTGTCTCCATTCCGTTCATTATGAGTACGTTAGTAATGCCTTGTAGTTTTATGACCATAGATTGCGCGAAGAATTTCGTTGTAACGTTTGCATTTCACGAAATCTTTCGTACCTTTGCAGATGTAAAGCAACGCAAGGCGAAAGGACAAGCGAAAGCAATACAAATGTAACGTGCGAATGTACAACATTTCGCCGAAAGATGAATACAGAAAGGAAGAGATATGAATGAATTTGGATTTAAGGCGGGCTTCTCTCAGGTGAAGCGAAAGGACGCCAAGGAGGTGCGCGAGCGAATCATGCAGGCTCTTGGTCTGACGACACGTGCAAGCTGGTATGCCCGCCTCAATGGTAGTGTAGAACCGAAGGTATCAGAAGCCCGCGCCATTGAAGAGGTGTTTGGGGAGTTCGGTATCACGAATGTTTGGGGCGCTTGATGGACACCGAAAAAAGAGTGATAGACATGACCGCTGGGGAGTTCGCCGAAGTCCTGTACAGCGTGATGAAAAGGCTATCAGGTAACGAAGAAGAAAAAGTAACAAATAAAAGGCTGGTGTACGGAATCGCAGGTATTGCACAGCTCTTCAACTGCTCCATGACCACGGCAAACAGAATCAAGGCGAGCGGGAAGATAGACCAAGCAATATCACAGACGGGAAGAATGATAACCGTTGATGCAGACCTCGCCTTACAACTAATGAAAATATAGAACTATGGAAGCTAAAATCTACAAGCAGTCAGGACGCGTGGCACGCGTTAGCCCGTCGAACGGCACGGACTTTACTCTTCGCGAGCTTCAGAGCATCGTTGGTGGCTACATTGAGTTGGTGCGCCTCGGCAACGGTAATGTGATGGTGATAAACGAGGAGGCGAAGGGCAAAATCGGAACAGAAATCAACGTGTCCGCAACGCGAATGGCAAGAGAGCATCAGGCAATTTGGGCGCATGACTGCATAGTCGGCAACGCGCTTGTTTGCCCATCGGAAATGGTACGGTAATCACAACAAACAACTAACTACAAACGAATATGACACGAGAAGATATTGAAAAGGCACTAAAGATGCCTGAATGGATGGACGATGAGGACGACAACGGCAATCCCATTATCTCGGCAACAATTGGCACTCACGAAGCTCTAATCAAGGAGAAGAGCGATGGCACGGTCTTGCTTGTTATCCGCTGCTGGCTTGATGACCAGGTGGAGGGGAAGTACAAGGGCTTGACCATGGATGAAGCCAAGGCAAAGGCTCGCGAGATACAGGTGGATGACGTGTGCAACGACTTTAATCTTGACTAACTATGACGAGGGAAGAAATAGCAAATAGCCTCAAGCCGCTTGAGTGGCTACACGGGGAGGACTATTACGGCAATCCTATTATCTCAGCAGACCTTTTGAAGAAGACTGCTTACATCAAGGAGCAAGACGGAGGACATGTGACCCTATTGTTTGGGCGTGACAACGGCAACAAGATTGATGTCATAAAGACGTATGGCGGAATCTCAATGGCGGTCGCAAAGGTTGTAGCCCGCGAGTGGCAGATAAGCGAAATGTGCAACTACTTCCAAATGAATGACTAACAACAACAACAAGCAATGAAACGCATAATTCTAAAGGAGCTAACTCTTGTAAATTGGAGAGGCTCAGATGCTACGCCCACGGAGTTTGACCCTGTATGCACCACCATAGCAGGCGCGAATGGGCTTGGCAAAAGCCGCCACTTTGATGCCTTTACGTGGCTTCTCTTTGGGAAGGATAGCCAAGACCGCAAGGACTACAATGTCAAGAGCATCAGGGAAGGAGACACAATGTGTCACTCTTCTGTATGTGGCGTGAGAGGTGTATTTGAGGTTGACGGTGAGACGGTAGGGCTGAAGCGCAACTTTAAGGAAGAGTGGGTGAAGCCACGAGGGGCAACGGAAGAGGTCTTCAAGGGTAACAAGACAGAGTGCTTTTGGAACGACACGCCCGTCAGCGTTACGGAGTACGCCAAACGCGTCAAGGACATCATTGATGATACCTTATTCAAGATGCTCACAAATCCCGCCTACTTCCTTTCAATGCCATGGAAAGACCAGCGTGAACAACTCTTTGAAATGGCGGGAGCTGTTGAGGATAGCGAGGTAGCCACCTGGAAGCCTGAATTTGCCGCTTTCCTCGACAAGCTGGCTGGCAAGCCAATGGCGGACTTTAAGAGAGAGCTTGCAGCGCGCAAGCGTCTTATAAAATCACAACTTGACGAGGTGCAGCCACGCATTGACCAAACGTATAAGCTGATGCCCGAAAAGCAGGACTTTGCCGCGCTTGAAGCTGAAATGAAGAGCGTTGATGATGCACTTGTACAGGTGGACGGCGTTTTGGCAAGCGTCGCAGAGCGCTCGCGAAAGCAGTATGAAGAGGTGCAGGCTCGCCAGGCGAAGATAAACGACCTAAAGGCGAAGCGCCAGCAGGTCATCTTTGACGCAAAGAGCAAGGCAAACGAGGATGCCTACAAGGCAAATGAGAAGCTTCGTGATTTGCGCGAGGAAGAGCGAAAGGTGCAGCGTGAAATGCAGGGCTATCAGACAGACATTGATACAACAACCAAGGAGATTGCACGCCTTGAAGAACGCAAGAAAGAGCTGACGAAGCAGGCGGATGAGCTTCGCGAAGAGTGGTACAAAGTCAATGCAAGCGCCTACAACGGTGAGACAACCTGCTCTTGTTGTGGTCAGGAGTTGCCCGCTGAGATGCAGGCATCGGCAAAGGCTCACTTTGACAAGCATAAGGCAGATGCCCTGGCGAAGATAACAGAGCGCGGGAAGAGCATCAAGGAAGAGATTGCACGAATCGACGCATGCATTGTGGAGGTGCAGGAGGATGTAACCAACGCCAATGATGGTATTGCCCGCCAATCTTCGGAGCTGGAGAAGCTTCAAGCGCGCCTTGCAGGTGCGTCGGAAGTCAAGCCTGAAGAGGTTAAGCCCGAAGACATCAAGGAGTACAACGACCTCACGGAGCAAATCACCGCACTTGAAGCAACGCTTGATGACGGCATTGAGAGCGAAGATACGACCGTCTACCAGGAGGAGAAGAGAAATCTGACCGCCAAGCGCGATGAAATCAAAGACAAGCTGACCGACCGCAAGCGAATTGAAGAGCTTGAAAAGAGCATCAAGGAGCTTGAAGAAGAGGGGAGAAATCTTGCACACCAGCTTGCAGAAGCAGAGCGCGAGGAGTATACAATGCAGCAGTTCGCGAAAGCCAAGATTGACGAGTGCGAGAAGCGCATCAACAACCTCTTCACGATGGTCACATTCCAGCTCTTTGACTACACGATTGAGGACGCCAAAAAGGAGAATCCCATAGAATGCTGCATACCCCTAATCAATGGCGTTCCTGTGGGTACGACAAATACGGCATCCAAGGTCAATGCAGGGCTTGACATCATCAACGCGCTGTGCAAATTCTACGGAGTGACCGCGCCAATCTTCATAGACAACCGCGAGAGTATCAACGAGATAATCCCAACAGAAAGCCAAATAATCAACCTAAAGGTGACGGATGACAAGAAGCTTGTCATCACGAAAGGAAAGTAACGTATAACGACTAACAAAGACTACGAAAATGAAGTACACAATGATGACCATTCAGACCGCGCAGACGGTGCTGACATCTATTCAGAGCGCCATCAGCAACGCCATCCAGGCAGTTGCAGGGTGGTTCAAGGAGCGCCGAGAAGCCAAGGAAAAGGCGGAGGAGGCAAGCATGGTGCGAGAATCGGCAGAGCGCATCCAACTGCAAGAGTTCGGGGGCAAGATTCATATCTCCATCGACGGCATCCCTCTTATGCCCGTGGAATCCCTCAGCAAGGACGCTATCCCCGCGCTGGAAGAGGTGCGCATGACCTATCGCAACTACGCAAATCATCTCAACTAAACAGATACAGACATGAACGAATTAGTAAAAGCTACCCCCGCAGTGGGAGCAATCAACGTGCCCCAGGTGGTCAATTTCTTTGACCCCGCGCAGTTTGAGGTGTTGCAGCGTATATGCAAAATGTACGCTTACGCAGACCTTGTTCCCGACGCATACAAAGCGAGCGAAAAGAACCCCATGGAGAAGGCTGTTGCCAACTGCATGATAGCTATTGAGGTGGCAAATCGCATCGGCACCACCCCCCTGATGGTCATGCAAAACATGGTGCCTATCTATGGTAAGCCGTCTTGGTCGGCGACCTTTCTAATCGGCACGGTTAATGGGTGCGGGCGCTTCGCTCCATTAAAGTACCGATTCACGGAGAAAGGCATGCTTGGCATGGTTGAGTACACCGACTATGAGTACCAAGGAGGGCGCAAGACGGCTGTAAAGAAGCAATTTGACGGCAAGAAGATAATGGACATTGAGTGCGTTGCCTACACTACCGCCAACGGGTCAGACCAAGTGCTTGAAAGTGCTCCCGTATCAATTCGCCTCGCAATCCAAGAAGGGTGGTACACCAAGGCTGGCAGTAAGTGGCAGACCATGGCAAAGCAGATGTTGATGTACCGCGCTGCATCCTGGTGGACACGCACATACGCACCGGAACTTTCCCTTGGCATGAAGACCATTGATGAGCAGCGGGACATTTACACGGAGTACGAAGAGGTCAAGGATGTCAAGGAGCAGGTTGCAGCTGAAAAGGAAGCCAACGCCAATCAGACGACCATCCAAATAGACCTTGGAGACGAAACCCCTGCAACCGTTGATGCACAGACGGGCGAAATCATCGAGGAAGAGCCAACAGCCACCCCAACAGATACGCTACCAGGCTTCTAATCATGGCGCAAGTAATCGACAACGCAAAGGGCTTCAAGGTCATTGAAATGAGCTTGCCCGAATCAGTCAAGGCGTTTGGCGGTGTTGGGGTCTGTGATTCGTGCGGTCGCGCCGCTTACACAGCATACTACATCGCGACACTCAATGAGGCGTTTTGCCCTTATTGCTACGAGGAGTGGCAAAAGCTGGCAGAGCGCTACGAAGAGGATGCCGCGATTGAGCAGCACAACTTTGACGTTGCAAAAAACATGCTACGCATAAGATGAAGTTAACGATACTCGGGAGCAGCTCGGCGGGCAACTGCTATCTGCTTGACAACGGAAAGGAGAGCTTGCTTGTAGAATGTGGATTGAGCTACAAGAGCATCACAAAAGTTCGTGACTTTGACGCTCGCCGTGTGAAAGGGTGCATAATCTCTCACGAGCATGGC
>ERZ772930.367-NODE-367-length-14860-cov-4.35508_pt1 | contig 14860 bp, 14 predicted proteins | sample MGYA00511685_ERZ772930 | MGnify/ENA primary metagenome ERZ772930 (study PRJEB29015, sample SAMEA2738053) | human oral metagenome | biome: human oral; feature: human-associated habitat; material: saliva | place: China | collected 2226 ... | reverse complement strand
TTGCCCACAGCCGACGGCCGCGCCGTCGGGACGCTGTGGACAACCAGAGGCGAACCCGCCGCCGCCCGTGGTCGTGTTGATTGGTTGCGCGTGTGGCTTGCAGGTGCCCTGTCGGTACCTGCAAGCCACCTCCTGATGCATGCTCATGCCCAGTCGGGGGCATCGGGCCATGCTTCCGGCGTGTCTGTCGCTGGTGTTGTGGCGGGCTGTCGCTTTGGTACGGGCGTGGTGCGCACGGGCTGGGGTGCTACATTCGCTATATTTGCCTGGTTCGCTGGCATTGCTGTATTTGCTGTACATTCGTCGGAGGCCAGGGCGTTGATGTGTAGCCTTTCGATGCGCGTGTCGGCCGTCGCTGCGTTGATCGTGCCAGAGGGGACTTTCACAACGAGGTATGCGCCGCCCTGGGGTAAGGATTTGATGTCGTTGGGGTGCAGAATGAATTCATCAACTTCTCGGAGGCTGCCGACGCCGCTTGCGGCGTGCATGCCTCCGAGGGCATCCCAGTCGTCTTCTACCTGGACAGTCTCTTTCCAGGCGAGGCGGCTACCAATGTCGCGGGCGATCGCGTCTGCGGCCTCGCCTCGCGTCTGTCGTAGCACTAGCCAAACATTGGCGTTGGTGCGCACGCTGGCCGCGAACTGCGGGGAAACGGCTTCGAGGTCAGCGTCAAGGTCTTGCGTAGCGAGTAGGACGGCTCCGCCTGCGCTGCGGGCGCGGGCATACAAATCGGCAACCCTGGGGGTGCCCAGGGCGCTGAATTCGTCGAGGACGGTTAGGCACATGTGGCTCTTGCCCCATCCGTCGCGTGCGAGGCGTCCAAACGTGGCACACAAGTCCTGTACTGCGAGGGTGCCGATCGTGCGCGCGGTTTGGGGTGCTCCTGCGGCGTCAAGGGAGAAGCACACGATATCCCCGGCGCGAATCGCGCTCTCCATCGTGAACCCGGTGGCGTCGAGGGCTCGGCCTGCGGCTGTGTCGACGATGACGGCGACGCGGTCTCTCACGTCACCTACGTCGCCCTCGGTTTTTGAGGCGTCGAGGTCTCCTAGGTAGCGTGTGAGCGACGTGGCGACGGACGGGGATAGGTAGGGGGTGACGCTGCGGAGGGTGTCGAGGCTGAGGAGGTCGGCTACGTCGGCAAGGCTGACCTGCCATGTGCCGCCGCCGACGCGAGCGACGTGGGCGTCGGCGAGGTCGACGCACACGCGGCACGCCTGTTGCAGTAGGCGTCGTGACAGGGTTGCGTAGTGGAGGTTGACGTTTTTGTCGGCCGCGAACAGCGTTTCGTAGAGGGCGTCTGACATTTCGTCGGCGGTGAGTCCGGCGAGGGGGTTGTAGCTGGTGCCCGTGGCATCGACGGTGACGTGGTGGAATCGGCGGCCGGTCTGCGTTGCGATCGCTGCGAGGGTGGAGGCGAGGTCGGGGTCGGCTTTCATGTCGATCACGACGGCGGGTAAATGGAGCTCGCGGGCGGCCGGGGCTCCCGTAAACCCGTAGATGATGCGCTCCAGGGCTTGTGTTTTGCCGACGCCGGTAGGGCCAATCACGACGCCGTGCGTGCGCAGCGCGGCGGCGTCGAGACTGACGGGGCGGGCTGCTTCGTCGACGCCGATCGGCACCTGGAGGTCGTTCACCGTTGCTGCGGCCGGGGCTTGCGCGGTGGCCGCTCGCTGCTTGGCCTTGGCGCGATGCACGCGCTTGGCGCTGGCGGGGCGCTTGGTGCGAGCTCGCGGCCCGGCCGCGTCGTCATCCTCGCGCCAGGTGGCGTCGAACCGTCGGCGGTAGGCCAGGTAAATACCCGCGACGAGTATCCCGGCGCATGCCGCGAAAGGCGCTTGGGCGATCGTCCATGTCTGCAGGTTGGCGTCGATGACGCTGGTTGTGCTTTCACGGCGAAGAAAGGCACTCCAGAGGTCATGTAGGGCGGTAATGTAGGTGTCGCCGTAGGTGGTGGCCCATCCCATCCAAATTCCCAGACCGGTGGCAAGTGCTCCGGCGGCACATACCCACCAGGGGCGAACATGCTCACGGTAGATTCGACCCACTGCGATAATTGCACCTGCAATTATCGCAGTCAGGGGATTCAGTAGCACGGCCGCGCCGATAATGAATCGCGCAACTTGCTGCTTTTCGGTGTGAACGACGTTCCGAGTGAATCGAATTCGTGGCGCACTCATGATTCCCGTCCGCTCTCTTTGTTTAAGATGTGTGCGAGAGGATAGACCGCGATCGGTCTGCCCATTCCTCTGGCTTCTAATGTCGTGTTGGCTTCCTCTGCGGCTTCGCTGACGACGCGATGTGAGTCCGGCGTGGTCAGGTACACGCCGATACGGTAATTCGCTGAGTATGCATATCCGTGCATAAGATGAATGAGCCGCCGTTTATTTTTGGGGCTCCACTCAACTTCATATCCGATGTAGCGCCCTTGCTCACCGCTAACGATATCTGGCCAGGCGATTCCTCTTTTACCACTCGCGCGTGTAATCGCAATCGCGTATGAATTCTCTGCGGGGTCTGTTACGAGCGCTCGCGCCTCTCGCTCCGTAATGAGACCGGGCCTGTCCCCTCTATGCAGTAAAGCGAGGTAGGCGTCAAGGCATGCGCGGTCGTGCGCGTATTCTGCGAGCTTGACGCCCGCTCCTGACCCGCCTTCGACGCCCATAAATTCAGCGCCTGCTTGCGTGAGGGAATGAACCTGCGATTTCCCGAGAACATACTCGGATTGCACGAGCCCAAGGTCGCGAAGATGTTTCAAGCGACGTGAGACATATGGCTTCACCGACGACGTACGCTGATGCGCAAATAGCTCAGCGCGAATGATCTCAACCGGAACAAAGCGAAACTTCGCGAGAAACGACAAGATTCGTTGATCAGATTCGCTCACTAGCATGGTGCCTCCAGAGATTGAACGGAACTATTTGTGTTCACACAATTGTTCATCTGCTTACTAATCTAACATTCGCTGTGCACATCTTTGTCTGCTGTATTTTGCCTATTACATCTCTTATGCTGCTGACTTGCCGCGCGACCAACGATACGTAACCACTTTCCCCTCCCCACTACCACCTCATCTACTCTTAATCTCTCACTTCACACCCACGTTCTTTCTTCCTGCCCTCCCGACGCTCGACCCCCCTCTCACAACACGGAGTCGTTGGGGGAGGGGGGTCGAGCGTCGGGAGGGCAGGTTCCCCCTTGGGGTTTGGTGGGTGTGATGACAACCCAGATTGTCACCGTGTTGTCATCTGGATTGTCATGGTTCTTGAGGTGGTAGTGGGGAGGAAAGCAGGAAGGATGGTACTTGACAGCAGCGGGTATGTACTCATGGTTGCAGGGTTTATTCTTTGGGGACTTGAATGTGTTCTGCGGCGTCGTAGTCATCTCCCCAGGCTTGGTCTACTGCCTCTTCGATGAGTTTGTAGAGGGCGGTGCCGGTGGTGAGTTTCTTCCATCTGAGAATGTAGTAGCAGCGCTCTGATACATCAGCACTGAGAGCGCGGGTTATTTGGTCTCGATAGGGCTTATATTCTCGTCGTGCGTCAGCCACGATGGTCCTTTCAGTTGGTTGTGTAGGTGCGAAATATTATGTGTTGATCGCGGCCCCAGATAGATTCGATGTTGATTCCTTGTCTGGGTGAGTCGGCGGATATCATTTGACCATTACCGATGTAAATCGCTGTATGGTAATAGGATCGGCCGTCATTGGTTGACCAGAAAATGAGATCACCGGGCTTTGCCTGGGATTCAGGTATTTCGAGTCCCATTCTGGCTTGCGAGTCAGCTTGGTGCGGGAGCGAAATTCCTCTCCGTGCCATGAATTGCATGGTAAATCCTGAACAATCGTAGTTTTCGGGGCCTTCCGCTCCCCATACGTATCCGTGTGAATCATCATTGGCTATTGATTGCGCCCATGCGATAGCGTCTGCAACGTCGCCGCTTCCTCTCCAGCTTTGCGAGGCGAGGAACAGGCTTCCGTCTACTCCTTGGTATGTAGGAATAGCATTCATGATCTTGGGTACATATTTTTCGGTTTCACCATTGGTGGGAATGCCACCTGCATTTTCGACGGCTCCTGTACCTGCGTTGTACGCGGCGAGCGCCAATTCGATGCGGTTCCCGGTGACACTTTGAGCGGACAATAGCGCGTCTACTTCTTTGAGTTTTGCGCACATATAGTGGCCTTGACTGTAGATAGCGTCGTGCGGATTAGTTATCTCCGCTTTTCCGTCGCCGTCACCGTCCATTCCAGCGCCGCCATTCCATGTGGCGGGCATGAACTGACTAATGCCCTGTGCGCCCGCGTGCGAACCAGCGTTTTCATCCCAGTTGGATTCGGCTGCGATTTGAGCCGCAATCAGGGCGGGTGATATTCCTTCGCATATGCTTCCGGCTTTGAGGATGTCATCACGGTAGGCGGCCGGTACGGCGTCGCTGACGCCGGTGGCTGCCGCCGCGCCCATTCCAGATCCGGTTTGTGTCATGGCCACGAGTGCGGCGGGAGCCATGAGGAAGATCAGGGCGATAAACGCTACCAGTCCTCCGATCGCCCATGCCTTGATGCTAACGAGACGTGCGCCTAAGGCGAGGGCTCCGCGTGCGTTGTCGTTCATTGGGCGCTCCATCTCGTCACCCGCCAGCCTCCTTGGGCTGGTTCTAGGGTGATGCGGCCGGTCCCGGTCGTGTTGTCTGTGCGCGTGTAGCTCACAGCTGCGCTCCATGTGGACGGGTGGGCTGGGTCTTCCTCGATCTGCGAGAACTCAACGGACACGAGCCGAGTGCCGGGGGTGACGCCCGCGGTTTGCGCGTCGGGCGTGTTCACGAGGTACACGGCCAGGGGTTTGGAGGTGTACGGGCTGATCGCTTCTTCGATGCTGGCCCACGGGGTGTCGGCCGCTCGGTTGTCCATGAATGCGTGCATCCATGCTTCAGCGGCGCTGCGGGCAGGTGCGAACACGTCTGGCGAGGCGCTTGGCGTCTCGGGCGTGCTCGGTGCTGATGTGGCAGGTGCTGGCATGGGGGGCGTTGGCGAATCCACGGCTGGCATGCTTGACGGTGATGCCGCAGGCTCGGGCGTGGGGGCGGTAGTCCACTGTCGCCATACGAGGACAGCCGCGCCCGCCACGATCAGCGCAAGGAGCGTCAGGGCGATGATGGTCGGGCCACGTCGGGGGGCCGGGGCGTGGTGGTGTGTGTCCGTTCTGGCCTCGTCGAGGAGCCCATCCCACTTGCTTGGTGTCATGCGCGTGCTCCCCTCTTCGCGGTCACGTCGATGGTGCGTCGACGCGGCGCGTTACGTCGCAGGTGTGCGTTACCAACACCTGATCCGACGCGAGGCGCGGGGCGTGCCGATTCGGGTCGTCCCGCATTGCCTGTGCGGGGCATCTGGTAGGTGCGCGGCGGGAGAGTACGCCCGGTGTTTTGGGGCCGCATCGCGGTGGTGTCAACGTGTCCCAGTCGGCTATCGCGTTCGGGGGCGGGAGCCGTGGGTGTGGTCCGCGCAGGAGCGGTGGGCGCACCCGTTGGCTTCTTCTGTCGTTCCGTGGGGGCCTTGGCCTCTGCGGGCACCTGGCCACTCGCTCGCGTGTAACGGCCTCGGGGCGTGTGCTCGGGTGCGGCTTGCTCGGTCGTGTGCTCGGGTGCGGGAGCTACGGTTGCACCAGTAGTGCCACCTGTGGGAGCTGGCCCCAGACGGCGCGGCTTGTTGGCCCCACCCATGCCGCGTGGGCGCACAATTCCTCCGTCGGGCGCATCAGGTAGTGATGCTCCCTGCGGCTTGTCGCCGGGTTGCTTGGGGGCGCGCGGGCGCGGGCGCTTGCGCCCCAGTCCTCGCAGCAGGTATCGGACAGCGAACGCGGCCCCGAGAACTCCACGTGCCTTGGATGCGAGCCCCGTATCGCTGGCTTGGAAAATTCGCTTGAGGTGAGCGAGGAGAACGAGCGAAGCGATCATCGCTGTGATGGTCAGGATCAGTGAGGTGAACCATCCCATGGATGAGGTCAGGCGCATGGCGGCCATGGCGACAGTGAGAACGATGGTGAGAACCAGCTGAACGAGGAAGCTCATGACCGTGAAATTGAATAGCAGCGTCAACCAGTTGTTGGCCCATTGACGTGGTGCGCCAGGGATTGCCCACAGGCAGGCAAAGAGTCCTCCAATGACCAGCATCATGAGTGCCAGCATGAGGTTGAAGGCCACAAGGCAGTTCAGGACCAGGATCATGACGGCAAAAATGAAGGCGGCGATTAAGGCGGTGATAGCTGTCGCGAGCCTGATGGGGGCGTTGTGGCCGGTGATCGTTGCGTATGCTTCGGAATCTTCGCCCACGGCGCTCTTGAATGTCGAGCTGTCCAGGTAGGCACTCCTAGTCTGCGCATCGGCGGAAAACAGGGGTTTGCTCAGCACGGTTGCCCCGTGTTTCTTACAGCCCTCGATGCTCCCGAACTCGCCTTGACACCAGGGGGTGACAACGAATGTGCGCCAGATAGCGTCGCCCATTTGCCGCATCGCGTTGTTCTGGTCCGTTCCGGTGAAGGTCGGGGCGGCAGCCTCGATTGGCTCGGTTAGTCCGTCGCTGGCTCCGACGGCGGCTGCCGCTGCTGTTTGCGTGCCCGCGTCACGGAACGCGTTAATACCGTTGACGTAATGCTCGGGCGTGGTCGCAAGGCTAATCGCCACGACGCCAGCGGCCAGGCAGCACCCCAGTTGGGTGGCAAGCTGGGACGGGGATGCGGATCCCCGTGCCCATGCCACCAGTGCTCCGATGGCAAGCGTGGAGGGAAGAAGCCACCCGATGAACGCGTTGGAGACGGTGCCGATTGCGCCGGTGAGTTGGGTTCCAAGCGCTGTGTATGCGTCGAAGCTCATGGTCTGCCAGCTCATGGCGATAGCGGCGAGGGTCCAGGACTGCGCTTGCATGAACGTTGAGTTCGCCAGAGTGTTGATGTTACGGTCAACCGTGTTATCCAGGATTTGGGTGACGCCGCTCTTATCGACGTAGTCCCATTGGTAGGCCCACACGGGATAGGTCTCGAACAGGGTCGGGTCGTCGCTGTCTTTGAGGTCGGGGACGGTGATCAGGCTCCCGATGCCGTCAACTTCGTACTGCCCACTCTGTGCGGTGTCATCGTCAGCCCATGCGGCTTGCCCCGACCACATGACAGCGATCGCAACCACGACGGCCGCCAACATCAGGCGAGCGGTCTTCACCATTCGTCGGTGTCGAATCGCCATGATCCGTCCTCCCAAATCATCGTGTATCTGTCCTCTTGGCGTTGTTGCTTGGCGTCGAAGTAGCGGATGCGGATCACGGCCGTGGTCTCGGTGTAGCTCACGGTGTCCACATCGATCACCGTCCCTGGGCTGTCTCCGTGGGCATCGACGGGATTAGCGCACGTGCGCTGCATCCCATACGTGCTGGCAAAACGGCGGCTGATGAGCGTGTGGCAGTACTGACGGACCATGTCGGCCGTCCTGTAGGAAGCGTGGGTGTAGTCCCACGCGGCACGCGCTGCCGTTTGTGCGCCCGCTTCGTCATGCGTGCTGGCCTGCGCCGCTGGCGACGGTGCGGCTGTAGGCGTGTTCATGCGCTCAATCCCATATCCCACGGCCGCCAAGATGAACAGTCCTGCGAGGGCTGCGCACACGAGGGCGAACACGCGGCGTTTAGGCGGCGGTGTCGTCTCGGCCGTGTCGGCCGCGCGCGGGCGTGTCGATGTCATGGCGATTCTCCTTCCTCGGCGGTGTCGTATCGAGGGCTTGGCGCACTCGATCATTGGGGATAGCGATTTGGACGGTGGCCACGCGGCGTCGGGCGTCGCGCATGAGGCAGTGCCCGTGCCAAACGTCGCCGCTGGTGGGATCGACAGAAACAGTGTCGATCATGGCTCGTACGTCGGGCGAGGGTTCCAACCCGAGTAGGCGTGCGGCCGCGTCCTGCTGTTTCGTCGTGCTCTGGCTGAAAACGAACGCACATGCGATTTGCTCCATGATGCCGTCTCGCTCGGCAATCGAGGACGGGTCCTGACTGTCGATCACGAGGGAGACTCCTAGGGCTCGCCCGAGTCGTGCGATCTGGTCTAGGAAGGTCGCGCCGTCCTGGTTCGCCGTCAGAAGGTGCGCTTCTGGGATCACGACGAGCTTGCGCAGGGAGCGCATGGCCTGTGTTTTAGCCACGTTCATGATCCATGCGAGTGCCCCGCGTGCAACGGCCGCACCCACGCGCTGGGTGGTAGTCCACTCGGCGGGCGCACTGCCCGCTGGTGGCAGGTCAAGCTTGGGGAACTGAATCAGGGTGATTCCCTCCCCCGCTGCCAGCGTGCCTTCCGCGCGCTGGCCGATGATCATGCGGCCGATCGCGTCTCCCTCATAGGAGCGCAACTCTCGGGCCACGCGCTGAGCGATGTCCTCGCCTGCCTCCATGCGCTCGATGAGCCGGTGGCTCGATCGTTCGTCACCGGAATCAAGGAGGGACGCAATGTGCTCCATGAGCACAGGATGCGCCGCGAGCCGCAGGCTGTCCGAGATAAGGAGCATGAGCTGGCTGTGGGCATGGGTGCGTGCGTCCTCAGGGTCCATTGTGGCCAGGAGGTCACAGGTGCCCGCATAGCGTGCCGACATGTCGATACGGCGCGCGTCGATCCCCATGCTGGTGGCAGCTGCGACCAAGCCGCCGTGTTCGTTATTGAGGTCGCCCTTGAAGTCCAGGACGGGCACCCATGCGCCTTCTGCTCCTGCGTCAAGGGCCATGAGCTGCGCGGCGGTGGTTTTTCCTCGCCCGCTTCGCCCAATAAGCGCGGTGGTGGTCGTGTCACCTCGCAAGGGTGCTTGGGTAGGGTGGAAATGGACGAGGGAGCGTGTGGCGCCCGTGGTGTACCCGATGACCGGCCCTTCGCGGTCGCCGGTGATGGATCCTCCCCAGAACCATGACCCAAAGAATGCCGTGGCGTCCATGACGTGGTTCATGTCCTCGATGCGCACCGTATCGCCGGGCAGGCTGGAGAGCCATGCTGCGTCTTGTTCGTCGGCGCATACGTCCACGGTGATTCCGGCCTGCGCGTATGCCTCGACAACGGCATCAACGGCCAGGTAGAGGTCATCAAGCGTGGTTTCGGTGACCGTGAGGATCGGCCATGCCTCCACCAGGGAGGTGCGGCCGCGCTTGATCTCCAGACCGAGGGAGCGCATTTCTTCCTCGGCCAACAAGATGTCTTCGTCGGCTTCTTCGACGTGGGATTCTTCGGCGTCCCTGCGCTGATGCTTCGCCTTCTTCTGAGTCTTGGCGACGCGTTTCAGGGCACTCGCCTGGCTCATGAAGCTAAACCGCACGGATGCTTCTGGGAGCACGGCTTGTGCGCCGTCCATCGTGGGTCGCGCGATGTTTGACAGCGCGAGGAGCCATTGCCCATTGCTCAGGGTGTCGACGGTCTCGGGGAACTCGGTGATCATGAGGCATGCGGTGTAGGCCACTTCTGTGCCTTGGGCGTCGTAGAAGCGCAGGTGATCCCGGAAAGGCACGACGCGGCCGCGCCCGAGCCTGGCCAGGGGCGCGCCGGTGATCGTGCCCTCGCGCGGCGTGGCTTCACTCGTTCGGAAGGTCTCGCGGCCCACCAGCCAGGCCAGGGTTTCCGCTGGGACGGGCAGGGCTTGGAATGGTTTACCGGTCATGCGTCCGATGATTGAGCGCATCTTGCCGTCGAGGAATTCCAGCTCCTTGACGGGAATCGCGTTGCGATTTCCGCTGATCCAGTCGGCTGCTGCGTTGATCGTGGCAACTGCTGCGGGCGTGGTGCGGTCTTCCACATCCACCCCGATGAACACGTGGCGCTCAGGCAGTTCCCAAGCGTCGATAGAGTCCGCTCGCGCCTGCGCCCACGCCATGGCCTGCGGTTGTGTGAACGTGGGGGCGTCCTCTCGGTAGGTGTCCGATGTGATCGCACCCCACACGATTTTGAGCTGGCACTCGTAATCGGCCAGTGCTCCTTGCGCTTGGGCGATCGCGCTCATGACCTGGTCGTCTAGCTCACCTGCTGACGCCGTTTGCGTCGACGCGGGCGTGATTTCCATCCAGACCGTCGCACGATCAGCAGTGACGATGATGCCGTCGGCGATCGCCCGATAGGTCGGGAATGAGCGCCCCATCTGGGGATAAAGGCCAACGGCCCGTTTGAGTGAGTCAAACATGACGGCGGTTCCTCACTGTCTGCATGTGTTCGAAGCTGTACAGGCGCACCACTACCTGTGGTGCGATCGGCTGGCCTGCCGGGAAGGCGCGGCGCGAGCCCTTTGTCGATGATTCCCACAGGTGTTCGTCGTCCTTGTGGAGAACGCGGGTACGCCACCAGGCGGCCACGTCGATGCGCTCACGGGGAGTGAGAACGCCGCCGCGTTCTCCCGCTCGCCTCCCGGCCACAATCGGGATGTGACCAACGAGGGCATAGCGGGCCGCGAGCATCCAAGCCACCAGGCGGCGGCGTCGCGCATGTTTGGGGTCGGGCGTGAAGCCCCAGTACACGATGACCACGGGGATGGTCACGTACAGGGGGAACGTGGCCTGCGTGGGCAGACCGAACAGGAGCGTGAGGGCCGCGAACCAGGCCACCAGGAAGAGCCCACCGATTTTGAGGAAGTCGACCTCAAGGCCGTCTTTGAGGCCCATCGGGCCAATCTGGTAGAGCTTGCGCGGAAACTCAAAGCTCCGCGTGTGAATGCGTGCCTCACTCATTGAAGATCCTGCCCGCCAGGTTCGTCAAGAACGTGAACACGGTGTCGTAGTTGAAGATGATCGCGGCGACAATCGCCCCTGAAAGAACGTATACCGCAAGTTTGGCGTGGCGATCAGATGCCCAAAAATACAGGCCACCTACCGCGAGAACGATGACGAAGATGTTGCCTGCGCCCGTGAGGGTCCATTCTTTGAGCGGACCGAACATGAGAGTCTCCTTTAGTTGGTTGTGGTGATTGAGAAGATTTGCCAGCGCGTGGCATCGTGGGCTTTAACCGGCACGATCGTCACGGTGTATTGGCTTGTGAGGGTTGCGTCTCCGAGCTTCCAGGCAACGCTCATCGTTCCCTGTCGACTCTCGGAGCTTCCGGCATAAACGCGCCATGAAGTGACTTTCGCGCTGGCCCCGGAAAGGGCGGGGGCATCCACGGTGCCACCGGGAGCGACCAAGGCATCGACGTCCCCGCCCGGCCACGCACGTACAAACGCTTCGATGTCGGCGCGGGTGGTGTCCGTGAGCTCTTGATCGGTTTCGTGGGCGATCGCGGCGTTACTCGATGTCGGAGCCGCCGGGAGTCCCACCAGCGCCGGAGGCCCGGCCACCGATGGAGTCGTGGTCGGGTTGGCGATCGGTACCAAGACCCCCACCCACCCGGTTGTTGCGGTCTTCGCCTCTGGCGGGGTGGCAACCTCGACAGCTACCAAGACGTTGACGCGTTCGCCCTCAACGGTGGTGGAAGCGACGTACGAATCGGTAACCGAGAGCTTGCCCGAGCCGTCCCACCCAGCGCTACCGGCGCTCGCCCACGTCTGCGACAACGCGGCCGTGCGGGCAGTTCCATCACCCACCGACACGTAATCGCGAGCAACGCGCTCGGCCACCGACGCGGCGGCCGTCGTATCGACCCCCCACGACTGGGGTAGCTCTACGGGAGCCTGGGCCTCGGGTGCGCGCGTTGGAGCAACGAACACGCGCCACACGCCCACGAATGCGAAGAACCCTACCGACGCAATCACGACAGCGCGCGCCACGCGCTGTCGACGTGAGGGAGTTGCGACCTCCCACGGCAGCCCACGCCGCCGCGAGCTCTTCTCCTCAGTCTCGCTCACATCCCCCTCGGGGGAAGTGGTCTCGACAGCGGTGGGCTGGGATACGGTCGGGTCGGGATCGGAAGCACGGTGAGGGGGCGCGGGGATCCCCGCGACCCTCTCCCCCGTCGGAGGCGTTGACGGCAGGCTCACAGTCCTGCCTCCGCAGCCGCATCAATCACGCCCGGAAGGTCCTCGCCGTCAGGCTGGGGGTCCTGGGCCTCAGACCATTCAGGAGGTGTCGGCGTGGCCGGGGCGGTAGCGCCCTTGCGGCGCGGGATCGCGACGTTGAGACCAACTGCCTCAATCGAGACCGTCGTGCGGTGCCGTGTCTGCCCAGAGTCATCCATCCAGGAGTTAGCGACGAGCTCGCCCACGAGCACAACGGGGTTGCCCTTACGAAAGCCCGCTGCCGCGACGGCCTCAGCGCGATCGCCCCAGGCATAGGCATCCCAAAACGTCGGGTCCTTTGAGCGCCACTCCCTCGCCTTGATGCTGTAGTAACGCTCCGAACAGGCGATACGCAGGTGGACGCTCGCGCGCCCATCCGAAGCAGGACGGAACTCAGGATCAGCGGTGAGATTACCAACAAACGTGTGGGTAGTCATGATTTCGAACCTTTCTGTGTGGTTTTTATCTGGGGTTTCGAATGTCGAGGTGAAGTGATGAGTTCAGGCGCTACGCACGTCTGAGAGGTCGTTCACCTGGTTCATGGCCTCATGCACGAGGCCAACCAGTTCGGCCTTGCTGGCCTGCGGATACGCGGCGCACATGTGCTCCCACATCCGCTTATGAGCCTCTTCTCGGGCGCGTTCTTCGGCCGTCTTAGCAGCGTCGATCTCGGCGTCGATCGCGGCTGCTTGCGCGTGGTGCGCGGCGTTGATCGCCGCTTCCTGCGCCTGTCGCGCTGCGGCCGTACGGGCTTGGGGAGCGTCAGCGACGCCCACGTTCTCGTCGAGCCGATAAGCCACCAGCCCACTCATGCGCTTGATGCCGTTACGCGGCTTTTCGCCCATGACGCTGCGAATCTGAGCGGGTGTCCATCCCGCAGCGATCCGCTCGGCAAGCATGCCTGCGACCTGGCGGGCACCGGCGCGGTCCAAGGCCTGCATCCACTTGGGCAGGCATGCCCCGATGAGCGCGCTCGCCTCGTCGACGTGGTCGCGTTCCTGGCGGGTGGCCTGAGGAGCGTTCTCCTGGTGCTGTTGGGTGGTTTCCGGTGCTCGCGCCGGTGCGGGATGCTCGGCTGCCCACGCCAGGGCCTCGGCTAGCTCGCCAGCGTTCCACCAGCCCTCAGCCACCATCCTCGCGGGGTTCTCTCCTGCGGCGAGCATTTCGGCTGCCAGTTCGCCGCGAGCCGTGACCGCGTCGGCGTCGGCGTCAGCCGAGCCGGGCACTGCGCCTTGTGCTGAGAGATCATCCTGGATGACACCTGACCCGACCGGATCGTGTGGAGGCTGGGGAGGGTTGGGTAGGGTCTGGTTCATTAATGACGGTTCACCTGACGGTTCTTCCTTATAGGGACCGGTCACAGGTGACCGGGGGGTCCCGTCATAGGTGACCGCACCCCTCCCGTCATCATGCCCCCTCCGGTCATTTTGACCGGTCGCGGAATCATGCGGAAAAGTCGCATCGGCGGGGACCCCCCGGTCAATTTGACCGGACCCCCCTCCGGTCATTTTGACCGGTCGCGGAATCATGCGGAAAAGTCGATACCGCTCCACCTCGGCGATGACCTCATCAATGGTCGCGCCTTCGGGCACGTTAAGCGTGACGCTCTGGTCGGATTGGAGCGTGTGATCGGGTTCCGCTCCGACGTTGAGCAGGTACAGGTTGGATGCCAGGCCCTTCGAGGTCATGCGGCGAAATGTCGTCACAAGCCCCATTGCTTCGAGCTTGCGCAACGCGCGGCGCGCTGTTGATTCGCTTTGCCGCGACTTCTTGCACAACGTCTTCTGGTTGTGCCAGCAGTAGCCCTCATCGTTTGCGGCGTCTGCTAGTGCCAGCAGAACAAGCAAAGGTGCATTGTCTGTGAGGGTTTCCAAGCCCCATACCCAGCTAGAGACCCTGACGCTCATCGCCCCTCGCTCCCTTTCTCGGCAAGGAAGTTGCGCAGGCGAGTATCGAGGCTATTGAGGGAATCGGTGCATGCGTCACGGTCTCCGTTGATGAGGGCCGTCCTTGCGTTCGTCAGCGCGGCGATGCACTGATGATACGCAATGCCGCGCGCCTCTCGGTCAGCGGCATACTCGCGTGTGGCCTGGGCAAGCATACAGCGCACGATCTCCAGAGCCGCCCCCAGGTTCGTCCCCTCAACACCCAAGGCATCAACCAGATCCATGAGGTCTTCATTCGCATGCCGCAGCAACGTATCTACCGGCCTAGCCAGCCTCAACTTCATCGTCCGGCCCTCCCAAGACCAGGAATCGGAACATCGCGCAGCTGCGCGCGATCCTCCTGAGAAACGGGCTCCAGCAGGGCCGAAATCGCCGATCTGCGGAACAAATAACGTCCCGATGGGAGACGTGTTGCTTCTACCTTTCCGCTCTTAGCCCACCGAAGAAGGGTTGGCGCGGATGTTGCAGGCAGCAACGCAGCTGCTTCTGAGGACGACAACCAGTCATCATCAACATCATGTTGCATGTCATGCATCTTCATGTCAATAAGCATACTCGATATTGGCATGCATGACAATACATCTTGTGCATATGCTGCAACATCGTTATTATCGACATATGCAACATGATGAAGCTCTGGGATTTGCGATCAACCAGCAGATGTTCGCTGAACGACTCACGAACATCGACCTTGGTCATGCACTCGGCATATCCAAGTCGACCGTTAGCCGCAAGGTTCGCGGACATGTCACCTGGTCAGCTGAGGAAGTCTCACTCGCAGCACACCTATTCGGCATCCCCGTTGATGCCCTGATGCCTACCCCTGACGGGTTGGGCGGTTGGGTACCCGCGCCATACGTGCCCGCCGGGACCGCTCAGATACGACGAGACCCGGCCCCTCACGGGACCGGGTCTGTGGTGGTAGCGGGGA
>ERZ772930.360-NODE-360-length-15008-cov-6.28737_pt1 | contig 15008 bp, 8 predicted proteins | sample MGYA00511685_ERZ772930 | MGnify/ENA primary metagenome ERZ772930 (study PRJEB29015, sample SAMEA2738053) | human oral metagenome | biome: human oral; feature: human-associated habitat; material: saliva | place: China | collected 2226 ... | reverse complement strand
TTATGTTTAATATATGCATTACAATTTAATATAAGTATTACATTTAAATATAAGTATTACGATTGATTTAACCATAGAGCTAAGTATATATAGGAGGCTACCATGTTTAACTTTGATTTTTATAATCCAACCCATATCGTATTCGGTAAAGACCGTTTAGATGAATTAGATGCATTGGTACCAAAGGATGCAAAGGTGCTCATTACTTACGGCGGTGGATCTGCTGTGCGCAGTGGTCTTATTGATCGCATTGTGAAAGCCCTTGGCAACCGTAAGGTAGAACAGTTCGGCGGTATTGAGCCAAACCCATCTCTTGAAACTTGTGAACGTGCGGTAGCTTTCATTAAAGAACATGGTGTAGATTTCGTTCTCGCTGTAGGTGGCGGTTCTGTAGTAGACGCTACAAAACTTATCGTTATGGGCGCTACTTATGATGGTCCTGTTATTGAGGTTATGAAAGCTGGTGTGCCAGAGGTTCCGGTAGAGATGGTACCAAATCCATTACCATTTGGTACAGTTATGACACTTCCTGCCACAGGTTCCGAAATGAACAATGGTGCAGTTATCACTTACGGGGACGGTAAATTCCCTGTATTCAGTAGCTTAGTATTCCCTAAGTTCTCCATGCTTGATCCAACATTGACTTTCACATTGCCTGAAAAACAAGTTAAGAATGGCGTTATCGATACCTTTGTGCATACCACAGAGCAATATTTAACATACCCTGTTGAAGGCCGTATTCAAGATCGTTTTAGCGAAGGTATTTTGAAAACTATGATTGAAATTGGCAAAGAAACGGTAGAAAATCCAGAAAACTACGACATTCGTGCTAACCACGTGTGGGCATCTACATTGGCGTTGAACGGCTTGATCGGTGCCGGCGTACCACAAGACTGGGCAACACATCTTATCGGTCATGAGTTAACTGCGGCGTATCATCTTGACCACGGTATTACATTAGCTATCGTATTGCCTGCATTGTTAGAAGTGAAAAAAGCAGATAAGCTTGAAAAATTGGCACAATATGCTACGCGCGTATGGCACATTACAGAAGGCACAACAGAGGAGAAAGCAGATAAAGCTATCGCTAAAACTCGTGAATTCTTTGAGTCCCTTGGCGTATCTACGCATTTGAAAGACTATGGTCTAGGTGCTGAAGCAGTTGATAAAATTGTAAAACAATTAGAAGACCATGGCATGACACGACTTGGTGAAAAAGGCGATGTAACACCAGAAGTGGCTCGTGAAATTTTAACGCGTGCTTTATAATACATTTAGTCAAAAATAATCAAAATTTGACACTAATAATATACAATGTATAATAAAATAGCTTATATAAAAGACACCCTATGGTGTCTTTTATTATTGTTCCAATTAGTTGAGTACCTGTAATGGTCACTTGTTTAGTTCTTCAGTATTCTTATATGATATAGTATATAAATTTGAAAGGAGGCAAGCCCTCATGAATGAAATGAAACGGCGAAGTGCATTTTCCTTCGCGCTTCCTATTATGATTCCTATGGGGGTAAGCTTCTTCTTCATAGGTTTAGGGTTTGGTCTGTATGCTACTAGCCAAGGCTTCCCCTGGTGGACAGCACCCGTTTTGGCAGCTACTATTTTTGCGGGCTCCATGGAGTTTGTAACGATAGGCATGTTGATGGCAGGATTTGATCCTATCAATGCTTTTATACTAACTATGTTTGTCAATGGACGTCATTTCTTTTATGGGTTGTCTGCACTTCAACGATATGTACATATGGGTTGGAAGTGGTTTCCTACCGTTGCTTGGATGTGTGATGAAAGCTTTGCCATCAATATGTCTACGAAGTTACCTGATGATGTAGATGAAAAGTGGTTTTATTTTCACGTGTCTTGGCTCAACTATGTATTCTGGGTATTTAGTACCTTTGTAGGGGGCCTCTTTGGTAATCTATTAGCTACTGTAGATTTGCGTGGTATCGATTTTGTATTACCAGGTCTATTTATTGTAGTGTTTCTTGAAATGCTGCTTAATGCGAAGAATAATAAGATTAGAGCCTTCGGTGTAGCTGGTGCTGCTATGGCGATAGTCATGCTCTTATTGGTAGGAAAGTCACTCTTTATGCTTCTATCTATGAGCTGTATGTTGGTCGCTTGTTATATTGCGTATAAGTGGGGAGGTGTTCACCTTGACTAGTACGGAAATGGTCATTATTGTTGCTATTGTTGTAGCGGGAACATTACTGACTCGTTTTGGTGCGTTCCTCGTATTTCCGCCAGGTAAAAAGGCACCAGATTTTGTATTATATTTAGGAAAGGCATTGCCAGCTGCCGTTATGGGGATGCTCGTTGTATATACCTTTAAAGAAACGGTTGTCCTTGCGTATCCATATGGTATTCCTGAGTTAATTGCATTACTTGTTACTGTAGGGCTACACTTGTGGAAACGCAATATGCTCATCTCAATTGGCATGGGAACAGCGGTGTATATGATTCTTGTTCAAGCTGTATTTAATGTGCCTAAGTAGAATAAAGCATAATAAAATAAACCATAATAAAATAAACCACTTATATCAATCTTTATTAGATATAAGTGGTTTTGTTATTTTACATATACTATTTGGTTTATTTAGGCCGTAGTATTTATTTTCATTGTCGCCAACTATAAATAGCTGTTATTGTATTCTATTTTAGTTGTAACAGTCTTTCTAGACCCGGTGCCGTATGGTGATCTTCCAAGAAGTCTTGTTGATCTAATAATTCCATAACGTCCATGTCGATGTTAGTGAGTTTGAAGTCGAATACATCAAAGTTAGCTTCCATATGGCTTACGGTATTTGCCTTTGGCAATGGAATGATGCCTCGTTGGATATGCCAACGTAAGATGATTTGGTGTTTTGTGACACCGTATTTTTCGGCCAAGCTTTTAATGATCGGGTGGTCGAAAATCGGTTGGCGATCACGAGTAAATGGAGACCACGCCATGCCTACTACTTGATGTTTACGCATTAATTGTAATAAGGACTGACGTTGGTTAAACGGGTGGCACTCGATTTGGTTCACCACAGGTTTTACATTACAGTGGTATAGCAAGTCGATGAGGCGATCTTCGTAGAAGTTAGAGAGACCTAGACCACGCAATACGTTTTGGTCGTATAACTCCTCCATAGCACGCCATGAGCCGTAGTAATCGCCCAAAGGTTGGTGTACGAGCATGATGTCGATATAATTAGTGTCTAATTTTTTTAGAGAGCTTTCAACAGCGCGCATCGTATTATCATAGCCTGCATCGGTGTGCCAAATTTTTGTAGTAATAATGATATCTGTACGATTAACACCAGATGCTTTGATACCTCTACCAACTGCTTCTTCATTTCCGTAGTACGCAGCTGTATCGAGCAAGCGGTAACCTACGCCAAGTGCATTAGCAACGGCTTGCTCCGTTTCTCCTTCGGAGCCTGTTTTATAAGTGCCATAACCGATAGAAGGAATAAAGCTGCCGTTGTTTAATATTCTAAAGTCCATCCGTTCTTCCATGAGAACCTCCGTTATATCCATAAATTAAAGGAATTAGCTTTCATACAATTCTAATTGATTTTATGATATACTAAGGTATTGATAAAAATCAATATGATAGGAAGTGACAGAATGAAAATCAATCGGTTATGTTCTGTAATTGCTATGCTTAGTGTTATGATAATGGTGCTGGCCATTGCCGGTTGCGGTCCGAAAACCGTATCCGTTACTGACGTAACATACAAGGATATGCCGTTGCAGATACATAATGACGCCAATGTAACAGCCCTCAACAAGGCGACAGTAACGCCGACCTTAACAGGGCAGGTCGTATATGCTGTGAAAGTAGGCGACCAAGTACAGCAAGGCCAAACCTTGGCAACTGTAGATACGGCGGCTTTACAACAACAGCTGGCATCCTTACAAGGTCAGTTAGCGCAAGCTCAGTCGCAATCATATGCGACATCTGTGACGACTACGACGGCTGCGTCCGTAGATAGTGCTCAATTAGCACAAGCACAGAAAATGCGTGAAGCGGGCATGATTACACAAAAAGAATATGATCGCATTGTGGAACGCTCTCGACCACAAACTACGACAGTAACAACTGGCGGTGGTGGCGGTGGCGCTAATGTAGCGGCTATCGAAGCACAAATCGCTCAAGTATCGGCACAAATGGCTGCATCCACAATTGTAGCTCCTATAGCAGGTACGGTGACGGCTATCTATAACGAAGACCGTCAAATGGCGATTGCAGATCGTCCGTTTATGATGATACAACAAACCACACCGATGGTAGCATCTCTCAGCATCCCTCGTGATGCGGCGATGAAGCTGGGCACACCAGAGGCGAAAAATGGCATGAAAGTGCTCCTCAAGGTAGCAGAGCAGGAATTACCAGGTGAATTAACTTATGTAGATATTACGCAACCTGAAACTGTGCCTAGCGTATTGGTGAAAGCAACTTTTAACAATGACAAAGGCCTCATTAAGGCTGGCGAATTCTATACACTCGTTATCGAATCTAATGTGAAAGCAAAAATGTTGACCGTTCCGTCCAAAGCGGTTCGGGAAAACTCTGACGGCAAATATGTGTATGTATTGACTGAAAACAATACGGTGGACGTACGTGTCGTAGAGGTAGGCATCACAGAAGGCGATGATGTAGCTATTATTTCTGGTCTAAATGCAGGTGACAAGGTTATTACAACCGACGGAACCTTTGTATTAGGCGAATCTGTAAAATTGTAATTACGAACCGAAAGGTTCTATACTAGAGTTTTAAAATTATGTGGAATGCATGATAGTAAGAAACTTTCACAGTCTGTGAAAGCAACCTCGTAAGGGGAATCTGATAGGAGGGATTATTATTTTAGAATTTAAACGTTTTGAATTAAGAGATAAACCATTAATCGATAAGTATTTTGAACAACATCATTATGAAGCATCTGATAACTGTTTCACTACATTGTTCATGTGGCAAGATCCGTACGGCATCCGTTGGGCTGAAGAAAATGGCGTGTTGTACATCCAAGGTGGCGGTAAGCGTGAAACATTCCTATTGCCTCCATTTGCTGGTAAAGATGCTAAGTTCCTTGATGGTTTATTGCGCGCTAAAGAATGGTTCGTAGAAAATAAATTGCCATTCCGTTTTAAAGGTGTTAGCAAAGCTGTTAAAGAGCGTATGGAAGACCTTTGTCCTGGTCGCTATGAGTTCACACCTGACCGCGATAACTACGAATACATTTACAAGTCTGAAGATCTTATCAATTTGTCCGGTAAGAAATTCCGTCAAAAGAAAAACCATTTGAACCAATTCCGCATGCAATATTCTAACTATGAGTACTTGCCAATTACGGAAGATATCATTCCATTATGTCGCGAAACAGCAGCGTCTTGGGTGGAAACTCACCACGAAGAAGGTATCGAAGACGAATTAGTAGCTATTAATTTATTGTTCGATAACTGGGAAGCACTAGGCCTTAAAGGCGGCGCCATTAAATTGTTTGGCCGTGTGGAAGCTTTCAGTATTGGTGAAATCTTAAATGATAGAATTGCTTTGATTCATATTGAAAAAGCAAATCCAGATATTCGTGGTTTGTACCAAGCGATTAACAATGAATTCATTCGTCATGAATTTAGCGAAGTTGAATTCATCAACCGTGAAGAAGACATGGGCTTGCCTGGTCTTCGCCAAGCAAAAGAATCTTACAACCCAGATCACTTTGCTGAAAAATATGACGCAGTATATGCTAACGAAGCAGATAATGCGACAGGCGGTAAATAAAAATCTGAGCTATGAAGCCGATGTGCTTCATAGCTCATTTTGTTATAATAGAAGTGTTAGCCTATCTATTTGTATTTACATTACGTATTATCATGGCGATGCGATGCGATGCGATGCGACAGATAGAGGCCTTTATGATATAACGAGGACATAATTATGGAATTTAGAATTGCAACGGCTCAAGATACGCCACATGTAGAAAATCTATGGGCGTACTGCTTTGAACCTAAGGAAGATCCATTCTTCCAATATTATTTTACAAATTGTTATGAACCAGAAAATACAATGGTTGGTCTTGAACAAGATCAATTGTTGAGCACCGTTCATTTGCGTCAATATAATCTTAATGTACGCGGTGCTGTGCTGCCTACAAGTTATATGGTAGGCGTTGCCACACATCCAGCAGCTCGCCGTGGCGGTGTAGGTGGTGCGCTATTGACCGCTGCCTTAGAGGAACTTCGTAAGCGCGGTCAAGCTATGACGATTTTGATGCCTTCTAAAGCGGCATTCTACCAACAATATGGTTGGGAATTATATGCTCATCAATGGGTGAACACCATGTCTCTTGAAGACTTGCGCCCTATGACGGACAAATCCTTGAGCTTTGGCTTGCTTAACAGTGTAGACCAATGGACCTTGTTGGATCCAGTATATAAAGCGTATACCGCGCGTCTTTCTGGTTATGCAGAGCGCGGTGAAAAGGAATGGAAACGGTTGCTTGGTAGCTTCTTTGCTGAGGGCGTGAATATCGCGGTAGTGCGCAATGATGAAGGTGTTATCGAAGGCTATGCAGTGTATCGCTTAGGTCAACCTGAAATTCCTGTTTCTGAATTAGTTTACACTACACGCCGTGCCCAACGAGCATTGCTTAATTATTTTTACAATCATCGCTCCCAAGGCACTTCTATCCGTTGGAATGAAGGCCTTCACGATACATACTATCGTTACTACCCAGATGGCAGAAGCGGCCATGCAACTATGCCGTATATGATGAGTCGTATCGTTGATGTGAAAGCGGCTCTCGAAGCGATTCCTGTAAATCCTGAGGCTTTGATGATGCCAATTACATTGACCTTTGGTGTTAAAGATAGCCTTTGCGCCTGGAACGAAGGTCGCTACGAAGTACAATACGGTGGTGCTTTAACGCCAACTGTTAAGAAAGTATCTGATACGCTTGAAGGTGAAGTAGATCTTACGGTTGAAGTAGGCGCTTTGAGCCAACTTTTGATGGGCACCCTCACAGCACGTGACCTTGCCTTTGAAGGGAAACTTTCAGTCGGGGAAGAATGGTTAGATTATTTTGACATCCTCTATCCTGAACAAAAAACATATATTAACGAATGGTGGTAATATGAGCTGGAAAACGTATACGGTAAAAGAGCCGACAGAATTAACAGTCTCTAAATATGTAAAGGAACGATTTTCTCTATCCTCTCGGGATATTCAAATGATGTTTCGCAAGAAACGGGTGAAAGTAAATAGCCGTGTAGCCCATTCTCAACGAGCACTTAAAAAAGGTGATGTGCTCACGTTGGAATTGCCACAAGATAAGGATTATGGAGTAGATGTAGAAAAGGGGCCTATTACCGTTCTCTACGAAGATGCACATACCTTGGTGGTCAATAAGGATCCCTTTATGCTCGTTCATCCGGCAGGACAAACAAAGTCTTGTACATTGAGCAACTATGTAGCTGGTTATTATGCGAAAAAGGGCGTAGTTCATAAGGTTCGCCCTGTACATCGCCTCGACCGGGACACATCGGGTTGTATTCTCTTTGGTAAAACCAAGGAAGCGCAGCAGTACTACACAGATGAGCTACAAGCTGGTCGTATCGACCGCATCTATACAGGACTTGTAGAAGGTCGCATTGATAAGGATGGTGTTGTAGATGCGCCTATCGGTGTAGATCCCGTATTTGATAACCGCCGCGTTGTCGATGAATTTGGTCAACCGGCACAAACAGAATATACCGTTCTTGGCCATGATGGGGATCATACTTTATTACGATTTAAACTGCTCACAGGTCGAACTCATCAAATCCGTGTACATATGGAGCACATAGGACATCCTATCGTGGGCGATGCTATGTATGGTACCCGCAATAAACCTTATACACGTCAATGCTTACATGCATCGGAACTAACCTTTGTTCCTTATGGTAAGGACGAGCCTATGACGGTAATCTGTGAAGTAGGGGACGAATTTGGTCGTGAAAAATAGTAATTGCTTTTATAAGTATCATCAACTATAATCTACATGATGATGTGGTCATAGAGCATGCCACGTAAAATAAAGAAAGCTCAATCGTTAGATGTGGACATAGAGCGTGCCACGTAAAACAAAAAAAGCTCAATCGATGATAAACAAATATAGCTATTGATGATTGTGTATTCTTGTATACAAAAAACAATAGTGATAAAAATGCATAGTCTATGACTTAAAGTTATAGACTATGTTTTTTTTATATTTTCAATTCCCAGTGGACAGGAGTATACTGTGTATAGACATAAAATTCTATAGACTATAAAGTTTATGATTTTATTATGAAATAGTTTGTTAGTTATGCTTTCACCAAGCCCGAACGGAACGATGCCGCAGTGCTTGGGATGATCAAGTGATATGAAGGAGTGCACGTTATGGATATTAATCAGAGCACAATTGAGCAACAACGTCTAGATCAAGCTAGACTCGAAGCCAATGGTATGTACAGCAGCCAATTTGAAAAGGATGCGTGCGGCATGGGCTTTGTCGTTAATATTAAGGGTAAAAAATCCCATGATATTATCGATGATGGTTTGCGTATTTTAGAGCGTCTTGAGCACCGCGGTGGTGCAGGTGCCGATAAGGACACAGGGGATGGTGCCGGTATTTTGGTACAAATTCCACATGAGTTCTTTAAACGCGAATGCGAAGTGCTTGGCATTAACTTGCCTTCCGCTGGTGATTACGGCGTAGGTATGGTCTTTGCCCATAAATATGAAAGTCTCCGTAACGAGCAAAAACGCATTTTTGAAGAGGTTGTTCGCGAAGAAGGCCAAGTTGTTCTCGGCTGGCGTGAAGTACCAGTTGATGGTACAAAGGTTGGTCAAGAGGCGGCTGCTATTCGCCCTTGGATGATTCAAATCCTCATCGGTAAAGGTCCAGATGTAACGAATAATAAAGAATTCGAACGTAAATTGTACATCATCCGTAAATTGGCTGAAAAACGCATCATTCCGTTGAGTAAGGAATTATCTAGCGACTTTTATATCGCATCTTTGTCTTCTAAGACAATCGTATATAAAGGTATGTTAACACCTGGTCAATTGCGTGACTTCTACCTTGATTTGAGCGACCTTGACTTTACATCTGCATTGGCTATGGTTCACTCCCGTTTCAGTACGAATACATTCCCAAGCTGGGCTCGGGCGCATCCTAACCGTTTCTTAGTGCATAATGGTGAAATCAACACTATCCGCGGTAATGTAAACTGGATCAATGCTCGTGAAGGTAAAGCAGAATCTCCATTATTCCCAGATATTAAAAAGGTATTCCCTGTAGTAGATGACAGCGGTTCTGACTCTGCTATGTTCGACAACACTTTGGAATTCTTGCACATGACAGGTCGTTCCTTGCCTCATGCAATCATGATGATGATTCCTGAACCTTGGGAACGCAACAATCTCATGAGCCAAGAAAAACATGACTTCTACGAGTTCAATAGCTTCATGATGGAACCATGGGATGGTCCTGCCGCTATGGGCTTCACTGATGGTACTGTTATCGGTGGCGTACTTGACCGTAATGGTTTGCGTCCTGCTCGTTATTATGTAACGACTGATGACCGCGTTATCATGTCCTCTGAGGTGGGTGTAGTAAACGAAAATGCTGAAAACATTCGCGCTAAAGGTCGTCTAGAACCAGGCAAAATGCTACTCATCGATACAGAGGAACAACGCATTATTTCTGACGAAGAAATCAAACAACGCGTTGCTACTGATTTGCCATATAATGAATGGGTAAAAGAACATGTTATCCATTTGTCTGAAATTACGCAAGCTGATAAAAGTGATATTCCAAAAGTAGAAGATTTGTTCAAAAAACAACAAGCCTTTGGTTATACTCAAGAAGATCTTGTGCGTATGATCGTACCTATGGCAAAGGATGGTAAAGATCCTGTAGGCGCTATGGGTGCTGATGCTCCACTTGCTATCTTGTCCGATAAACCACAATTGTTATACAGCTACTTCAAGCAAATGTTCGCGCAAGTAACAAATCCTCCAATCGATTCCATTCGTGAGGAAATGGTTACATCTACGCGCGTTATGCTTGGTAACTCTGGTAACTTAACCGATCCAAACAAAGCTGGTACTTATGCGTTATCTATGCGTACACCAATTCTTACAAACCAAGAGTTGGCATCTATCAAGGCTCTTGACTGCCGTCGCATGAAATCCGTTACATTGCCAATTCTCTTCGATCCAAGTAAGGGCGCTGAAGGCTTGCGTGATGCATTAAATGAATTATGTGAAAAAGCAGAAGAGGCAGCACGTACAGAACAAAATGTATTGATTTTATCCGACCGTGGCGTCGATGAAAATCATGCACCAATTCCAGCATTGTTGGCTGTAGCGGCTGTTCATAATCACTTGATCAATAAAGTGTTGCGCACAGAAATCGGTCTTATTCTCGAATCTGGTGAGCCACGCGAAGTTCATCACTTCTGTACATTAATTGGTTATGGTGTAACAGCTATCAACCCATACTTAGCACTTGAAACAGTACGCGACTTACAAGCTCGTAAACGCCTTGGCGATATTACGGTGGAAGAAGCAGAAAAGAACTATATCAAAGCAGCTGTAGGCGGCATCATGAAGGTTATGTCCAAAATGGGGATTTCCACAGTTCGCTCCTATCATGGCGCACAAATCTTTGAAGCTTTGGGCTTGAATACTAACTTCATCAACAAGTTCTTCGTAAATACGCCAACACGTATCGGTGGTATCGGTCTTGGTGGTGTAGCACACGAAGCATTAGCTCGTTATGAACGTGCTTTCAAATCCGACGAAACTGTACTTGAACCGGGCGGTTGGTATGGTCCTGTAAAAGATGGGGAAGAGCATTTGTTTAACCCTAAGACGATTGATTTGTTACAAGAATCCCTTATCAATGGCGACTATGCTAAATATAAAGAGTATTCTAAAGCCATTCGCAATGATTACCATGTTACATTGCGTTCCTTGATGGAATTGAACTACCCAGTAGGCGGCGGCATTCCTATTGAAGAGGTTGAAGCTGAAGAATCTATCGTAAAACGCTTTAAAGCAGGCGCTATGAGTTATGGTGCCATCAGTAAAGAGGCGCATGAAGCGATTGCTATCGCTATGAACCGCCTTGGCTCTACATCTAACTCTGGTGAAGGTGGCGAAGATGTAGCTCGCTTCAAACCATTGCCAAACGGCGATAGCCTAAACTCGGAAGTAAAACAGATCGCCTCTGGTCGTTTTGGTGTAACTGCGAACTACCTCATCCACGCAAAAGAATTACAAATTAAATGTGCTCAAGGTGCTAAACCAGGTGAAGGTGGTCAATTGCCAGGTAAAAAGGTGTACCCTGAAATCGCCAAAGCTCGTCACTCCACTCCAGGGGTTGAGCTCGTATCTCCACCACCTCATCACGATATTTACTCCATCGAAGATTTGGCTGAGTTGATTTACGATTTGAAATGCATCAATAAAGATGCACGTATTTCCGTTAAATTAACATCTGAAGCTGGCGTTGGTACTATCGCTGCTGGCGTTGCGAAAGCAAAAGCAGACAATATCTTGATCTCTGGTTACGACGGTGGTACAGGTGCGGCAGGCCGTACGTCTGTAAAACACGCTGGGGTGCCTTGGGAATTAGGTTTGTCCGAAACGCATCAAACATTGATGCTTAACAGATTGCGTGACCGCGTTCAATTAGAAGTAGACTCCAAGTTGATGACCGGTTTCGACGTAGCAGTAGCAGCTATGCTAGGTGCTGAGTTGTTCGGTTTTGGTACATTGCCACTCGTTGCAGTAGGCTGTAAAATGGCTCGTGTATGTAACCTTAACACATGTCCTTATGGCGTAGCTACACAAGATGAAAAATTGCGTGCCCGCTTTACAGGTAAACCTGAGTATGTAGAAAACTTGATGATCTTCATCGCTCGTGAGTTACGCGAAATCATGGCTCGCTTAGGTATTCGCTCTGTAGCGGAACTCGTTGGCCGTATCGACCTTGTTCGTCAAAAATCTCAAGACGATAATTTCAAATTGTCTCGCGTTGACCTTAAACGCGTTTTGTTCCGTCCATACATCGATTCCTCTGTAGGTCACATGCACACTGTTGACCAAGATCACGAATTGGAACGCACATTGGATATGTCCAAGCTCTTGCGTATGTGTCGTCCTGCTATTGAGGATCAAAAACCTATTCGCGCTAAATTGGCTATTACAAACATTAACCGTGTTGTAGGTACTTTGGTTGGCTCTGAGGTGACTCGTCGTTACGGTGAAAGCGGCTTGCCAGATAACACAATCAAGTTGAACTTTGAAGGCTCTGCAGGCCAATCCTTCGGTGCTTTCATTCCTAAAGGCATGACTTTAGAACTCGAAGGCGATGCGAACGATTATCTCGGTAAAGGCTTGTCCGGTGGTACTATCACTGTATATCCTCCTAAAGATTCTATCTTTGAAGCTGACGAAAATATCCTTATCGGTAACGTTGCCTTCTATGGCGCTACTTCTGGTACATCCTACATCAACGGTGTAGCTGGTGAACGTTTCGCCGTTCGTAATAGTGGTATTACTGCTGTTGTTGAAGGTGTAGGCGATCATGGTTGTGAATACATGACAGGTGGCGAAGTTCTTGTACTCGGTAAAATCGGCCGTAACTTCGCGGCAGGTATGTCCGGTGGCTATGCGTATATCCTCGATTGTGATGAACGCTATGTCAATACAGGTCTTGTAGAATTACGTCTTGCTAACACTGAAGATGATCTTAAACGCATTAAAGAATTAGTAGAACAACACGTATTGCATACGAACTCCGCTAAAGGCCGTCACATTCTAGAAAACTGGAATAACTTTGTAAATAGATTCACAAAAGTTGTACCAGTAGCATATGAAGAAATGCACAATGCTATTGAACGCTTCAAAGCACAAGGATTATCCTTAGAAGAAGCACAATTAGCTGCATTCAAAGAAAAATATGCATAATCTATTTATTTCCTAGTTAACTTCCGTTATATAAGAATAATACTGTAAAATGCCTCTATAGCTTTGACTATAGAGGTATTTTCATGTATAATATTTGTATTGCAATATTGGATCATGGCAGTTCTCGGGCCTGTGCAATGGGGGCCTGTGAATCGTGTCAGGACTGAGAGGTAGCAGCACTAAGCGGTAACCTTCATGTGCCACGGGGAACCCGGGGGCTGTCGTGATCGAATATTGCAAGGCGGCCTGAGGGGCCGCTTTTTTTATGTCTAATTTAGAATGCATGGCACTTTATTAAGGAAGTCAGAATTTCCTTAATATGGTATAATAAAGTATTGTAATTTTCGGAAAAAGGGGGTGTTCCAATGGCATATATTGCGTTATATCGTAAGTACCGTCCGCAGACGTTTACCGATGTGGTTGGTCAGCATCAAGTATCGGATACGTTGATGCGTGCTATCCGCGAGGATAAGGTGGCGCATGCGTATTTATTTGCTGGTCCGCGAGGGACTGGTAAAACGAGTATGGCCAAGATTTTTGCGCGCGCTATCAACTGTGAGCATGGGCCAACGGATCATCCTTGTAACGAGTGTAGTGCTTGTAAATCGATTTTGAGCGGCCAGTCCATGGACGTTCTTGAAATCGACGCCGCATCAAACCGTGGTATCGATGAGGTGCGTGCCCTTCGTGAAAGCGTCAAATTCATGCCTGTTGAGGGCCGTAAAAAGGTATTCATCATCGACGAAGCCCACATGCTTACGACCGAAGCGTGGAATGCGCTCTTAAAAACTATTGAAGAGCCACCGGCTCACGTTATGTTTATCTTCGCTACTACAGAGATTGAAAAGTTACCTGTTACCATCGTATCTCGCTGTCAGCGGTATACCTTTAGACGGATTACGTCTGACGATATCGCTCAGCGCTTATCCTATGTAGCGGAACAAGAAGGCTTTGGGTTAGATCCTGCAGCGGCACAGCTCATCGCCGTACATGCAGACGGTGGTTTGCGTGATGCGTTGAGTATTTTAGACCAATGTGCCGGTATGGCAACAGGTACTATTACACCTCAAGTGGTAGAGGAACTGATCGGCCTTGTTAGCAAGGAATGGATTATTCATTTCCTAGATGCGCTACGTAATGGGGATGGGCCAAAATTACTGTCCTATATTCACGATGCATTGGCAGAAGGTCGTGATGCAACGCAGATTATGGAAGCCCTCATTCAGCACGTGCGGGCTTTGCTCGTTGGTAAGGTAGCTCCTGATGCGGATGAGCTCAAGGTATATGATGCCTTTAAAGATGAGTTTTTAGCTCAAGCTGAAAGCATCGATTTTAATGAGCTTAATCAATACGTACGCAGTGCTCAATCTATTATGAATGATGCGAAACAGGTGGATAATCCACGAACCATCATTGAAATGGGCTTGCTCGTTTTGTGTGCTAAATTAGGCTCTGTTGATGAAAGCCTAGAAGACCGCGTATATGCATTAGAGTCTTCTGAGCGTTCTGAGCGTAACGATTTATTGAACCGCATGGCTCAATTAGAGCAACGAGGTCCAGCTGCAGCTCCAACGCCTGCTTACGGTGCCAATGCCTTTGGGCCACCTAGCGGCTATGCGAATAGCTTTGTTTCTGTAGATAATGCAGCTGTACAGAATGCTTCTATGAGTAGCGCTCAAACTAGTACCGTTGGTACGGTGCCTCCTCCAAGTGGCGTGGGGATTACACCGCCGCCTGTGAATGTAGGCATGACGCCTCCACCGATGGGAGCGCCAGGTAGCACACCTCCTCCTATGAATGGAGTGGGGATGGCTCCGCCTCCAATGGGCGGTGTTGGTATGGCGCCACCACCAAGTACTGGGAGCGAGCCACAACGACCTACGAGGAAACAAGCTACAGGACGTGGCAAAAAAGGTATTAGTACACAGGCTATCATTAGTGATCAAATCTTGTCGGCTCAAGAGTATCGCAATGTACAGTCCAATGTCATTAAATACTTGAAGGA
>ERZ772930.359-NODE-359-length-15017-cov-5.20405_pt1 | contig 15017 bp, 12 predicted proteins | sample MGYA00511685_ERZ772930 | MGnify/ENA primary metagenome ERZ772930 (study PRJEB29015, sample SAMEA2738053) | human oral metagenome | biome: human oral; feature: human-associated habitat; material: saliva | place: China | collected 2226 ... | reverse complement strand
AGTTTCAAAGATTCCATAGGCTTGTTCTGAAGAATTATTATTTACTTTTGTAAGTTTTCTTCTGTATTTTTCTCCGACTAATTGACCTCTATTTTTAAAGCTTAGCGGATAAACAAGTCCTATAATAATATAGACCGCTAATGCGATAAAAGCAAGCTTGAAGCTAAAGAACATTAGGAATATAGTTACGGCTAAACTTTGAACGATATAAATCATAAATGGAGTAATTGTATGAGCGTAGAAAACCTCTAATAATTCAATATCGGTAGTAATAATAGTCATATAATCTCCAGAAGTGTTTCGCGTGAAACTATCGATAGAAATCTTCTTGAATTTGTTTAGCACTTTAACTCTTAAGGTATGTAGTACCTTGAATGCTACATAGTGATTTAATAATTGTTCAGTATAACTAAATATTCCTTTTAAAATAGCTAATACAAAAATTATGAAGAATAATATTACTGCAATAGTAGTTATTTTTGTTAAAAAGAATAATGCTAGGAAGTAGGTAAATACTACAAGTGTTAAGTGTCCTAAACTACCAAACAGTGTTGCGCGAAGTAGAGGACGTTTAAAGTCTTTAGCGATTGCTAAAAGTTGTTTTAATTCTTTTAAAGAAGTCATTATTCTACCTCCTTAGCTGAAAATTTTGATTTTAGTTCTTGTTGATCATTAAATAATCGTTTGTAAAGTGAAGGCGAGTCTAGTAATTCATTATGAGTACCTTCTTCGATTATTTTTTTATCTTTAAGAACATAAATGTTATCAGAGTTTGTAATTGTTTCTAAGTCATGAGAGATTATAATAATAATTTTTCCTTCTTTAATTGAATCAAAAGCAGAAAGGACGATATTTTTACTATAGTCATCTATATTAGAAACAGCTTCATCTAGTATATAAATATAGCTATCTTTTAGAATAGCTTTTGCGGCAAGTAGACGTTGTTTTTGACCACCAGAAAGATTACCCGCTCCAGCAGTAAGCTCATAGTCTAAACCACCATTTTTAATTACAAAATCTTTTAGATTCACTTTTTCTAATGCATTAAACATATCATCTTCTGTGGTATATTTACTTACAGTTAAGTGATCGCGGATAGTCCCTTTTACTAAGTAGCTATCATTTGTAATAAGTGTTGTAATTTTTAACATTTCATCAGTAGGGATTGTATCAATATCATAAGTATCGTATTTAATATTCCCTGAATAATTAGAATATAAACCAAGGATAAGTTTAACAAGTGTAGATTTTCCACTACCACTTTCTCCAACAAAAGCTGTTTTAGTACCTGGTTTAATTATCATATTTATATCTTCCAATGTGGTATTATCTCCATAAGAGAATCCGACATTACTTAATACAATATTTTTTCCTGGCGTTAGGGTAATATCATTATTTTTTTCTTGTTCAGGATAGTCAAGAAGTTTATAGATATTATCTAATTCCACATTACCTTTCATAGAAATATGGAATAGTCCACCTAATGCACGAAGTGGTTTAAAACACTCTAATGATGCCACGATAACAAAGATAATAAGTTTATTATCTTTAACGATAAATATCGCAATAATTGATAAGACAAAAATTGAAATATAAGTAATAGCATCCATTACATTAATTGAATTTAACTGATGGCGTAAAAGAGCCATAGTTGATTTTCTATATTTAGAACTACGTGTATCCACATCTCCAGCTACGCTATCTTCTTTACCATAGATTTTAGCAGTTGTAAAACCTGCTAGTCTATCATAGAAAACCTCTGAAAGGTTTAAGAAATCACTGAAGTTTTGCTTATTTGCTTTTTTAGATTTTTTAATAATAATCATAATAGAAATAGGAATCAGTGGATAAAGAAGTAACATCGCTACAAATAGTAGAATATGTATTTTTCCATAGATTACAAATGAACTAAGTACTATTAATAGTGTTGCGAACATTTGCGGTACAAATTTATTAAAGTAAAACTCTATATTAACAATAGAAGATGAGTTCATCACAAGAAGGCTCCCGGTATTAACCGCCTCAGTATAGTTAAGAGAAAGACGTTCTACTTTATTATAAATTTCTTGACGTAAAGTATTTCGCACCTGATTAGAAATTTTATGGCTAAAGAAATTATCTCCAGTAGTTGCAAGGTAATAAAGAACAAAACTTAGCGCAGTTCGTAGTGTAAAAGTAAGAATATAACTAATAGGGTATTCACCGCTAAGCAGGGTAAATAGGAAGTCTACAAAGTTATATATGAAAAATAGCGAACACCAGAATGCGACTAGTTTGCAAAATGCAACGAGATAAACTTCTTTTTTTATATTAAAGAGAGCCAGAGCTCTACCGTCAATTTTCATATTGCCTCCTTAAATAAGTTAGTTTATGATTGAAAACAACAACCAGATGAGGTAATATAACATTAAAGAGTAAGTATAAATTACCTGTTGATATTTACTATCAATTATATCTTATTTATTATACTATATTGTGCAAATAAATGAAATAGTAAACGGAAATATTACGAAAATGTTCAAAAAAATCTATGTTTTGCAGATAAATAACAAAAGTCAAAAAAGGTAAAAAATATAAGCTATATTTTAAGTTGTTAAAATATAATATAGAAACATTAATAGATTAGGAGGAATTTATTAAGATGAAAGTTATAAACAAATTATGGAATAAATTTCTTGGTTATTTAGAGGATAAAAAAATTTATAGAACATATGACGGTGCGTTGTTCGCTGGTGTATGTAGTGGAATTAGTAAAAGATTTGGAATAAGTTTAAGTTTAGTAAGAGTATTATTTTTATTAACAGGAATAGCCTTTATTGGTAGTCCATTAATACTGTACTTCTTGTTAGTAATAGTAATGCCGGCAGAACCAAGAAAACAAAGCTATAGAAAATCAAGTTATATAGATGTAAGAGCTTGGGAAAAATAAAATAATCGTTTCTAGGATGGAAGAAGCGGAAAAAGTAAGATAGGATTGATTAAAAATCAGTCCTGTTTTTTCTATGAGCTAGTTAGTTAATATAATAATGTTTAAGCTTGCGCAAAGTTACAACCTTATTGTTATAATTACTCAATAATAGTATAATAAAGATAAATAATAAAAGGTTTTAAATAAGGGAGAAATAAGTTGTTTTAAGCGTAATTAATATACTGTAAAAAGGGCGGTTGAAAAATGAGAAAAATAGAAATAGAAAAACACAAAAATCATAGTATTGTGATAAGAGGTAATGAGTATAGTATATTTTGGTCTAGAGGTAAAGAAATTCTTGATTTTGATGCGATAGAAGAATTAGTAGAGAAATCAAGAAAATCAGATAAAGATGCATTAGAAGTAATGTTTTATTTAGAGAATAAGAGATGGCCAAAAGAATATGAATTAAAAAGATACAACAAAATAGATATTAAGAAATATGTCGGAGATGGATTTTTAATTTATGAAGAAAATGGAAAATATGAAATAATAATAGAAAGAGACCATGGGAAAGCGGAATGCTATCCTATAACTAAAGAGCTCAAAGAAAAAGCACTTAAATCCCCTAGAGGTGCATATGAAGTAATGATATATGTGGAAACTGGAGAATGGCCACCGAAAAATCCTGAAGAACATAGAAGAGAGTATATTAGAAAATACCCGATATTAATATTTATAGATCCTGAAATAATGAAGAAAATATTTTCCAAAGAAGAATACGAACAGTTAGTAAAACTTGCAAAAGAAGAACAAGAAAAAGAAAAAGTAGCGGAAAGAGAAAAAGAGGAGATTAGAGAAAATCCAGAGCTTATCTTAAGAGCATCAGTGAAAATAAGAAATACGTTTTCCAAAGAAGAAATAGAGTGCTTAGAGACACAAGCGAATGAAATAATAAAAACTCGTAAAGAGAAAAAAGAAAGAATATGGAGTGTTATTATAGCAGTAGTTATAATATTGTTACTATATAAATATGTAATGCAATTAAAGTAGTAAGTAAAAATGCATTTGAAGAGATGTTTAACTATTATTACTTTGCATTTCCTATTCGTTCAGTGGAACATATGCCGAAAGTAGACCTTGGTTCTAAAGTAGAACCAAGCGCTCTTCAGCATGGGGCTGAGTATACCATAATAGGTATAATAAAGATAAATAATAAAATATTTTAAATAACGGAGAAATAAGTTAGTTTAAGCGTAACTAGTATACTATGAAAAGGGGGATTGAAAAATGCAAAAAGTAGAAATAGAAAATTATAGAAATCATGGAATATGGATAAGTGGTAATGAGTATAGTATATTTTGGTTTAGAGGTAAAAAACATTTCAGTTATAATGCGACAGAAGAATTGGTAGAGAAATCAAGAAAATCAGATAAAGATGCATTAGAGGTAATGTTTTATTTAGAACATAAAAGATGGCCCGAAGAAGGCGAATTAGAAAACTACAATAAAACAGATATAAAAACATATGTAGGAGATGGATTTTTAATTTATGAAGAAAAAGGGAAGTATGAAATAGAAATACCAAAAGACTGTGGTGGAGCAGCTATAAGACCAGTACGCTATCCTATAACTAAAGAACTCAAAGAGAAAGCACTTAAATCTCCAAGAGATGGATACGAAGTCGCAATATATGCAGAAACTGGAGGTTGGCCACCGAAAGATCCAGAAGAAAACAGTAGAAAGTTTATTCGAAAAAATCCAAAATTAAAACAAGGATTATTTTCCAAAGAAGAGTATGATTATTTAGTAAAACTTGCAAAAGAAGAACAAGAACAAGAAAAAATAGCGGAGAGAGAAAAAGAAGAAATTAGAGAGAATCCAGAACTTATCTTATGGGTATCAGAGAAAAAAAGAAATTTATTTTCCAAAGAAGAAATAGAGCGTTTAGAGGTACTTGCAAAAGAAAACAAAAAAATTCATAAAAAGAAAATAAGAAAACGATGGGGGAAAATTATAGCAGCAAGTGTAGTAGTACTTATATTTTTGACGGGAGGGCTATATGGTTATAATAAAATAACTAATAAAAATGCATTTGAAGAAATGTATAACTCATATTATAATTTATCTATTTACAGATCAGTAGAACATATGCCACAATTAAGCTACCATTATAGGCCGGGATTGTTTGAGTTTACTGAAGTAGGTATTTCGGATGCTAAAGTGGAATTAACGTATAAAGAGGATACAAAAAAAATAATCTTAGAGAAATATACAAAAGAAGTGAAAATAGTAAAACTTATTCCAATATCGGATGATGTGTCTATAGAGATAAATTATGAGTATAGTATGAATACTCAAATATTGTATAACAGTATAAGGTTTGTTGGGAGAGGTGTTCCTCTTGTAGTTAATAAACAAAAACAAACAATAGAACTATTGGAAAAATATAATATCTCAAAAGGATACATAAAAGGAGTATCAGATAAATTGTTAGATAGTGTATTGACCGATTGGAAGAACTTTAGTGGTAGCCCATATTCAAAAGATAATATGGGAACAATAACAATTGAAAAAGATGAAATATTAAAATAACAAAAACAGGATTGACTAAAAATCAATCCTGTTTGTTCTATTTTATAGCGTTTATAAATCTTGATGCTATTTCTTTTGGACGAGTAATAGCTCCACCTACAACTACACTAAATGCTCCAGCATCATAGGCTGCTTTTGCGTTTTCAGGGTAGTGGATTCTACCTTCTGCAATAATAGGTATTGAGATATTTTTTGATAAATCTGAAATAAGTTTCAAGTCAACTTCATCAGGTCTATTCGCAGTATTTTCTGTGTAACCACTTAGAGTAGTACCAACGAAATCTACACCTATTTTTTCAGCGTTGATTCCTTCTTCTAATGTTGCGATATCAGCCATAAGAATAATATCAGGGTATTTTTCTTTAATTTCTTTTACGAAATCATTTATTGTTGATCCGTCAAAACGTGGACGAAGTGTACAATCTAGAGCGATAATTTCACAACCTGTTTCTACTAGTTCATCAACTTCTTTCATAGTAGCCGTTATAAATTGTGACATACCTTCGTAGCTGCGTTTAATAATACCGATAATAGGTAAGTCTACTTGTTGTTGAATTTCTTTGATGTCACGTACTCCTTGTGCACGGATTCCTACTGCACCAGCTTCTTTAGCGGCTAAAGCCATAAGAGGCATAATACCACCTTTTTCTGAATATAGTGGTTCACCAGGAAGAGCTTGGCAAGAAACGATGATACCACCTTTAATTTGCTCTAAAATTTCATTTTTTTTGTTCATAACAAACTCCAATCTTAACACATTAATCTTTAATTGTTAGTGTATAGTATTTATAATTTATATATATTTTTACATATTCAAAAATCTTACCATCTGCAAAGTATGTGAATCTATCAAATTCGAAGCATGGTTCATTATCTTTAGCTATATATTTAGCAACTTTTTTCGGTGCATCTAACGTTACTTTCATAGTTTTTTTAGATTTTTCTTTATGTATATCTATGCGATATTTTTTTCTAATCATAGTCGCTAATTCTTTAAAGTTATCTAAGTCGTCTGTATTTATATCTGGTAAGTATTTTAATGGTATGTAGTTAGTTTGGTGTGCCCAAACTACATTACCAATATATTTTACACGAACTACTTTTAGTAGTTTTTGATTTTTAATTTTTAACTTGTCACAAAGTTCTTTATCTTGGATTATTTCCGCGGAAATAACTTTTGAGTGTTCATAAACTGACTCTTTAAAGTATTTATGAAAATTATTGTTTTCTGTGACATAAACTTTTTTATTAACCAATGTTTTATTAACGAAGCTACCTTTCCCCTGAACTCTGAAAATATATCCAGTAGTTTCTAGTTCGTTTAAGACACGAACAGCAGTAGTGCTACTAACGTTATAAATTTCTTTTATTTCACGTTCTGTATAAAGTTGTTCTCCCTCTTTAAACATTCCCGATTGTATCTTTAAGATGATATCATCAATAATCTTTTCGTATTTTTTCAAAAATGGCACCTCCGTCTCAGTGTTATGAAGTAAAATATTATTTGATTATAAATTTAATGTGTTAACTTATTTTTATATTATCACTTAAAGTATTGTTTGTAAAGTTAAAACTGAAGAATTTAAATAAAAAGCAAAAAAGAACCGCAAAAGCGATTCTTTTAGGTTTTATATTATTTTTTCACAAATGGACTAATCGCTCCGTAAAGTGCTGCATCATTACCTAATGCAGCTGCTAGGAACTTAGTTTTGTTATTTTTAATTGGGTGAAGTTCACGAACTTTTGCTTCTAATTTATTTAATAAATAATCTCCTTGCGCAGATACAGCTCCACCAATAATTATGTATTTAGGATCTAAAATACATAATAGATTAACTATACCGCGAGCAACTTCATATAACCATTCATCAAGTACTTTAAGTGCAGTAGAGTCGTCACGTTTACAAAGATCGAAGAATTCAATAACGCTTAAACCTTCGTACATTTCAGCTTTAATTTTGCGATCTAAAGCTATAGTAGATGCGCGTTGTTCGTATGTAGTGTCAGTATCCGCGTCATAAACAGATTGTCCGATTTCTCCTACACCAAAGTTTGAACCAAATGGTAAGCTGGTTAAGTAATAAGCACCGCCAATACCCGTACCTAAAGCCATGCAGAACACTTCATCAAGACCTTTTGCTCCACCTAACCATTGTTCCCCAAGTAACGCACAGTTAACATCGTTATCAGCGTAAACATCAATACCTAGACGATCTCCGAAATCTTTTTTAAAGTTTGTCCCTAAATAGTTTTTAATAGTTGGAGCGGAACGGATAACTTCCATATTTACGTTATCGATTACTCCGGCTGCCGAAATACCTGCGGCAGTAAAGTTATAGTTTTCGCGAATTTTACTAGCGATTCTAAACATTTCATCTGTAATTTTTGTTGTTACATTGTCTGGTGTTTTACAAGTTTCATAGTGAACAATTTTATAATTATTATCAATAACTGCAAATTTGATACTAGTACCACCGATATCTATTCCTAAAAACATATACATACCTACCTTATTATTTTATTAAATTCATAAATTGGATAAAATCATCAACTTATGAAGATGCTATCAACGTTATATTATCATAAAAGTGTATTTTTGGAAATAGTTTCCAAGAAAATTTTTATAAGATATTTTAAATAAGGTTTTAATAACTTTATTATTAATGTTATAAGTTATATGTTATAATGATTTGGTAAGAAATAGTTGAGTAATAAAAAATTATATAGGAGAGTGGAATGGATAAAATAGTATTTTTAGAGCCAGTATTTTGCGAAAGGATTTGGGGAGGAAGAAACTTAGAAAGTTTTAACTTTGATATTCCTAAAGGAAATATAGGAGAAGCGTGGGTTGTTGCGGCTCATGATAATGGTAGTTCAAAAATAGTTAATGGTGAACTTGCAGGCTTAACATTAAAAGAAGCTTACGCTAAAAATCCACAACTATTTACAGAGAAAAAATATGATAAATATCCTTTATTAATTAAAATTTTAGATGCAAGTGATAATTTATCGGTACAAGTTCACCCAGAAGATGATTACGCACGTGTTAATGAAAATGGTGAGCTAGGTAAGACGGAATGTTGGTACGTTCTAGATGCTAAAAAAGATTCAAAACTAATATATGGACATACTGCTAAAATAAAAGAAGAGTTTGATGCAGCAATCGATAATGAAGAGTGGGATAAGCTTTTTGTGGAAGAAGATGTAAAAAAAGGTGATTTCTTCTATATTCCAGCGGGAACATTACATGCTATTGGAGAAGGTATATTAATATATGAAGTACAACAAAACTCTGATACAACATATAGAGTATACGACTATGATCGTAAAGATAGAGATGGTAATAAACGTGAATTACACATCAAAAAAACTAAAGATGTAACAAAAGTTCCGTTTGAAAAAGTAGCTACGACTAAAGAAGTAGAAAACAAAGAAGGCGCTACTATTACACGTTTAGCTGACGAAAGATATTTTGGGGTTTATAAAATAGATGTTTCAGGAAAAGTAACACTAGAGAAAAACAAAACAGGAAATCTATTTACGGTGCTAGAAGGCAATGGAGTGGTAAGAGTAGATGGAGATAGCTTTGATGTGAAAAAAGGAGATAGTTTTATCTTAACAACAGCTTGCGACACTTTTGAGCTAGAAGGTTCTATGTTTTTAATAGGCAGCTACGACAAGTAATTACACAATAACTAAAAATAAAAGGAATTCAAAAACAAGGATTAACTATAGTTTTTGAATTTCTTTTTTTATTTTTAAAATACATAATGTGTTAAATAAATCGTAGTTATCTATACAAGTTGTTTTTAATTTTTTTTGTGGATTTCTACAACCAATTAAAGATAAATGTTGATATATCAATGTTTAACCGAGGTGAAATATTTTGTAAAATTTAAGCGTTTTCTATTGACAAAACAAAGAAAACGTTTTAAAATGAAAGTGTATTAAAATTTAATGTGTTAAATTATTTTTAAATAACGGAGGACAAAAAAATGAAAGATTTAAAAGGTATTTATTCAGCATTACTTATTCCTTTTGATGAAAAAGGTGAAGTAAAAGAAGAGGGGTTACGCCAAGTAATTGAACACAATCTTAATGTTTGTGGAGTTGACGGTTTATACGTTAACGGAAGTAGTGGAGAAAACTTCCTACTAAACACAGCGCAAAAAAAACAAATTTTCAAATTTGTTAAAGAAGTAGTTGGAGATAGAGCAAAACTTATTGCACAAGTAGGTTCTTTAGACTTAAATGAAGCGGTAGAATTAGCAAAATACGCAACTGAGTTAGGATATGATTCATTATCAGCAGTTACACCATTTTACTATCCTTTATCATTTAAAGAAATCAAAGATTACTACGAAACAATTATTAATGCAACTGATAACAGCATGATTCTTTACTACATTCCAACATTAACTGGGGTGAAAATCAGCTTAGAACAATTCTCTGAATTACTAGATAATGAAAAAGTTATTGGTGTTAAATACACTGCAGCAGATTTTTATCAATTAGAAAGATTCAGAAGAAGATTCCCAGATAAATTAATTTGGTCTGGATTTGATGAAATGTTAGTTCAAGCTGCTATATCTGGAGTAGATGGAGCTATCGGTTCTACATATAACGTTAATGGTAAAACAAGTAAAAAAATCTTTGAACTTGCTAAAGAAGGTAAAGTAGAAGAAGCTTATGAATTACAACATAAAGCAAATGATGTAATTGAAAAAGTACTAGAACTTGGTTTATATCAAACATTAAAAGAAATCTTAAAAGTAAAAGGAATAGATGCAGGATATTGTAAAAAACCTATGAAAGTTTTCGATCCTGAAAAATTACCTGAAGTAGAAAAACTAGTTAAAGATTATAATCTTTAATAAAAATTATTGAAAAGGAAAGAATGAAGACAAATAGTCGATTTGACTAAAAGCCACATAATAAAAAATTAAAAAGAATATAGGAGGGATGTACCATGGATAAGGTAGGTTTTGGTACGTTAAATAGTTTAGTTTTAGTAATTTATCTACTAGCTATGTTAGGAGTAGGGGTTTACTTTACTAAAAAAGCAGGAGAAAGCACGGAAGCATTCTTCAAAGCAGGGGGTAGTGTACCTTCGTGGGCAGTAGGATTCTCAATTTATGCAACAACATTATCAGCCATTACATTTATGGCGACACCAGAAAAAGCATTTAATGGTGACTGGACATATGCAGCAGGGAACTTAGCAATTATCGCGATTATTCCGATATTAATTTATTACTATGTTCCATTCTTTAGAAAACTAAATGTAACAACAGCATATGAATATTTAGAAGAACGTTTTAACCCAAGTATGCGTGTAATCGGAAGTATTTTGTTCTCATTATTCCATATTGGACGTATAGCAATTGTAGTTTACTTACCAACAGTTGCGATTACTTCGGTTTCAACTATTAACCCATATGTTGTTTGTGGAGCTATTGGGCTACTTTGTGTTATTTACTCGTTTATGGGTGGTATCGAAGGTGTTATCTGGACAGACGTTATTCAAGGGATTATTTTACTAGGTGGGGCAATCTTAGTAATTATCCTTGGTGTTTATCAAGTAGGTGGATTTGGAAATGTTGCACATGATGCATTAGCAAATGGAAAAATCGTAACATCAGCTAAATTCAACTGGTCATTCACAGCTTCAACTATTCCAATTATCTTTATTGGATCAATCTTTAATAACTTACAACAATATACTGCTTCACAAGACGTAGTACAACGTTATAGCACTACAGAGTCTATTAAAGAAACTAATAAATCAATTTGGACAAATGGATTATTAGCGTTTATCACTATTCCAATTTTCTACGGAATGGGAACAGTATTATATAGTTTTTATAAAGGTAGCAACGCTGTAACAAAATTACCAGACTTTATGAATGCGGAAGTAGTAGGTAAAGCAGCTAATACAACAGCTCTAGTACCTTACTTCATCTTAACAGCATTACCAGCTGGTGTTGCAGGATTAGTTATTGCGGCTATCTTAGCGGCAGCTCAATCAACAATTTCTTCAAGCTTAAACTCAATTTCAGCTTGTATCACTGTTGATATTAAACAACGTTTCTTTGGAAACAGTAAAGATGCAAAACAGGACGTATTACTAGCTCGTGTAATAATTATTATTGCAGGTATCTTAGGAACAATCGCAGCATTATACTTTGTTAGAACTAACCAAAAAGAAACTTGGGACTTATTCTTAAAATACACAGGTCTTTTAGGGGTACCTCTAGCAGGAACGTTCGCGTTAGGTATCTTCACTAAACGTGCTAACGGAGCTGGAGCATTATTAGGACTTATCGTAGCTGGAATAGTTTGTTACTACATCCAAGACTACACAACTTATGCAAAACAAAGTCCATTTATCTTCTCAGGGTTCTCATTCTTAAGCTCACTATTCTTCGGATATATTTGTAGTTTCTTCTTCAAATCTACAAAAAATATTACTGGTCTAACTATCTATACAAAAGAACAAGAATATGTAAGAGAAGCAAAATAAAGTCAAACAACAAAAGAAGAGTAGAGTTACTAATTTGTAACTTTACTCTTTTTTTCTTTGATTTTTAAAAATGTGTATATACATGCACAAGATATGGTTGATTTAGGTTGATTTTAGAGTTGAACAATATATTGAATGTATTAGTGATGTTAAACGTATTTTATTTATATTTTAAGTTAGTGATTTATGATGAAGGTGGATGGTTTTGTTCATTATCAGGATTAATATATTCTAATAATTCAGGTATAAATAATGATAATGACTAGAGAGTTGGTGGTATAAACAAAAGAATAGCGAGAGCGTTCAGTAGATTATATTTCTGTATTTATTATATTATAATGAAACGCCATATATAGTTAAGGTAGCAGATGAGGTTGAAATTAGTTTACATAAAAATGATATGTAGATGAATTTTCCAATAAAAGTAAGTATATTTGAAAAAAATAAAAATAAAGAAAGGATACAACTATGAAAGTTAATAAGAAAAAGTTATTTTTAGCAGTATTAATGGCAAGTGGTTTATTTACTAGTCAACAAGCGTTAGCAAATGATACATCTCAAAAAAATATTGAAGCTAAGCTAAACAGCGCGCAATGGAAAGGGCTAAAACCTTCTAGAACTGGTGGAGATAATATTGCGTTTGTAGATAAAGCATCGTTGAATAGTGATGAAGTAAAAGAAATTAAAACACTAGGTGAAAATGAAAAAGTAGATGGATGTACAGTTTATAAGTTAGTCTACGAAAAAAATTCGGTAGGAACTACTAACAGTACTAAAGAAAAAATTCAAAAAATCTTACCTAAAACAGGAGATGTTATTGGGTGGGGACACCTAGTAGGTGCGGGTATATTAGCTGGTTTAGCATTTTTCCTAATTAAAAATAAAAAAGGACGTAAATTCCTAGTTATTGCTTTAATCGGAGGGGGCTCACTAGTTTATGCAATGCAAGATACAGGTGCATATTCAGGAACTGAAATAAAAGAAACTACTTTTATAGCGAGTGATCAAGAGTTAAAAACACCTGAGATAGACGGTTATCATTTTGTAGGTGTAATAAAATTAGAAGATGCATGTATATTTAATACTCCATCAGATGAGATACCTGCTGACAGTCAGAAAGAAGAGAAACCAAAAACAGAAAAACCTGATAATAAAAAAGAAGAGCAGCCAAAAACAGAAAAACCTGACAACAAAAAAGAAGAAAAACCAAAATCAGATAATCCTAAAACAAATAAAGAAGAACAGACGGTTAAACCTGCTGAAATACAGTTTAACTTCACAAAAGCTTACCATGGTGGAACACTAAAAGCGGGTCAATTCAAGTTTGAAATGCGCGATAGTAGTGGCAAAGTAGTCCAAACTGCAACTAACGATGAAAAAGGAAATATCTTATTCCAATCAATTAAGTTTAAAGAAAACGAAGTAGGGACACATACGTATACTGTAAGTGAAGTAAAAGGAACTGAAGAAAATACAAAATACGACAAAATGGTATCAACAGTAACAGTTACAGTAACTAAATCTGCTGATAAACTGGTCGCAAAAATAACGAAGATTGTTTCAGCTAATGGAATAGATGGGAAGTTTAAGTCTACGAATGGACAAGCAGATTCAGAGTTTGATAACAGTTATATTCAACCTATCAAAGTAGAGCCAACAGATCATTTATAAGTATAAGTTTTTAAAAATATAAAAAAGAGTTACATTTTTTTGTAACTCTTTTTTGTTTGTATTATTTAAGTTTGCTGATTTCTTCTTCAAGAGCACTTTCTGTTACAGCTCCAGAAACTTTGTTTGCGATAGTTCCATCAGAGTTGATGAAAACATGTGTTGGGAATGAACGAACAGTGTAGTTTATTAAGAATCTATCGTTCACATCGAAAAGAACAGGGTATGTAACACCAAGCTCTTTTGCTTTAGCAAGAATAGTTGCTTTGTCCTTATCTTGAGGACTTTGGTTTTTGAATTCATCATCGCTAGGAGATGTTATTGATAAGAAAACAACATCTTCTTTATCTTTTAATTTTTGATAAACTTTTTCTAATTCAGGCATTTCTCTGATACAAGGTCCACACCAAGATGCCCATACGTTGATATACACTTTTTTACCTTTGTAGTCGCTAAGTTTAACTGTTTTACCATCTTTATCTATAGCGCTGAAGTCAAAGGCTTGAGTAGTTTTTTTCTCTTCAGTAGAACTAGAAGAGCTAGAACTAGATGAACTAGAGTTATTTTGTTCGCTAGAATTTGATTGTGTCTTTGAACATGCTGTTAAGACTAATGCACCACTTAAAAGAGTGGCAGTAAGTACTGATAATTTTTTCATTAATTATACCTCCAAGGTTAGTGTAAATAATTTTTTATTAACTAAAGTATCTTGCAATAGTAGTGAAAGAACCACTTAGGATTAATGCGCCGATAATTATAAGTATTATCCCAGAAATAATCTGTGTGTATTTTAGAATATTAGTATTGCGTTTGAATACTGCAAGTAGTGTAGAAGCGAAGAAAGCTACTAAAATAAATGGCAGTATAAAACCTAAGCAATATACTAATACTAAAAGAATACTCATAATGCCTGTATGGCTAGATGCGTACAAGAAAACACTAGCTAAAATAGGTCCGATACAAGGTGTCCAAGAGAAACTAAAAGTGAATCCCATAAGAAACGCAAGAAATGGTGTAGTTTTATTACCTTTTCGTTTTACTTTATTTTTTGCAGAGAATTCTTGTTTTAAGAAACTGATTTTGAAAACTCCTAATTGTAGAAGTCCCATAAATATGATAAGCACACCACTTATAATTTGTAATGTTTTTATGTTTTCGTTTAAGAAGACACTGATAAAACTTGTTGCGAACGCCAAAATAAAGAATGTGGCACAAATACCTAGTACAAAGAATAGGGTATTAGTTATTGTGCTTTTTTTGTTGAAAACCAATTCTCCGTTAGCATTTTCCTCTTTTTTCCCTGCAAGAATACCGATATAAATT
>ERZ772930.354-NODE-354-length-15175-cov-93.4938_pt1 | contig 15175 bp, 16 predicted proteins | sample MGYA00511685_ERZ772930 | MGnify/ENA primary metagenome ERZ772930 (study PRJEB29015, sample SAMEA2738053) | human oral metagenome | biome: human oral; feature: human-associated habitat; material: saliva | place: China | collected 2226 ... | reverse complement strand
TCGTTTTTTTGGACAATAGAGGCAACTTTGAATTGGCCGGACTCTTCGTAAAAGATATTCATTTTTTTAGGATTTTATGATTTGTAGGAAACGCGTGATTTTAGCAGATTTGCACAAGAAAGGCCGTCTGAAAAACATACTTTCAGACGGCCTGTTCAAACGGCGGATGATTAATACTGATATGCCGCCAGTTTGCGTTTGATTTCAGGCAGGGCGGCGCGTGCGGCCTGTTCGCCCAATTGGATGGCGCGTTGTTTTTGGTCGAAACCACCAACCGAACCCAGCTCCAAAACCTGCGGTTTGATGACCACATTGGCTTGTCCCAATTCTTGGCGCAACGCAGTTTGACTCATTACGTTGAAGGTTTGGTCAAGATAGGAGAACATGCCTTGGCTGACGTTTTTGGCCGGACGGGCGGAAATATCGACGGCAATGATGAAGTTTGCGCCCAGTTTTTTCGCCGCGCTGACCGGTACGGGTTGCGACAGGCCGCCGTCTACATATTTGCGGTTGCCGATGACGACAGGTTGGAACACATTCGGAATCGAAGCGGAAGCGCGGACGGCCTGTCCGGCATTGCCGACGTTGAACACCACCGGTTTGCCGCTTTCAAAATCGGTCGCAACGGCGGCAAATTTGATGGGGAACTGCTGCATTGGGCGGTTGCCGACTTTGCGGTTGATGTAGTTTTGCAGTTTTTCGCCTTTGATGAAGCCGCTGGTGGACAAGGTCAAATCCACCAAATCGGTTTTACCCAAAATTTCCGCTTCCAATTCGAGGCGGTCGGGCGACATTCCCGAAGCGTACATACTGCCGACAATCGAGCCAGCGGATGTACCGGTAACGATTTTGACCGGAATATTGTTTTCTTTCAAAACCTTAATAATACCGATATGGGCAAAGCCTTTGGACGCGCCGCCGCCCAAAGCCAGTGCAACCGTGGCTTTCGGTTTGGGTGCAGTATGTGAAACCGTATTTTGACCCTGCGTAGAAGGTTTGGATTGAGGCGCGTTGCCGCTTGGACAGGCAGCCAATACCAAGACGGACGAAGCGGCTAAAAACGTTTTGAATGTGGAAAAAAGTTTATTCATGTTCAGACAGCCTTTAATATGTCGAAAGGGTTATTTTACTCCGAAATGAAGTCGAAAGGCCGTCTGAAATCGGGTTTCAGACGGCCTTTTAAATCAAGCTTAAGCTAATTCGAGCTGTTTTTCCAAGCTTTCGACCAGTTGGTCGTCCAAATTCAAAGCTTGGGACAAACGGCTCAGGAACACGATTTCCTTGCGCGATAAGTCCGCGCAGACCAATCTGGCCGCCAGATAAGTTTCGGCTGCCAAAGCCTCGTCGCTGCCGACAGAAGCGGCAATTTGCTCGATAGAGGCCGGTTGCGCATATTCCGCCTGCAACCATGCCGCCGTTTCCGCATCGCTGCCGCTTTCACGCTCGATCGCCGCGCGTTCCGCATCGTCAATCAGGCCGTCTGAAGCCGCCGCCGCAATCATCGTTTGCAAAATCACACGGCTGTGGTTTTCACCAATCAGACCGGCAGGTTGGAACGCACTTTGCGGCAATTCTTCCTGTTGGCGGTTTTGTTTCCAGTTTTGATAGCCTTTATAAGCCAGAAAACCCAAAGCAGCGACCGAACCGGCCTTGACCAGCTTCTTCGTATTTTTCTTTTTCAACAGCATTGATGCCAAAGCACCCGTCAGTGCGCCGCCGCCAAAAGAATTGAGCGGACTGTCCGCCACCGCTTTGCCGCCTTTTTGAGCCGCACCCAAAACCTGATTGAGCAACTGACTGAAATCCATAAAAAAATCTCCTGAAAACAAATACATTGCAAATATAGGGCAGAAACACCAAAAAACCAAGCCAAAGAAAGTTAAAAGGTGCAAACAAGTTTTCAGACGGCCATAGCCGACTTTCGGTACAATCACACCATTCCAAACAATAAACCCCATCATGACCGATACCGCCCAAATCATTACCAGCTATGGCCGCCGCTATATTGTCCGCACCCCCGACGGCCAAACATATGACGCCACTACCCGAAAAAAACGCGTCGATTTCGCCTGCGGCGACCAAGTCCGTATCAGTCCCATCAACGGCAAACAAGTCGTGATTGAAGACTACCTCCCGCGCGAAAGCCTGCTCTACCGTCAAGACGCATGGAAAACCAAACTGATTGCCGCCAACGTTACCCAACTCCTCATCGTAACCGCCGCCAGCCCCTCACCCAGCGAAGCCCTGTTGCAACGCGCCCTCCTCGCAGCAGAAGCGGCCGGCATTAACGCCGTCATCGTCCTCAACAAAGCCGACCTCCCCGAAACCGCCCAATGGCGCGAGAAACTCAAATTCTACGAAACCCTCGGCTACTCCGTGGTCGAAACCAACGCATTGGAAAACGCCGACATCCTGCGTCCCATTTTAGAAGGGCAAACCAACATCCTGCTCGGACAAAGCGGCATGGGCAAGTCCACCCTGACCAACGCCCTACTCGGCAACCAAGCCGCCCGAACCGGCGACATTTCCACCGCGCTCGACTCCGGCAAACACACCACCACCCACGCCCAACTATACGATTTAAACGCAGAAACCCGACTCATCGACTCCCCCGGCCTGCAAGAATTCGGCCTGCACCATCTCCAAGCTGCCGATTTATTGCAATACTTCCCCGACCTGCGCCACCTCATCGGCCAGTGCCGTTTCCACAACTGCACCCACCGTGCCGAACCCGACTGCGCCGTCAAAGCCGCTGCCGAATCAGGCGAAGCCAAACCCGAGCGCATCGAATTTCTGCAACGCGTTACCGATGAATTGTTGAGATAAAGTTTTAACGGAAATAAGTGTTTGGATAAATAAAAAGGCCGTCTGAAAATTTCAGACGGCCTTTGCTTGGGCTATCATTTGTTTTGAATATCGATAGAAGATGGCTCTAGAGGCAAATAATACAGCTTATTACGTTTTCCCTCCGCATGGATGGTAAATTGTTTGCCGTATTCCCCCATAACCTTGCGGAATTTCTTCGCAATATTTGAGCGGTCTTCGCCGAATCGAGCCCAAAAGAACGAGCCTAATTTCACGCCATCGTCTTCCAACCATTTTTCCAATGTAATCTCATCAGATTTTTTGCGGCGATTTTTATAGTTTGCCCAAACCAAGCATGCCAATTCTTCCTCTTCTTCCTGCTTGATTTTCCGGCCGTCTATGCACAGTTGCGCCATTGTCAGATAGACGGAAAATTCTCGAGGAGTCAGATTTTCCACGCAAACCGTACCAAAGTGGATGTGCCCTTTTTCCACATCAATAACAACCTGCGTATCATCCAACATTTCTTGTATACACATCACAGCTTGAGAAAAAGTTTGTCCTTCCGTCAGCGTCCAATCCACTTTTCCGCCACCCATGCGGACAAACGGAATTTCTGCCAACATGACTTGTGCCTTAGATGCATTCATCATCCCATGCTTGCTCGTGTTTAAAAACAGCTCATTTTTAGGCGGATAGAAAAATTCCGGATGCGTTTCAAAAGCCTCTTCCACCAAAACATGGGACATCTTGTCCTGTTTTCTGCCAAAAAGCGACAAAGCATAGCCGATATAAAACCCCATAGATTTTCGTCCGCCTGCAATTGAAATATGCAACTCCGTATTCTTATCGGCACACAAATCCCGAATCCATCGCACAATCATATCTGCTGCCGCATTATTTTGTTCCGGCGTACGAATATCTTCCAAAGAGCCATCCTCATCGCGGATAATCTCAATAGAATGCTCATCAAAGTGAATATCCGGCAAATCATATTCCTGACGCAGCCGTCTGAAATATCCGTTTTCGCCCAGCAACCGGCTTTTGATTTTTTCCGCACCGGCCAAAGTCGTCAGCGCCACAATACGGTTAGGAATCCATTGCTTTTGAGCAAGGGCAAACACAGTTTCCGTAATAATTTGCGGAGTCATTCCCGACACCACGACCAAAATCTTTTCTTTCATTTTCATTTTCCCTGTCAATATGCCGCCTTAATCCTTACGGCTCGATACATCAAACCGGCGTAAACGCGCACCCATACATACCATCTCATCGGCCGTATATTCAGACCCACGTCCCGACAGCTCCTGCGGTAACTGTAAAAAATAAAATACCGCACCTTTGGCACATACATCCGCGGCCAAATGCAGCGGCAACGTACCCAATACCACATCGCCATCAACAACTTCATCCGTATTCAAATGCGGCTCAAAACGATCAATCGCAAAGTCTGATTCACGCACCGCCCAATCAATGGCACCTTGGTGGCGAGAAACAAACCAAACAGTCATCCGAACCTTACCCCGTTAATTTAAAAACCGCATCATATCTGCTATTTCAGACATCATCATCAAACACAAATTTGTCATCAATGCATACAACCTGCCGATATTATCTAAAACATAAGCATACACTGCTTTTACCAAGCCTACGAACAACAAGCAAAAGAATGGCGCAAAGACATCCGTCAAAGCTGCACCCGCCTGCTCAAGTATCTGGCGGCAGTCAGTCGTCAGCCCGATATCGCCCTTGACGGCGACTGGATGGTGATAGAAAACGAAACCAATGAAGAAAGCGAGGCATCATGAAACAAAACTGGCTGATAGCCTACGATATTACCGACCGTAAACGATTGGGCAGGGCTTACCGTTTTTTAAGCGGACAAGCGCTACATTTGCAAAACAGCGTCTTCATTTTTAAAGGCACACAAGAAGAAGCGCAACATTTGTTTCAAAAACTGACCGGAATGTTGGATAAGGCAGATGATTTGCGTATCTATCCGCTTAACCCGCACAGCCCCATCTACGAACTTAAAGGCAGCCTCTTGGCAGAAGGCATCGTACTGTGCGGCCATATTCCGGTCATTTCAGGCTGATAAACCAAAGACCGTCTTATAGATGGCTGCTTCTTATAAAAAATGCCGTCTGAAACCCTAAATACAGGTTTCAGACGGCATTTGTTTACCGTTGAATTATCCCCGAGTGGTGGGGAGGTTTTTCAGAGCGCAAACGCTACCAATACGCAAATTGAGTTTTACAGGTCTTAATCCCCATGTGGTGGGGAGGTTTTTCAGAGAGAGCGGAGGGTTGTTTTCTCTATTAAATTCAAATGCTTAAAATGGCCAATATCTAAATTACAAATATTCACAAAGATAAACGGGGATTAACATAAAAAACAAGACTTCCGCCTGAAAAATAAGGGTAATCCAAGTCTGACTTACCCTGAAAAACCTATTGCTCCCTATTGGGAACAATGTTGTCATTTTAACATCCAAGCTATTGCTTGAGAAGCATATTTTAGTAAAAGGCCGTCTGAAAGTTTCAGACGGCCTTGCTGTCTGCTTTAGTTGTTTTATAAAGCTTTTAGTAGCTCTTTGATGCGTTTTTCGCGTTTACTTGTTAACCAGTTGGGCTGGTGTTTCTGTAAAACGGATTTTAGATCCAGTTGCTTGGTAATTTGCTGCCTGTCTTGGCTGCTCAAGCGTCCGTCCGTTGCGGCCTGCTTCAAATCGGTTTCCAATTCTTTAAAGTATTGGCTGCCTTCGTTGTCGCTGCCGCTATATTTTTTTCTCCCTGTATGATTTTGAGCCATTTGGCAATGAGTTGCTCATGCGGCGACAAGGCAGCCGTTTGCGCTTGTTCGGCAATGGCTAAGGCTGCTTCTTTTTTGTTGTCGACGTATTTTTGATATGGGTTATATGGATCTTGTGTATCAAAATAGCCGTAACCGGAGGAAGTTTTGCTGCCCATTCGCACATACAAATTTGCAGATGTCTGCTATCCGACTCATAATCTGTTCCTACGTCCAGCTGAATAAATCATAACGGGGCTTTCCCCTTAGACTATAAATATAAAGTTATCATCATGAATCTGCTTACATTGCCGTCGCAACTTCCTATTGCACGCTACCGTTTTACTTTCCAACCGGATACCGAGCTTATACTTCCTCCTTATGCAGCCTCTACTTTACGCGGTGTTTTCGGCCATGCCTTGTTGAACACCGTATGTACTTGTTGGGAACCTTCCCAAGACGGGGTGCATCCTGCCGATTGTCCGTACAGCCATATTTTCGCTACGCCCTACAACGACAAATTGCCGGGAAGCCGGAAACATCATCCGCCGCAGCCGTACGTCATCGAAACGCCGTTTAAGCAGCAATTGCAGATTTACCCGGCTGGTTCGGATTATCAATTTCAAATCGTGCTCACCGGAGGCGCCAGGCATATGCTGCCGTTGATTAAAGCCGTATTTGAGTATGCTTTTAAGAAAGGAATTGCCCGGCAAAATGTCCGGTGTTCGCTAAAGAATCTCGAAGTCGAAACCCCTGACGGCTGGCAAGGCATTTTGGAGCATGGCATTATCCCGTTGCATCCGAATACAATCAACCTTCCCCAACATTTCCCGTCCGATGTTTCCATTCAGTTGTTGACCCCGTTGACGATACGATACGACAAAAAGGTGATGAAAGCCGGACAGCTGACCGAATCCATGTTTTTGCGTCAGGCAATACGCGATATTTCTGCGATTGCAACGACGCATTGGGAACATCCGTTGGAGGGCAGGTTTCAAGAATTAATCAGGGCGACAGAGCTTGTCAGGGGGAGAAAATCTTTATCTGATACAAAATGGAAACGTCATTCCAACAGGCAACAGCGCGATATGACTTATCAAGGAGTAATAGGAGAGTGGGCTTTCTATGATCTTCCTACGGAATTGTCGGCTTTACTTTATATTGGACAATGGCTGCATATCGGAAAAGAAACCACATTCGGGCATGGAGGCTATCGGATCACGGCCGGGCTGTAAAATCACCGGCCTTTCGGCCTGATAAACCAAAGACCGTCTTATAGATAGCCATTTCTTATAAAAATGCCGTCTGAAACCTTAAATATAGGTTTCAGACGGCATTTGTTTACCGTTGAATTATCCCCGAGTGGTGGGGAGGTTTTTCAGAGTGAATTGACTGCCGACAACCCAACCAAAACCAATAAGTCTTAATCCCCATGTGGTGGGGAGGTTTTTCAGAGTCGAATATCTTTCGAACAAGCTGGCACAATCAGGTCTTAATCCCCATGTGGTGGGGAGGTTTTTCAGAGTCTTTAACGAAGTAGAAGCGCAACTGATTAACGCGTCTTAATCCCCATGTGGTGGGGAGGTTTTTCAGAGTGAATCTCGGTCGCTCCTATAAGGAGTCTAAAGAGTCTTAATCCCCATGTGGTGGGGAGGTTTTTCAGAGAGCGGAGGGTTGTTTTCTCTATTAAATTCAAATGCTTAAAATGGCCAATATCTAAATTACAAATATTCACAAAGATAAACGGGGATTAACATAAAAAACAAGACTTCCGCCTGAAAAATAAGGGTAATCCAAGTCTGACTTACCCTGAAAAACCTATTGCTCCCTATTGGGAACAATGTTGTCATTTTAACATTCAAGCTATTGCTTGAGAAGCATATTTTAGTAAAAGGCCGTCTGAAAATTTCAGACGGCCTTTGCTTTGTGCTGTGGTAAAAGGTATCAGCCTACTTTATCCCCGGGCTGTGCGCCTGCGTCAACGTCGAGCAGCTTCAGTTTGCCCTCGGCGGTGGCGGCGGAGAGGATCATGCCTTCGGATACGCCGAATTTTGCCATTTTGCGCGGGGCGAAGTTGACGACGGCGATGACCATGCGGCCGTTCAATTCGGCAGGGTTCGGGTAAGACGCGGCGATGCCGGAGAAGATGATGCGTTTTTCAAAACCGAAATCAAGGTCGAATTTCAAAAGTTTGGTGCTGCCTTCGACGGCTTCACAGTTCAATACTTTGGCGACGCGCATATCGATTTTCATAAAGTCGTCAAAGCTGGCCTGTTCGGCGACTTTTTCGTATTTGCTCTCTTCGGCGGCAGGCGCGGCTGCGGCGGCGATGCTTTGTTTGTTGGCTTCGATTAAATCGTCCACTTGTTTTTGCTCCACTCGTTGCATTAAATGTTCGTATTTGTTGATGGCGTGTTCGCCCAAGGTTTCGCGCGTGTTTGCCCAGGTAATTGCGTCCAGATTGAGGAAACGTGCGGCGTTTGCGGCGGTTTGCGGCAATACGGGGGCGAGGTAGGCGGTCAGCATGGTGAAGGCGTTGATGAGTTCGCTGCATACTTCGTGCAGGCGTTCGTCTTGACCTTCTTGTTTGGCGAGCTCCCACGGCTTGTTGGCATCGACGTATTCGTTGACAATGTCCGCCAATGCCATGATGTCGCGCAGGGCTTTGGCGTATTCGCGGCTTTCGTAGCATTCGGCAATGGCTTCGCTTTGTGCGGCAAGTTTTGCCAGCAATTCGCTGTCGGCAACGTCTTTCAGACGGCCTTCAAAGCGTTTGGCGATGAAACCTGACGCGCGGGCGGCGATGTTGACGTATTTGCCGACGAGGTCGCTGTTTACGCGGCTGATAAAGTCTTGCAGGTTCAAATCGATGTCTTCGATTTTGCTGTTGAGTTTGGCGGCGATGTAGTAGCGCATCCACTCGGGGTTCAGGCCTTGTTCCAGATAGGATTTGGCGGTGATGAAGGTGCCGCGCGATTTGGACATTTTTTGTCCGTCCACAGTCAAAAAGCCGTGTGCGTACACGCCGGTCGGGGCGCGGTGGCCGGAGAAATGCAGCATGGCGGGCCAGAACAGGGCGTGGAAATAGAGGATGTCTTTGCCGATAAAGTGGTACATCTCGGTTTGGCTGTCGGCTTTGAAGTATTCGTCAAAATCGATGCCGATGCGGTCGCACAGGTTTTTAAACGACGCCATGTAGCCGACGGGCGCGTCCAGCCAGACGTAGAAGTATTTGCCCGGCGCGTCGGGGATTTCAAAACCGAAATACGGCGCGTCGCGGGAAATATCCCAGTCGGACAGGGTGGTTTCTTCGCCTTCGCCCAGCCATTCTTTCATTTTGTTGAGGGCTTCGGCTTGCAGATGGGGCTTGCCGTCGTGCGGGTTGTTGCCGGAAGTCCATGCTTTGAGGAAGTCGGCGCATTCGCCCAGTTTGAAGAAGAAGTGTTCGGATTCGCGCAATTCGGGTTTGGCACCGGATACGGCGGAATACGGGTTGATCAGTTCGGTCGGGGAATAGGTCGTGCCGCAGACTTCGCAGTTGTCGCCGTATTGGTCTTGGGCGTGGCATTTCGGGCATTCGCCCTTGACGAAGCGGTCGGGCAGGAACATTTGTTTTTCGGGGTCGAAAAGCTGCTCGATGACGCGGCTTTCGATTTTGCCGTTGGCTTTCAGCGCGCGGTAAATGTCTTGGGAAAACTGTTTGTTTTCAGGGGAATGGGTGCTGTAATAATTGTCGTAGCCGATGAAAAAGCCGGTGAAGTCGGCGAGGTGCTCTTCGCGCACTTTGGCAATCATGTCTTCGGGCGCGATGCCTTGTTTTTGCGCGGCAAGCATCACGGGCGTGCCGTGGGTGTCGTCGGCGCAGCAGTAGTAGCATTCGTGGCCGCGCAGTTTTTGGAAACGTACCCAAACGTCGGTTTGGATGTGTTCGACCATGTGGCCGAGGTGGATGCTGCCGTTGGCATACGGCAGCGCGGAAGTGACAAGGATTTTGCGTGTCATGGTTTGTGCTTTTAAAAACAATGGATAAAGATGTCGGGAATTATACCGCAAAACAATACGTAAAGGCCGTCTGAAACCCGATTGCCGGTGTTTCAGACGGCCTTTTATTTATCGGCTGCGTATGGGATTAACCGCGTACGCGTTCGATTTTTGCACCTACGCCGCCGAGTTTTTTCTCGATGTATTCATAGCCGCGGTCGAGGTGGTAGATGCGTTCGACGATGGTTTCGCCATCTGCGACTAAACCGGCCATGACGAGGCTGGCGGAGGCGCGTAGGTCAGTTGCCATCACGACGGCGCCGGAGAGTTTCTCTACGCCTTTGATGTAGGCGGTGTTGCCTTCGGTGGTGATGTCTGCGCCCATGCGGTTGAGTTCGGGAACGTGCATGAAGCGGTTTTCAAAAATGGTTTCCACCACGCGGCTGCTGCCTTCGGCAATGGCGTTCATGGCCATAAACTGCGCCTGCATGTCGGTTGGGAAGCCTGGGTGGACGACGGTACGGATGTCCACGGCTTTGGGGCGTTGTTGCATGTCGATGGAAATCCAGTTGTCGCCTGCTTCGATGATGGCGCCGGCTTCGGTCAGTTTGTCCAATACGACTTCCATGGTTTTCGGTGCGGCATTGCGCAGGACGACTTTGCCGCCGGTCATGGCGACGGCGCAGAGGAAGGTACCGGCTTCGATACGGTCGGGTATGACGCTGTGTTCGCAGCCGTGCAGCTCTTTCACGCCTTCGACAGTCATGGTTGCTGTACCGATGCCACTGATTTTTGCGCCCATTTTGACGAGGCATTCGGCCAAATCGACGACTTCGGGCTCGATGGCGCAGTTTTCGAGGATGGTGGTGCCTTCGGCAAGCGTGGCCGCCATCAGCAGGTTTTCGGTACCGCCGACGGTTACGACGTCCATGGTGACACGCGTTCCTTTCAGACGGCCTTTGGCTTTGACGTAACCGTGTTCGATGGTGATTTCCGCACCCATGGTTTCGAGGCCTTTGAGGTGTTGGTCAACCGGGCGTGAGCCGATGGCGCAGCCGCCGGGCAGGCTGACTTGGGCTTCGCCGAAGCGGGCGAGGGTCGGGCCTAAAACCAAGATGGATGCGCGCATGGTTTTTACCAGCTCGTAAGGTGCGCAGGTGTTGTTGACGGTGCCGCCGTTGATTTCAAATTCGGAGATGTTGTCGGTCAAAACGCGTGCGCCCATGCCTTGCAGCAGTTTTTGGGTGGTTTTGACGTCGGCGAGCATGGGTACGTTTTTCAAACGTAAAGTGCCGGAAGTCAGCAGACCGGCACACATCAGCGGCAGGGCGGCGTTTTTTGCGCCGGATACGATGATTTCGCCGTTGAGGGGGCCGTTGGCAGAGATTTTGAGTTTGTCCACAGGATGTCTTTCGTTATTTGTCTGCACGGTTTATGCCGCACAAATGAAATGAGATGAATAATAAACCATCAATTATAAGGGATTATGCCCTTGCTGTTAGATTTGGCAGTATTAAATTTTCACAAGGTTTGTTTAAGTTGCGAAAGGATAAGATTTCAGGCCGTCTGAATGGTTCAGACGGCCTGTTTGCCAAGGCTTATTTTTTGGCTTTGAAGCCTAAAAGGTGTTGCGTGGTGGCCAGCCATGCGCCGAATACGCCCAGCGCGATGACGAAGCCGAATACCAGCGACACTTCGCTAAATGTGAAGAAACGCCAGCCGATATTCAGGCCATAGGGTTTGAAAATCGCGTCCACCAGCGGCCGTACTTCGGCCAAAAGCCAGGCCGACAAGCCCAAGCTGACGGCGGCGGAGAAAATACTCTGCCACATTGCCTGATAAAGGAAAGGACGGCGAATGAAGGAAGCGGGCGCACCCAACAGCTTGGTGATTTCCAGTTCTTCCTTGCGGCTGAGGATTTGCAGGCGGATGGTGTTGTGTGCCACCAAGACAAAGGCCATGCCCAAAGTCAGCGAAAGGAACCACAAAATCTTGCGGATAAATTCATTAATACGATAAAGGGTCTGTACCCATTCGGTATCCATGGTTGCAGATTCAACGCGCGGCAGTTTGGTAATGTCTTTATAGATGGCCTGCATCTGATCCGGAGAAGTGGCAGGGTCGGGCGTAACGATAAAGACATCGGGCAACGGGTTGCCATCGAGCATGGAAACGAGGTTTTGGTCGAGATTGGTCTGTAATTCTTCCAAACCTTCCTGCTTGCTGATAAAGCGGACTTTATCGATACGGCTGTCGCGTTGGAGCAGGTTTTTCACCGTATCGGCATCAGAACCTGCCGCATCGGTGTCCATATAGACCGTAATCTGCGGCGACTCGTTGAGTTTGCCCAACACGCTTTGACCGCTTTGGATGCCTAAATACATAAACAGCGGCAAGGTCATGGCAACGGCAAGCATGAGCAGGGTCAGCAGCGTGCCGATGGGTTGGCGCAAAAGCTCTTTGAGTGCGGCGCGTGCCGATTCGACGTGTAACGAGATGTAATGAATCATGCTCATGCGAGACGTCCTTTCTGCAGGCGCAAGACGCGGTGGCCGTAATCCGCCATCAGCGTTTCATCGTGCGCCGCAACGATCACGGTCGTGCCTGCTTCATGGAAGGTTTTGAACAATTCCATAATATCCAGTGCATAGGCGCGGTCGAGGCTGGCGGACGGCTCGTCGGCAATCAGCAGGCTGGGTTGGTGAACCACTGCACGCGCAATGCACAAGCGTTGTTGTTCTCCGCCGGACAAAGTGATGGGCATATCGTTTTCACGGCCTTTCAAGCCGACTTTCTCAATCGCAATACGCGCGCGCTCTTCAGCTTTGCGCGGCTGGTAGCCGCTGATCCGCAAAGGCAGGATAACGTTTTGCAAGACATTGCGGTCGTAGAGGATTTTGTGGTCTTGGAAGACAATGCCGATATGTTGGCGCATAAAGCCGATCTGATTGTCGCTCAAGGTGCCGAGGTCTTGATTGTTAAACCAAACTTTGCCTTTGCTAGGTTTGGTAATGCCTGAAATCAGCTTCAAAATGGTGGATTTGCCCGAGCCCGAATGGCCGGCGATAAAAATCATCTCACCTTTGTTAATCTGGAAACTGACATTTTTCAGGGCTTCGAAACCGCCGGGATAGGTTTTGGAAACTTGTTCGAAACGGATCATGGGTTTTCCTGAAAATAGGGATTCAGACGGCCGGCGTCATTGATAGGGCAACATGCCGTCTGAAAAAATGGGGATATTCACAGATTATAAATATTTCGGCTGCTTTTTGATAGTGAAACCCCGGTTCTGTCTGTGGATACACTGCCGGTTTGCAACACAAAGCAATATGGTTTGAAAAAAGGCCGTCTGAACGATTGGGTTTCAGACGGCCTCGGTATCAGCGTAGGTTAAGCACCCTATCCGCTGTTTTATTTACATTTGGTTTTGGCCAAATTCACGGCGGCGGTCAGGCTTTTTTCGTTGACTTCGCCGGTGATGGTTTGTTTGTAGCCGCATTTCGGCGCTTCGACGACAGTGAAGGGCAATACGCCGACGTTGTTGCCGTGGGCTTTCATAAAGTTGCGGCTGTTGGCGCCGGTGTAACGCCAAATCGGGTAGCTGACCGGCGTTTGTTTCAGGAACTTGCCGATGTTGTCAGTGGTATCCAGCGCGATGCCGACCATATCGACGCTGCCTTTTTTCTGAGCTTTGTACCATGCGGACATGGCGGGCATTTCTTTACGGCAGGGGCCGCACCAGGTTGCCCACAGGTTGACCACGCGCACGGGGGCTTTGAGCGACTCCAGGCTTTGCGGTTTGTTGTCCTGCCAACCTGCTGTTTCGTCGGCGGCAAAGGCCGGCGCAGCGGTAAAAACGGCAGCGGACAAGAGAAGGGCGGTTAAGGCTTTCATGGTTGTATCCTTGAGGTTGCCAATCGAAATTGTGTTTATTGTAAAACGGTTTGGTGGGTATGCCTACCGATTCATATCAAGATATCAGGTAAAAAGTTTGAGTAAAAATCAGTTGCAGACGATAATAACCGCCATCATTGAATGATTTTGCAATAATACGGAGACTTTCATGCCGTCTGAATTCACACTTTATCACAACCCGCGTTGCAGCAAATCGCGTGCCGCGCTGGCTTTGCTCGAAGAAAAAGGCGTTGCTGCCGACGTGGTCAAATATCTGGATACCGCGCCCGATTTGGCGACTTTGCAGGATATGTTTGCCAAACTCGGTATCGAATCGGTGCGCGGCATGATGCGCACGAAAGACGATTTGTATAAAGAATTGGGTTTGGACAATCCTGATTTGGACAATGCCGCCCTGCTTCAGGCAATCACTGAACACCCTGCCCTGCTCGAGCGTCCTGTTTTGGTAACGCCTACGCGCGCAGCCATCGGCCGTCCGTTGGAAAACATTGCCGCCCTACTCGGCTGACGGGGTTGGATAAGGCCGTCTGAAGATGATTTCCCTGTTTAAAAGCCGCAATGGCCTGCGATATTACCTGTTTCGCGGCCTTGCTTTGAGCGTTTTGCTGGTGTGCGGTATTTTTTTGACCGGCACATGGCAGATTTACCGGACAGGTTTGCAAACCTTGCCGAAGGACGCTCATGCCGATGCGGCGGTGGTGTTGGGTGCGGCGGCGTGGGACAAACGCCCGTCGCCGGTATTCCGTGAGCGCATCAACCACGCCATCACGCTCTACCAAAGCCATCGGGTCGGCAAAATCATTTTCACCGGCGGTACGCCCAAAAAAGGATTTATGACCGAAGCCGAAGTGGGGCGCCGATACGCGCTCAAGCAGGGCATACCGGCGCACAATATCCTGTTTGAAAACACGTCGCGCAACACTTACGAAAACCTGCGTAATATCGTCCCCATCATGCACGCCAACGGAGTCGGCAGCATTATCGTTGTCAGCGACCCGTATCATTTGGCGCGCGCCGAAGAAATGGCCGCCGATTTGGGCTTGTCAGACGCACAGTTCTCCGCCACCCCGACCACGCGCTTTGACGAGCGCAGCAAGAAAGCCAAGTTTCTGATGCAGGAGAGCTATTCTTTGTTTCTCTACCGTATCGGCAAATGGAGCGATGCGGTTTGGAATTGGATAGGTGGTTGAGCCTTCGGTAATCCATGTAAAAGGCCGTCTGAATCCTTTTAGGTTTCAGACGGCCTAAATGTATGCTTACTTATTGATTTGCAGCTACACTGCCAAAAAAGACTACAGCCAGTACCAGATAAATTACCATTACGATGGCAAACAGAATCAAGGCAGCCTTGAAATAATTGGCTTTATTCGGATTGGTGTTTGAGCTGAATGCCCATACAAGCATCATAACTATATTGACCAGCGGAATCATCATAATCAAGTTTGTTATCAACCATTCTTTGACGCTTACAACAGGAGCCTGCTGATGGCCGATTTGGTTTTGTTCAGTCATATCGTGTCCAATATATTAAATAAAAAGAATAATAATTATACATAATAAAGCCTTATTAGTATAGCATACATATTCAGACGGCCTGAGCCTATGATTTTTGCAGCCGCTATTTCAATTGGATGTAAAACGTACCGTCCGGCACGACGGGCAGGTATTTGCGGTAGAAGTCCAG
>ERZ772930.348-NODE-348-length-15433-cov-3.03544_pt1 | contig 15433 bp, 10 predicted proteins | sample MGYA00511685_ERZ772930 | MGnify/ENA primary metagenome ERZ772930 (study PRJEB29015, sample SAMEA2738053) | human oral metagenome | biome: human oral; feature: human-associated habitat; material: saliva | place: China | collected 2226 ... | reverse complement strand
CATTGCAGTTATTTTTGGTCTCTTCCAAATCTTCCCACTACTTGCCATTATCCCAATCCCCATTGTCGGTTTCTTTCTCATCCTCGCTCTGCCACTTAAAAAAGACCAGCCAATGGAAGTCTATCTCGCCTCTATTGCTAGCTTCTATTTAAAATCCAATAAACGTCTCTGGACTCCTGGCCAAAAAGAATCAACTATCAAAATCACCGCACCTAAAATAGTCGAAAAACCTCGTGCTCGCAACATCACAGAAGAAGAAGCTTCCACCCGTCTCTCCTTCCTCTCCAATCTTGTCGACTCTGAAGGCTATTCCATTCGTAATAACAGCAATTTTAATGAAGATTTTATTGCCGAAACCAATGACGTACCAGATATCCTAGATCAAAATAGTAATCAAACAATCAATCAAATGATCGCCAGAGAACAAGAAAATCGTCATGCTAATATCGTCTCCAATATGAAGGCTGCCATTTCTAATGCCGATCAATTACTACCTCCTTCTCCACAAATGAGTCAATCACAAGTTGATACATCAAATCCATTCCAGGCTGCCATTCAAAATCTTCAGCAGGGAAATACCACCTCTTATCAACCCACAGCCTATCCCCCAAATTTTGCTCCATCCCCACAAACCTATCCACAGAATTTCACTCCATCCCCACAAACCTATTCCCAAAACTTCGCCCCAAATCCACAGTACAATCAACAATTCTTCAACCAACCACCCATTCCTCCACAACCCCAATTTTATCCAAATACCCCTTTCGCACCTCAACAGAATTATCCGAACCCCCCTTATCCACCTGGACCAACCCAAGCCACTCCGCCGCAATACATTAATGGCTTTATTAATCAAAATCTTAACCCAGATGTTAATCAAGGATTCCAGAATCTTGCCAACAATCAAGATTTTACCATCGACACCATCAGTAAGCAGGCCAACCGCCTCTCGAACACTACACAGACCCAAAATTCCTCCGCGAGTTCTGGTACTTTCGCTGGTATTTTCACACCGCCCTCGAATTAATTTTATATTTTAAATAAGGACCACTATGAATCCACAACAACCCCAAAGTCAAACTCAACCAATCCCAAACCAACCCATACAACCTACCCCACCAGTGCCTAACCTTGCTCCACAGCAATCTCAGCCAACCATGCAACCCCAAAATCCTCAACCTTACCAAGCAATCCCAGTCGCTCCTGAATTACAAAACAATCAAATCGTCCACCAAGATAATCCTTCCTCCACCCAATCCTCGCTTCTTATTTCCGAGCTCCGTGATGGACTTATTATTATGAAGGATGGTTCCTTTCGTGCCGTTATTGCCTGTAAGTCCATTAACTATGACCTCATGTCGGAACCAGAACGTGATGGTGTCGAATATGGCTATAAGGGTGTTCTTAATTCACTAGAGTTCCCAATTCAAATTCTCGTCCGTTCACAGCGCATCGATATCGCACCGTATCTCGAACGTCTCGCCAATATTAGACGCAATAACGACAATATGCTCCTTGGCGTATTAATGGATGACTATATTAACTTTATTGACCAAGTTTCTCAAGAAGCTAATATTATGGATAAATCTTTCTTTGTCGTTGTCCCATATTATTCTTCTGCTGATCTCGAAAAAGCCAGCACTCAAAGCAAAAACATTTTTAGTCTCTTCTTCGGTACCCGCGAAGGCGAAATTACTCGTATTGATCGCAACACCTATGATAAAGCCGTTACAGAAATTAATAATCGTGTACAGGCGGTTATCGGCGGTCTCTTTAATATCGGTATTCATTCTGTTCGTCTAAACACTAAAGAGCTTGCCGAGCTCTTCTACAACTTCAATAACCCCGACACTGCCGTTCGTGAACCATTTATTGATTTTAATAAAATGGGCACTATTTACACTAAAAAAGGTGAGGCACCACAAAAATAAGCGAAAGTAAGGATATATATGGCAAAAAGAAAACCCACCGCTGCTGAACTAGCAGCTCAAGCTCAATCAATGGAAGATGCTGAAGTACAGCGCGCATTTGAACAGGGTATTACTACCCTGCGTGACCTTATTTCACCATCCTCAATTGAAATTCAATCTGATCATTTTCGTCTCGGCACCAAATACGGGCGCACCCTCTATATTTATGGCTACCCTCGTACTATCAGTACTGGTTGGCTTAGCCCCCTCATTAATATGGATGAAGTCCTCGATATTTCAATTTATATTTATCCAGTCGACACAGGTGTAATTATGAAAAACCTCCGTAAGAAAGTTACTCAGCTTGAAGCTGATATTTCTCTTAACGCTGAAAAAGGTCGAATTCGTAACCCTGAAACCGAACACGCCATCCAGGATGCGGAAGAACTTCGTGATGATCTTCAACTTGGTTGTGAAAAATTTTTCCGCTTTGGCCTCTATGTTACTCTTTGGGCTGATTCACTTGATGAATTAAACTTCGTCCAACATAAAATTGAAAATTACTTTGGCTCTTCCATGATCTTTTCCAAAGTTGCCACCTCTCAGCAAGAGCAGGGAATGAATTCTACCATGCCAATGGCCACCGATCAACTCATGATCCGTCGCAACATGAATACCAGTGCCATCTCCACTTCCTTCCCATTCACCTCCGCCGACCTTACTCAAGAAAAGGGTATTCTTTACGGTGTTAATCTTCACAACAACGGTCTTGTTATTTTCGATCGCTTCACTCTTGAAAATGCCAACCTCGTCGTCTTCGCTAAATCCGGTGCTGGTAAATCCTTTGCCGTTAAGCTCGAAGCTGTTCGTTCCATGATGATGGGTAGTGAAATTGTTATTATTGACCCTGAAAACGAATATCAAAAACTCTGTGACGCCGTCGGCGGTTCTTATGTCCGCCTCTCACTTAACTCTGATGTGCGTATTAACCCCTTCGATCTTCCAAAAGTCATTGACTCTGAAGATGCTTCCGATGCTCTTCGCGCCAACTTAGTTACTCTTCACGGCCTCTTCCGGCTTATGCTTGGTGGTACACAGTCCGGTCCTGGTGGTCAAACTGTTGCCGCCCTCACTCCAAGCGAAGAAGCCGACCTCGATCAGGCCCTCATCGATACCTATGCTCGCGCTGGTATTACTTCAGATCCTTTAACCCATCAGTCCACCCCTCCTACCATCGTTAATCTTTACGATACTCTGCTTCATATGGGCGGCTCTGGTCCACAACTTGCCCAGCGTCTTCGCAAATATTCCACCGGTACTTTTGCTGGTATTTTCTCCCAGCAGTCCAACATCGATATCAATAACCAAATGGTTGTCTTCAATATTCGTGATCTTGAAGATGAACTCCGTCCAGTCGCCATGTATATTGTCTTAAATCACATCTGGAATATTGTTCGCGCGAAACAAAAACGTCGTCTTCTTATTGTTGATGAGGCCTGGCAATTAATGAAATATGATGACTCCGCCAACTTCCTCTTCTCACTTGCTAAACGTGCTCGTAAATATTATCTTGGTCTCACTACTATTACTCAGGACGTCGAAGACTTTATGTCCAGCAAAATGGGCCGCGCCATCGTCATGAACTCCTCTATGCAATTACTCTTAAAGCAATCTTCCGCTGCCGTTGATGTTTTATCTGATGTTTTCAAACTAACCTCCGCCGAACGCCAGCTTCTTTCCAGTCTCCCCGTTGGTCAAGGTCTTTTCTTTGCTGGTCAATCTCACGTCCATATCCAAATCGTTGCTTCCGAAACTGAAACCGGTCTCATCACCACCAGTCCAGTTCGCTATAATCGCTAATTTTATCTGATTTTTCTGGCGTCCTTTCATAACGCTAATGTTCGCCAAAAAATCCAATTTCTTATATAATATAGGTATGCCAAAGGTCTATTATGGTAAGGATTCTATTACTCCTAGTTTTTTGCAGTCAAATCATGATTCCGATTCTGAAGTCTTTCGCTCCCAAGTAGCTAAAGACTCTTTACGCCAATCCGAAGAATCCTCCCTTGAGAGCAGCTATAATCAAAGTAACCATGAAGCCGACGTAAAAGACCTGGAACAAAAACCTTTTTACACAGGTAGTACCAAGACGATCAAAAAAACATCCAAAAAATCCCTCGGTTCTCGTTTGCGTACTGCCAAAAAACTCAAAAAATACTCACCCCTCCTTCTTGCTGTTGGTGCTTTTCTAGCTGTTGTTATTTTTCTTTTTGTATCCGTCAGTACTCTTGGCCACCAGATTGAAACCCTAATCACCCGCGCCACCGATACTATGTTTGGCTCATATTCTGAAAACACCATCCGTATTACTGAAGAACTTCTCGCCAAAAAACAGGGTACTTTCCCAAAATATTTTGAAACTCGCCTCAAAACCAATGGTATTGAAGTTGCCGATAAAGGCGACAGTTATAATTTTCTTTATGATGGCGCCACCATCACACCTGAGAACTTCCGTAATTTCTACACTAAAAACGTCCCCTTCCAAGAAGCTTTCACTAAAGCTAAGCGCGCCCGTTCCTCAAATTTCTTTGATAAGCCCGCTGTCATGAATCTTGCCAAAATCGGTATCACTCGAAATCTTTATTCGGCCTATCGCTCCACTGGCAATCACGAAACTGACACTAAAAATTACCACACCACCGAGGAAGGCGTCTTCGGTGAAAAAACCAACACAAGTGTTAATACCACAACCGAAACTGAACATACCGACAAAAACGGCAATAAAACCACCGAAGTTAATTCCTCCGGTGAAGATATTGATAGTAGTAACGTCAGTGGTGATACTCCTGAAGTTAAAGCTAATAATTATCTCCTAAGCACCGCTGGCCGCGTTGCCGAAGCTGGTGGCTTAGTCTGCGGCGCCCTTAAAGTTGCCAATCTCATCTCCGTTGCTGTTGCCGCCAATCAAATCTACCAAGCTATGCACTATTTTATTTCCAATCAGGAAAACATCAGCAAGACTAAAGCAGGTTTCGGTAACGAAGCCGCCATTAATCCGCTCATGAATTTCCTTACTACTTCCACTACCGCTGAATATACAGACATTAAAACCGGTCAGACTAAAACCGTTACCGGTGCCCCAATCCAAGCCGAAGGTTTTAACAATATTCTTGCCGGAGAAAACGTTGACCTTAATATGACTAAAAACTATTCCGTCGACTCCGTCTTTCTCGCCAGTGGCGTCGCTCTTGGGCTCACTGCCGCCCGTGCTAAAGCCTGTGGTGGTATTCGTGCAGTTGGTGCAGTTATTAGCCTAGCCACTCTCGCCTTTGGTGGTGGATTAATCAAAACCGCCATCACTCTTGTCAAAACCACTGTCATCAATGTCGCCATCGCCGCCACTATTGCCGGAATGCTTGCCGTTTTACTTCCATATATTCAAAAAGCTCTCTTTGAAAATCCTGCTAAAAATCTTGCAGGTAAGCCTGCTGGTGAAGCCTATGTCAAAGGCGCCGCCCTTCTTAATAAAAAAGTAGCCCGTTCCACATCAGGCCAAGCCCTTGCCTCCAAAGAATACGCCACCAGCTACTACCAAGAGACCGTTCTTGCCGCTGCCAGGGAAGCACAACTAGATCGCGAAAAACGCAGTCCATTTGACACTAGCAGCCCAAATACTTTCCTCGGCTCCATCCTTGGTCGCTTTAGTCGTATCTCCACCGCCTCAAATCTTTTTGCCAATCTCACCCACCTCACTAGCATCACTCAAAATTCTTTTGGTAGCTTCCTCGGTCAAACAACCGCCAAGGTTTATGCTGCTGATGGTTCCGAAAATTTTGTTACTGACACCGATCTTGCCGGCATCAATTATCAGAAGATTTTCAGCGATGAGTCCACCTGCGAAAGTCTTTCAAACATTGGTGCTGCCTGTGATATGTATGGTGCTGAAATTACCGCCACCGATACTAGTGTCGAAAAGATTAGTTCTTCAGACCCTGAGTATCAAAAAGTAGTCAATCAAAATATTCGAAAGAATGCTAAAGGCTTTGATGAAGTCATCCCAAACTCTCTTCTTGCCCGTAAAATTATGTTCTGCGATGAACGTGATTCACTATTCGGCCACTACGATTCCAATATCGCCAACGCCTTTAATATTAGTCTGGGTTTTGCAAACAACATTCCTATTATTTCCGATGCTGTTGAATTGGTTAATGCAGTCACCGATATGACACCAGAGGCCGAAGGTTGGTCCACTGGCTCCTTCTGTGTTATGGGTAAAACCAATCCATACTGGGAACAGATGAAATATCTTCAGCATTATATAGAACATAATCGTATCTGCACCCAAATTAAATGCACCAGCGTCACCGACGAAGAAGGAAATGACAAAAACCCTATCACTGCCTATAAAGAAGCCTATTACGCTAAAAATCCTATCGACACTTCACGACCAGGTATCCTCGCCCGTATCTCTGGCATCACCAAAAATCAAGCCGAAACCGTCCTAGCCCTGCTCGACTACGCCTCATACCTAGCCAACTACCATCCTCCTAAATCAGAAAAAGCCACCTTAAAAGATCAGCTAAAAATCCATGAATCTCAAACCCCTACCACTGTTGCCTTTGATAAAACCACTCGTTATATTTATTATTCAGATCTAAAAACTATTACAAGAAATCGGAGTACACTAGCGTGAATAAACTAAAAAAACTTATTCTTCTCCTCATTACAGCTATTATCACCCTACAACCAACCAGAGTCTTCGCCCTTAAAGATTCCGATTGGGATATTTTTGACATCAATGGTATTTATTACTTTGATAAAGATGCCGCCAACTGCATCACCTCAAATCTTTCTGGTACTCTTAGTAAGCTTTATGATGGTAATGAAATTATCAGTCAATCCGATTTAGCTAAAATCTCCGCCAATCGCCCATTTTACGAAAAAGCCGCTGCTCCTTACGGTTTTCCATGGCAACTTCTTGCCACAATTCACTATCGTGAAACCAGCCTAAGACACTACAATCCCCCAAATGGACAAGGTGTTTATCAGCTCTATACCTACACCAACGGTGGTACTAATAGTAAAGCCTTTACCAACTTCGGCGAAGTTTCTGACGCTGAATTTCAAAGACAAACCGACATTCTCGCTCAAATGCTTCAATCACTCTACGGTGCCGGTCTAAACTTAAAAACCGACGACGGTATCAAGACTCTTCTTTTCCGCTACAACGGTACTGCCCGTGCCTACATCGCTCAAGCTCGCACCCTAGGTTACAGCGAACAGGAAGCTGCTCGCGGTGAAGGCTCACCTTACGTTATGAATCTTGCAGACGCTAAACGCGATTCTCGCAAAAATACTAATTGGCTCCAAATTAAAACCGATCACGGTAAGCCAAGTTCCGCCAATCTTATTCCGGGCGCCTTCCTTATTTTTTCCACCTTAGGTGGTTCTAATGGTGTTAGTAGCTGTTCAGGCGGCGGTGGCAATCTCAGCATCAATCAGACCGCCATCAATCTCGCCTGGCCATCCTCCGGTCACGGCATTACCCCAACCGACAACTATCGCAATGCCTTAATTCAAACTGGCGTCAATCGTCTTGGTGATCGCTGGTCAATGATGGGTGCTAGTTGCGACGCCTTTGTTGCTGCTGTTCTTCGCTTTTCCGGTATCGATAAAAACTTTGCCTGCTGTGGAGTTAGTAACTCCGGTGCCACCTCAACCTATGTTCGTAATTCTGGAAAATTCATAGAGGTAGAAAATCGCCAAGGCTCATTAAAACCCGGTGATATCCGCCTCAGCTCTGGCCATATTGAAATCTATGTTGAACAAAATGGAGTAGGCAAAATCGCCTCCGCCTCACATGGCTCACGCACCGGGGAACTACTGCCTTTCTATGACAACTCTTCCACTTTTAAAGCCTATCGTTTCATTGGTAATACAAACATTTAAACTTAAAATCTCAAATTATGAAAATCATTAATCAAAAACCTACAAAGAAAATCAAAAAACAAAATTTCATTTTTGACCGCACTAAGACCGCCAACAAAAAAGGGAATCATCTCCTCAATATGATTATTTTCTTCCTACTAATTTCACTTTTTATCCTTATTTATTTCTTTATTACTTGGATTACCAACTACGATAAAACTGCCACTCTCGATTACTACATAGCCCCCGCCACCGCCACTATTTCTCTTAATCAAGAAATTCTCAAACCAGAAGGTAAAATTAAACTTAAACCTGGTACTTATAATATTACAGTTAAAAAATCCGGCTTTAATGATTTTTCCACCACTTTAGAATTAAAACATAATCAAACCACTTATTTTTATAAGGCCCTCGAACCCACATCCGACAATCTCGATTATTACCAAACCCACCCCGATGATGCTTCGCGCGTTCAACACGTCGCCGATACTCAAGCTGATCTTGAAAGAAAAAATTACACAGATGGTGATCCTATTTTTAACATTACACCCTACTCCAGTTACAAAGATGGTTTTTCTATTATTGCCGAAAAACAAGATAATACTTCAAAAATTCTTCTCAAGATTAATCTACTAACCTGTTCTGATTCACAGCTGCAAAATCTCAAAGAAGCCGCTTACCAATATTTAAAAAATCATCAGATCAGTCCCGATAACTACGATATTAATTTCTCAAATTGTTAATTTAAAAACAAGCCACTTCTTATTCATTCCTATTATGCTAAAATAGAGTTATGAAAAAGGTCAACTTCATTTCTCGTCAATTTTTTGTCATCTTTTGTCTCCTAACTCTATTCATCTCCATTTTTTACCTAAACCATCCCACTTTTGCTGAGTCAGATAAACCTAGTAACACTCCCACCACCACCTCTCTTACCGACCAACTTTTTAATAATTTAAAAATCAACGCTAAAGTAAAGGTCTCTCCAAAGTTTCAGGAAAACGACATTATTTTCTATAACCCGAATGGTGGCAGTAATTGTTCTAGTGGCCTAGGTTTCATAAGCGGTAACTGTGGTGGAGATATTACTAGCACCACTACATCAGAACGACAGGATGAAGTTATTCGAAAATATGGTGAAATCGCTATCAAACTTCAAATCGAATATGGTGTTCCATGGGAAATACCGTTTGGTCAAATGAGGATGGAATCTACTTTAGGTACCGCAGGTATCGCCAAAAAAGTTGCCCAAAAAGGTTATTACAACTGGATGGGTAAAAAATACAAAGAAACTGGCTTATATAATATGCCTGAATATATAACTTCAGGTGGAGAAAATTGGTCTATGTATAGCAGTATCGGCAACATGATTGCTGGATGGTCTGTAGATTATATGCGAAATGGTGCCTATGATGAGGCTTTTAAATATCTAGATAAAAACAATTATGATATCAAAAAGTGGTTTTTTACCATGATTAAAAAATACTGTCCATTATCCGATAATTGTACTCCACATGAAACTTATTGGGCAACCGTTAATAGCGTTGTTCAAAGAGCAGATCAAATCGGTAAGGAACTAGGCTGGCCCACCTCTGCTGAGCTCGCCAAGCAGGAAAATATCGAAATCGGAGGGAAATATCCAGTAAAAGGCGATATCAAAAAACAATTAAACGCCGCGCCGCATTCCCTTAGTGTTGATTGTTCACCAATTAAAAATTCTACTGACTCACTTGCAAACCCCTCTAATGCCACAAAAACCACAACCGAAACTAACTCCTCCACAACCACTCCTAATCCCACCACAGGCACCACTCCCCCATCATCTGAAACATCATCCACGACTCCATCCACTACTTCTCCAGGTAATGGTAAGATTGTTGTCAACACCACCTGGAAGGATGGTTGGATCACTAGCGGTATCGATGGCTATATTAAAGAAGACGCCTTTGCCTTTGCCGCATCAAAAGGTGCCACTGTCAGCTCCTCCCCGCGAGGTAACTATGATACAACCATGAATGGAAAAATTGGCCCCAATAAAATTACCTTACACAACACCGAGGGAACCAATCAAAACGGTAGTCAAGGCCTCATTCTCTACGACCGTAATAATTTTTATCCTCCCCATTTTACTGTTGACCTCAAACAACATAAAGTTTATCAACACTTCAGTATTAATAAGCCCTCCGATTCCATTAAAACCTACGATGCCTCTGCAGGTATCCAAATCGAGGTTATTGGCTTTTCAACAAGTGGACGAATAAATCATCCATGGTATCTCCTAAATACTAATATTTTTAAAGCTGACGATTGGCTTTATTTAGCAAAATTATTAGTTGCTATTAGTACAGAAACAAAAATCCCCCTTACATCATCACTTAGCTGGAAGGGCGTTCCTCCTCGCCTCAGTGTTGAAGAGTTTAAAAAATACGAAGGCGTCCTTGCTCATATGCACACTCCGCTCCCCAATGATCATAATGACACGAATGATATTTGGCGCTTTGTTGAGAATGAATTAAAACGCATTGATGGAGTCGCCAGTACCTCCTCTGGATCTAACTCAACACAAGGTAGTTCCAACTGTGGAGGAAGACAATCTATCGATCCTTCTAATATGACTAACTATCTTCAATGTGATCCACAATGGGGACAATCACCATTTGGTTCCAGTAATATCTGTACATCGGGTTGCGGTCCAACTTCTTTTGCCTCTCTTGCCACTATGCTCTTAGGACAACAAATTCTTCCAAATGAAACTTCTAAAGTTGCTGGCGACGCCGGCATGTATATTAGGGGTGCCGGCAGTAGTCATCAAGTCACTAAAGTTCTTGCAAATCACTATGGTTTGCAATACGAAAAACTCCCCACCCCAGCCAATAGTAGCCAAGCTATTGAAATGATTAATAAATACCTTGATGAGGGTTGGACCCTCCATATTAGTGGTAGAGGTACTGCTCCATTTTCTGCCGGTGGACACTATATCGCTATTCGAGGTAAAACTAATGATGGAAAATGGCTTCTCTTCAACTCCTCTGGTGCCGGAAAAGATCCAAATAATCTCGTTATTGATCCCGAAGCTCTTGTTTCAGCTGGTCTAGCACTAAGTAATCTAAATGCAGTAAAGAGGTAATTATGGTAAATTCTTTTAACCAATTTAAACAACGTCTTGATAATATTAAAAACAACCAAGTTCTTTCTCGAGTTTTAGCCGTCGCAATTGTCATTATTTTCTTTCTTTTTATAACTTTTCTTTATATTAATTTCCAAAATAGAAATTCAGATAGATTCCAAAAAAATAATATCTCTGGTGAAGATATTAATTTATACACCGGAGCTGCAGATACATCATGGGATAAATATGTTAAAATTTACAGCCTCCATAATATTAAAGATAAAAGTTCTATGTCTATTAATACTTTTACCAAAACTGCCTCACTTATTAAACAATTCATAACTTTTTCTTACCCAGAAATTAAAACTGTGAGCTATAACAAAGATAGTATTAAAGAACAGGGGAAAGCCTATAGCTTCAAAATTACTGCCGATACTGGTCAGGTTTTTGATATTACCACAACAGAAATCTCCGACACCCAAATCTCTGTAGATTTCTATAGCTATAATAATAAAATTTTTAGTTTTAATGAGTCTAATTTTAAAACTATCTACACCCATCCATCAAAACTTGCCCTCTTATTACCAAAAACCTTCTACCTATCGGAAGAGAAACAGGTTACTATTAGTAAAAACCTAGATGGGCAATATCAAATTTCCGTAGAATCCTGCGGTGATCAATCAATTATTAATCAAGCAAAAGAACGTGTTAATAAGTGGCTACTTGAAACCAACTTTAATCCTGAAGAAATAAATTTTCTAACCCCAAATTATTGTGATGATGATGGACACAATCATCATACACACGATGATCACGACGACCATGATGGTCATGATGATCATGATGACTAATTAAATATAGCTATAATCTTCGAAGTTATAACCATATTCATTAAGTAGAGACTTAATTCGGCTATCATTATTCACGCCATCGACCTTTAAACATAAGAATGTCTTACATTTCTTCTCAAGTTCACTTTCATCTACTTGACGTAAAGTAGTCGGATCCACCCCCACAACCTTCTCGATTGGTAAAATTTCATTAATCGATTTCGCTTTATCTGTCTTATAAATAAATTCTTTCGCTGCCTCGTCTGCAACCAATTTTAGCGCGTCATAATCATGAATATTTTCACGATATTTATTTAAACTATTTTGCTCGTCCAAAAGATATGTATGAATTAGTGTAGTTTTATTAGCCTCTAAATCGACCTTCATCTTTTTTGAAGTAAAACCATCCTTACTGATCTCCACTTCCACGTCACGTTTTGGATAAAAACGTGTCGACCCGTTCACTTCTACACCGTCAATTTTCACCTTGGCACCATACGGTGCTACTAAAATATTCACTCTAGCATTTCTTAGTCCATCAATCACGAGATTAAATACAATAAATATTAACACTATAAAAATTAAAATAGCTGAGATTGCCACTATTTTTTTATTCACACTACTCCGTACTTCCATACCCCAAGTATACCATAAACTCTTTAATCTAAACTTCCTCCACCGACGTCATTATTACCTGATTATCTTTAAAATTCTTCACTAAACTCTTTTGCCTCATATTATCTAGCTCCGAAAACACATCATCAAGTAACACCACCGGCCTCTTTCCGGTTTCTTGAAAAATTAAATCTGCCTCAATAAATTTCATCGCCAAAATAATTGATCGAAGCTCTCCTCGACTCGCCGTCCCATCCGCCTCTCTCTCATTAAATAAAAACACAAAATCATCACGGTGAATTCCAAAACCCGTATGACCAAGCACAAGATCCCTAGCTAGTTCCGCTTCTAATCGATTAAAATAGTCTGCCTCGGAAATCTCACCCCCAAATAGCTCTAATTTTAGATATACAGAATCATCATTATCCACAATTGAGTGATATACGTCCGAATATATATTATTTAATTTTTCCAAATATTGCTTTCGTCGATTTCGAATTTCTAACCCATACTTGGCTAGTAAAATATTCCAAGAGAAGAAATCGCTCTTCGAAATTCTTCCAGCTTCACCCTCTTTTACGTATCTTTTTAATAATTCATTTCTTTGTTTTAAACTCTTCTCATATTTTAAGAGGGAACTACTATAAGATTCATCAAATTCTGCCAATACTCTATCAAAGTAAGTCCTCCTTTTTGTCGGACTTGTTGCCACCAAATGTAGATCATCTGGTAAAAAAAGCACCACCGGATATCGATTTCGTTTTGGCAATCTCGCCACCCTTTTATCTTCCACCAAAAACTGCTTCTTCTTTCCATCAAACAATACTACTGTTTTCTTACCATCGCAAAAATTCAGTTCCACTCGGTAAAAATCTGCCCCCCGCTTTAGAATCTCATTATCACTTGCTTTAAAAGATTTACCCCTTAGAGCCTCATAGATTGCTTCCAGGACCGATGTTTTTCCAGACCCATTCTCGCCAATTAATAAACTTGTTTTCTTATTACAATTCAACAAAAATTCATCGTGGCTTCGAAAATTCACTAACTGCACACTTTGAATAATCATTAACTAACTCCAGTTTTATTAGCTTAACTCTTTAGCGGCATAATAATATGGGTATAATTATTTGATTTTTCATTCCTAATTAACACCGGTGCTAATTTCCCAGAAATTCCAAAAGTTAAATTTTCTTCTTCAATTACATTAATTACATCAATTAAATATCTTGAATTTAAAATCACCTTACCATCAGCTAAAATTTCCGCTTCAATATCCGAAGCATTTTCACCAAATTCATTCGCCACCGAAGATACCGAAAAAGTTTGACTATCGCTTTTAGCTTCACAAATAATTGAACCACCTACACCTCTAGAAAACAATGCTGCTAGTTTCACAATTCGCAGTAATTCCGCCTTACTCATTTTTATATCCGAACCAACCTGCTCTGGAATCAACCTACGATAATCAGGGAATGATCCATCGATTAGTTTAGACGTAATTTCAATCTCCCCTAAACGGAATCGTACTTGAGAATTATCAAAAACGATTTCAATTTCATTCATATTATCAGACATTGCCCCAAGCACATCAACTAGACAACCAGAGGGAACAATCGCCTTCACATCGCTCTCCACCTTTTCAATAAATAACCTCTCAGCCAACCTATAACCATCCGTTGCCGCAATATATAACGACCCTTCGTGTGTATTAAAATACACACCAGTTAAAGCTGGCCTCGTAGTATCCGATGAAGCTGCAATTTTCACCTCATTAATCCCGGTCTTAAACGCCTCTACGCTCATTCGGTAAATTACCGCCTCAGACTCATTAATATCAGGAAGTTCTGGAAAATCCTCCGCAGGTGCGCCATTAAATGTTGACTTATATTTTCCGGAAGCCACGGTTAACTTTGAATCATTACCACTTAGTTTCACTTCGCCTTTTGGTAAATTACCAACAAAGTCAGCTAATAACCTAGCTGGTACAGTAATTTCACCATCACGAGAATCAGCAACTCCTAAATAATTAACAATCGCCATATCCAGGTTAGTGGTAATTAACATCACCTTATTGTCACTTGCTTTTATAAGGACATTATTCAAAATTGGTAAAGTCGTCTTACTTCCTGCTGCTACTCGACTTACAACACCAAGAGCCTTCGCTAATTTTCCTTGTTCTACTATGATTTCCATAACTCTCCTTTATTAAATAATTAATTGTAGTAGTAATAGGCTATGTGTAAAATGTGTATAACTGTATTTTACAGAGGTAAACAAATTATTCTTTTGTGTAAAACCTGTGGGATAACTTTGTAAAACTTAGTGGATAAATCTCACTTTTCAACATCTTTTTGTTTAAAATTATTTTTTGGACTTCTTTCCACATAGTTTTCCTCTACTTTTTTCACTAGGTTTTCCGCCCACCTTTCCACATCTTTTCCACAACTACTCACTTAATTGCTCTCTAATTTCACTTATCTCATCCCGCAGACTAAAATTCAACTTCATGTCGGATTCAATTTTTTTAATTCCATGCATTACTGTTGTATGGTCCTTAACTCCCACTTCCAAGGCAATCTTAGGGGTGCTCATTTGCAGGTCTTTTGACATTAAGAACATTGCAACCTGTCTTGCAGTCTTAATATTAGAGACACGACTTTTCCCACATAATTCATCGGGTGTAATATTATAATAATCTGCAACTTTTCCAACTATTGTCTTAGGGGTTAGGTTTCTACTTCTCACACCACCAGTTGAAATCGATGCTAATCCGTCTTGAATAATAGTTAATGGAGATACTCCCTTAAGTTCTGAAAGTGCAATAATTTTTCCATATAAACTCTGTAAGTCTCGGATATTTGTTTCGACATTTTTAGCGATATATTCAATTGCTTGATTTTCTACATCCACTCCATCAAATTCCGCCTTTGCATGTAAAATAGCACAACGATCCTCGAAAGTTGGGTACTGTAAATCAAATGCACCAGTCATAGTTAATCTTGATGCTAGACGTTCATCAACTGTCTTAATTTGGCTTGGTA
>ERZ772930.347-NODE-347-length-15469-cov-6.22168_pt1 | contig 15469 bp, 16 predicted proteins | sample MGYA00511685_ERZ772930 | MGnify/ENA primary metagenome ERZ772930 (study PRJEB29015, sample SAMEA2738053) | human oral metagenome | biome: human oral; feature: human-associated habitat; material: saliva | place: China | collected 2226 ... | reverse complement strand
TCTCCTTGGTGGATATGAAATCCTTGGGCCTTCATTATGCTAAGGACGATTTGCGCACTGTATTCGCCGTAACAGGCGGTTTGCCTGCGTACGTGCAGTACTTTGATAATGGTGAAAGCATCGATACGAACATCATTAATTTGTTCTTCTCCGTATCGGGCGCTCTATTTGAAGAAACACAGCATATCTTACATCGAGATATGAAAAATATAACAGGTGCTAACGCTATCTTGTCTGGCCTTGCTACCCTTGAAAGACCATACTATGTGGAACTTTTACAAGCAAGCCAAATTAAAAGCGGCACCTTTACATCCCGCTTGAACGATCTCATGTCCATGGGGCTCGTAGGTCGCATTCAAGCCAATAGCCGTGGACCTGCCAAATACGCAGATTACCACTTTACCAATAGCATGTTCCATTTCTGGTACCGCTATGTGTATAAATACTGGGGTGACATCGTGCGCGGTAACGGCGCTGATGTGTACCACACACATGTAAAACCACAACTGAAAGACTTTGTGCAAGCCGCATGCATTGCGATTTAATCAGACAATTTCAGCTTGAATACTATTACCCAATGATAGTATATTTCCTCTTAAAAATAACACCACATTCTAGGATGTGGTGCTATTTTTGTATATAAGGCTAGGATTTACTACTAATTACTGTTATTACTATTATTAACTGCTGGTGTGATCTACTAGTATTTACTATTAGATTTAGTAAGTCGATTTTAGATATTTTCTATTTTCAGCAATTACTGTATTGTTCGTATAGTTATGACATACTATGGATAGAAATTACATTACAGATACCATTAAATATACAGGAATTCCAAGGAATTGCTGATTTGTCAAAATCCCCGTTCCGCGTTATTGTGTAGTTAAGCGCTATGCCATGGCAGGAAAGGGGATTTATGTTATACCAAAACGAAGAACCTTTAGTACAAAGAACATGTATAAAAACTGCAAACTTACAATCTGATATAGATACATCAGACAAACTAGAAACACAGGCATTACCTCCTGATGGGGGGCGACCAAAATCTTTACCTCCGGAGGAACTGAAGTTACAAACTCTCATTTGTGGCCATCAGGTCTTAACGTCCTTGTCGGACAAGAGTCTCGTGTCCATCTGTCAACAGCCGAATATGCGGATCCAGACTGTGGGATATCAGCCGTGGTCCGTCGATGAGCTGCGCCATGATGCGGCACAAATCGAGCTCTGCCGCAGGTATCGACCACTCATCTTGCACTACACGAATCGCACGGGGAACCGCGAGTTCCGCGAAGACGTAGAGAGCTATTTATGGGCCATCCTTATGGAGTCCATCTATAGCTTTAATTTGGAAGGTCCCGTACCATTTGCTGGCTTTGTGAAAGCTGGTATTATGTATGGCTATATGCGATACTGGAAGCGAGAGCGATTGCGTTATCATCGTGAGATTCATCTACCTGACCGCACTACCGACGATGGCGACGTAGCGGTGGGCATGGATATCTTCGCATCTGGCGAGAATATAGCAGACATGATTATGACCGCCGATGAAGAACAAAGACTGCGAGCCCGTCTCGTATGGGCGTTAGGCAGACTGTCTCCCGATCAGCGTGACCTATTGCGTCGCGTTTACGGAGATTGCCAAAGCTTGGTATCGGTCAGTGAAGAACTGAACTGTAGCCGCCAAGCCATCCAGCGTCGCCATGAACGAGCCATTCGCAAGCTGCGGAGATACTTGACCACAGACTTTAATAAGGCAAAAGTGCATTAGACCAATTTTTGAGTCTATTGAATTGGGTCTACTTAGAATGTATAGGATACATTAGCTCTAAGCTTACGGCTATGATGATGGTGGAAACGTGACTTATCTAAGAGGTCTACCTTGAATGTATTGGCTCTATCAGACCTAAGGGCTGCTAGTGCAATATATGTGGTGTTAATATAATTTAATTTCTTATTTATATTCCAAAATTTGCATATTTCTATTAATCTCGATTAATAGATATACATAAAATATGTATTTCTTAATTTAAATGAGAAAATATTGACACATCAAGTAGTACATAACTTTTACAAGATCATAAAGTCTTTAATTATACATAAATTTCTATAGTTTTGTGTATATATTTACAAAATATTCAACGTAGTATACAATTAAATCAGCAGCAGATTAAAGCATGCGAATCTGCTTTCACAGAACACGTGTTCATTGTATTGTTGAAAGGAATGTTCCTAATTAGAGGGGAGAGAATTCCTATGCTAACACATGATGAATTAACAGATTTGATGGCCGCTCGGCTATCTAAGGGAGAGGATTTGGATTTGATCTATACGAATCCAAAGAACCACATTGTTTGTTTTATACCTACTTACCAGCCTAGTGGTGGGGATAGTACGAAGTGCTATTTCGTAGATGGCCGTGAAGAACTGGTCCATCTGCCGATGCGCACCATTACGCGGGAGCTAGCGTTACAGGAAGGGCTGAGGCCCAATTACATTATGACCAGCGACGGTCGGCGCAGCAGTTATACATCGCCTAAGACCTATGGTCCGCATCTAACCTTTGCCCATATCAAATGTCGGCGCCCTGTTGGCAAAGACGTGGTGTACGGCCTCTTTAACGTGGCTATACCCTATGAATATATCGTTACGGAAGGTCCGGAACCCGATACGAGCTATATTCACGTGGGGAACTTCGCACCGATTCTGGTGTACCAATCCCCGCGTCACGTCAAACACAAACTGAACGAAGCCATGCTAGAACACTGCAACTACGTGCGCAAAATGCTAGCCCGCATCAAACTCAGCCAAAACCCACAAGTCGTGGCCGAACTATTTATCGCCTGGAGAGACCTAACGAGATAACGATTTGTTAGGTGGTGAAAGTAGGGTTCAGAGGGGAGAGAAAAGGAGGGCATATAGGGAGAAAAATATAATACGAAAATATAAAATACGGTGATCATAAATAAATAATACGTTTCAAACACTTGATTATATTCCAAGAAGAACCACCCCTGATTGGGGTGGTTTTATTTTGTTATTATTCTAAAAAGCTATTATTATGCTAAATAATAATTATTCATTAAAAATATGTGCATATTTAATAATTATTAAAGGTATTTATAATGAATTAATTGAATTTTGACATCAAAAATCCGATAATATAATTAATAATGAAAGAAGTGTGAAGTTGTTGTAGTCGTTTGTATAAGGGGTTTTATTGTGGGCTTTTTTAGATTTAGACGATCCATAAAGATTGCACCAGGAATTAAAATTAACCTTAATAAGAAAAGTACTAGCCTTACTATTGGTCGTAGAGGAATTCATACCACTATAAATGGATCCGGTGTTCGGAATACTATAGGACTTCCAGGTAGTGGTCTTTCCTATACTTCATATCAAAAGTTTGATAATAATTCAGTTAATACAGGAGTTCCTTATACACGTGTTTGTCCTAATTGTGGTCATAATATGCGAAAGGCTTGGGTAAACTGTCCTAAGTGTAGTTTTAATTTATTATCTTTATATACTGAACAGAAAATAAATCAGCCTGCAGAACCTAGTTGGGATGATGTGAAAAAGGATTATTCTAATCTAAAAAATGAGATTAATACAAATAAAACAGAGACCGGTTGCGGCTGTTTGATGATGATATTTATAGTTTTAATTATTTATTGGCTTCTAAGTTGATTTGATATTCATAGTTATAAAAAGCGAGGGTTATTATGAAAAAGTCAAAAAAAGCATGGTTAACATTTGTTACAGTTAGTTCTTGGGCCTTAGCACAATTAGGATTACCTACAATTGCACAAGCTTGGGAACCTTATTCAGATGATTTAAAAACTTTAGACCATAATGGTGCTGTTAATCTCAATCGTTTTAAAGGTAATAACTTTAAATCTAAAGATAGTTTACCTCAAAAACAGATTTTTGATAGTATTGATGGTATTTTCTCTAATGATTTAGTAGAAATGGCTCATTATAGTCATAGATCTCATTCTTCTCACAGATCTCACTATTCTCACTACTCTAGTTCTTATGGACGTGGTGGCGGATATTCTGGAGGCTACTCAAGTGGATCATCAGGCTCTTCTAGTAGTGAATATGTAGCTCCTGCACAACCTAGTGATGTTCTACCGATTGCAGATATACAAAAACAACTTAATGATTTAGGTTATTCTGTTGGAACGGTAGATGGTCAAAAAGGGCCTAATACTGTTCAAGCTATTAAGAATTTCCAAATAGAATATGGGTTACCTGTATCTGGTATTGTGGATTGGCAAACAGAGGCATATCTAAATAGTACTAATATTAATATTGTTCGGGCTGGGCTACAACGACATGGTTACAAGTTCTCATCTGGTAGTGGTCGTACACAAGAGGTTGTTGCAGCTATATATGATTTCCAAGCTAGACATGGATTACCACAAAATGGTCGGATATATTTAAAAATGAAACAAGCCTTAGGGGTTTAGTATGGCAAATTATTTTATTAGAAAAGAAAATGATTTTATTTATTTTGTTGAATTAAAGAAAGAATTTTATGAGCCTAAAGCTGTTATGTATGCAGCAAATATGTTTACAGATCAATGTCATATTAAAGTTGATGAAGTTGATTACGATACAGTAGGTGTTTGGTTTAAACTAAAATTGGAGGCTGATAAAGAGAAGTTACAGACATTATTAGGTGAGTTTTGTAATGAAGCATTAAAAAAACAGGTTCAAATTGACTTAGATGATAGATTTGGTAAACTTAGAGAAATTATTTATCATAAAGCTTTCGATAAAGCAGGAGGGATAGACTAGTGTCAGCACTTCCTGAATTACATTATTTACCATTTGGGTTTACAGAGTTAGCAAATGGGATAATGGTCTTAATTAATCAAGGTGGCGAACATTTATTTATAAATCGTGATGACTTCAATCATATTTTAGATAATGATATTGATAGAAAATCAGACTTTTATTTTGCATTAAAGAATAAACAGTTTTTAGCAGATGATCACGACCTTGAGATTCAACTTGATGTATTAGCAAACCAATTAAAGAGTAGAAAGGCATATTTAGATGATTTTACATCATTACATATGATTGTTGTAACAGCACGGTGTAATTTTAATTGTCGATATTGTCATGCTAGTAGTGCAAATGAAAAAGAGCACGATTTAGATTTAGACTGGTCTACTGCAAAGTATATTGTGAATAAGATTTTTGAATCTCCATCCCCAATTATTAAAATAGAGTTTCAAGGCGGTGAACCTCTATTAAATTGGCCTATAATTAAAGATATTGTAGAATATGCAGAAATAGTAAACCGAATTGCTAAGAGACGATTAGAATTTGTTATTTGTACTAATTTAACACTGGTTACTAAAGATATCTTAGAATATTGTAAAAGTCATAATATTGCAATCTCTACATCTCTTGATGGAGATCAAGAGATACAAAACTATAATCGTAAGCCGCGAGGCCCTATTGATGGATATAAGGTGTTTGAAGAAAAGTTAACTCTGACTAGATCAATTTTGGGTCAAGATGGTGCATCACCATTGTTAACTGTCAGTAAGACTAATTTAAATAGTTTGCCTCTTGTTGTTGATGAATATATTAAGCATGATTTTCATGGGATTTTTATTCGTGCTCTAAATCCTTATGGTAATGCTGTAGATAATGTAAATACATTAGGTTATTCAACAGAAGAGTTTCTTAAAGCTTATAAGAATGTTTTGAACTATATTATTCAAAAAAATATAGAAGGATATCATTTTATTGAGTATTATGCAGCACTACTATTAGAACGTATTTTGACACCTTTTAGTACTGGATTTGTCGATTTACAATCTCCGTGTGGCAATATCATAAGTGGTGTTATTTACGATTATAACGGCTATGTTTATGCTTCAGACGAAGGGCGTATGTTAGCACGACGTGGAGATAAACGGTTCTGTTTAGGTCATGTGAAAGCTAATACTTGGAATGAGCTCTTCAAAGGTGAAGTTGCTAAAGAGGTTGTTAAAGCATCTTGTGTTGAATGCTTACCTGAATGTGCAACCTGTGCATATCAATTGTATTGTGGTGCAGATCCTGTACGATATTATGCTGAAAATGGGACTCTTGAAGGGCAGCGACCAAGTAGTAGCTTCTGTCAGAAAACTAAAGGTGCTTTAGACTATATTTTCTATTTACTAAGTTTAAACGATGATAGAATCAATAAAGTCTTTTGGTCATGGATTAATTATTGAGGTTGATAATGTTAAGTACAAAAATTGAAGGTATTAATGTCGAACAACCCTATATAGGTAAAGTGTATATAGAAGATGATTTGATTATTTGTAAGAATCGTCAGCTTACAGTAACACTTTCACCAAATGACTTTCTTAATTATGAATCAGGCGACATTGTATCCATTATGCCAGATGGGATTGCTTCCATTTTATATCGTACTAGCTGGCAAGATCTAACTCTTTTTATTACAAATCAATGTAATAGTGCTTGTATTATGTGTCCTCAAGTCTGTGATAATTCTGGCCATTTTTTAGATATGAATTTACAAATACTAGAGTTAAGGCCTGAGAATGTAAAGCATATAGGTATTACTGGAGGAGAGCCTACTGTTTTTCCTGATGTAGTTGTTGAGCTATTAAATCGAGTTCATGATATTTATCCAGATACTCCGGTCTCTTTTTTGACTAATGGTCGTGCGTTTAAAAACTTGAAACTAGTTAAAAAAATTACGAATATTGGTCATTCTAAATTACTTTTCTGTATTCCATTATATGCAGCAAATTATGAACAGCATGACTACATAGTTGGTAGTAAGGGAGCATTTGTTGATACTATTAAAGGAATTTTTAACCTATTTAGAATGAGGCAATTAGTAGAAATTAGAACTGTTTTATTCAGTAAGACTATAGGTAATATCCAATTATTAGCTGATTATATTGCTAGAAATTTACCATTTGTACGTCATGTAGCAATAATGGGAATGGAGTATAGTGGATATGCGGCCAAAAATAGTAAGGAATTTTGGATAGATCCTTATGATTATAAGGATGTTCTTGATGCTACAGTACTATCATTACATAGACGAGGTATGATGACATCGATTTATAACATACCTATGTGTTTGCTGACAGAACGTGTGCGATTTTTAGCAAGAGATAGTATTTCTGCTTGGAAAAAGACTTACCCTATTAATTGCAATACTTGTAGTGTAAAAGAACAATGCTGTGGTATTTTTGAAACATCTATCAATATAAGTGAGCATATTATACCTTTATAAAGATATAAGTGTTGAAGTTTTGTTAAATTAGGTGGAGTTTATGAAAATTAAATCAATTTTTATTCTAACTTTATTAGTGTGTCTTTCTTCAAATACTTTTGCTGCTATATATCCTCAAAATTTATTTGATAATCCTAGTTATCAATTAATCCACGCACGACAAGATAAAGCTCTTTATATGGATACATCATCTATAGTAGTAAAAACTAATACAAAAGAAGAGTTGCTATTAGCGGTTAATGAAGTTTCTGCAAGCTTTGATTATGACCGATTAACTGATATCGAATCTTTTAAGGCTATCGATCAAGTCCGGACTTTTTGGTATTATAAACCATTAGATGAAAATAAGAATTATATGACACATGCCGTAATAGGTGGAAATGATATATTATTACCTCCATATATAGGGGATAAATATGTATATTATTCAACTGATAATGGTCATAGTTGGATGCCATTTGACACTACTATTAATTCTGGGCCTACAAGAATTAGGGCAAGAGCATTTAACTTAGTTATGCAAAATATGTAATATAAAAATAAGGAGGCTACTTAAGGTATGTAAGTAGCCTCCTTATTTTTATAACTATTTATAACTTATTTTAGATGAAAAAATATGAAAAAGTACTATAATTAATTTATTGTACTTGTATTTTTATTAGTTGTGTGAGGGGTTATTCATGAAATATTGGGAGTTCCCGGGTGGATTTGGTCTTACACCTACCGGATCTAATGGTGCAGGGATAGAAACGTTCTTAGATGATATTCCTATGTCATTAACTCGTGAGGTTTTACAAAACTCTATTAATGCGCCTGTTCGTGTTGAGTTTAAATTTGAAACGATTAATGCAAAAGAAATTTTAGGTGAAAATGAATTAATAAATGATATTTAAGCTTAAATATATAGATTTTAGTTGAGTTATAAAAAAGAGCTCTACCTCGGTTGAGGTAGAGCTCTTAATTTTATCTAAGATTTATTAAATCAAGGCTGCCATTTAGAGTACCCAAATCCCATCATGATAATGCTTACCACGAGCAAGCCATTGCCAAGGGTAATAAAACTCTCAGTTGTGGATAGGCAGGTCATAAAGGAACCAATACCCATAATAATTGTGCCTAGTATAGCAGATAGTTTATGAATTGCCATGATAATCACCCTTTGCTTTCACTAACGACATTAGGTTTCACAATATACGTAATGAGTGCGTACAGTAGGGCACCGCTTACAATTCCGTTCAAGGATGGAAGGCCGAATGGAATGAATTTCACGCACACTAATGCGATGGCCCAAGTAATCCATGGAACTAGATTCCATTTTTTGAAAGTCGCTTTGTGGTAATCGATGTATTTTCCACGATGAACTAGGTAAAAGTCCGCTAAGATAATACCGCATAGTGGTGGAACGATAATGCCTAATGTACTTAAGAATACAAAGAGGGAATCGATTTTATATGGTTGTGTCATAGTTGCTAATGCAGAGATAGCGATGAGCACGGCTAGCATCATATTTCTGTTTAGTTTGAAAGAGTTTGCTAGGTTCAATGATGTGGAATAGAGGTTCGCACCATTTGTAGTAAAGATATTTGTAGTCAACAATAGTAAGCTTGGGAATACGAGGCCAAAGCTTAAGAGTACGTTGATTAGGTCACCATCATTCATAGCTACGCCTGCGATAGCACCGCAGCTAATCATCAACGTATTGCCACCTAATAGACCAATGGTACTGGCTGTAATAACATCTTTCTTGCTTTTACCATAGCGCATAATATCGGCGATACATGTAGCAGTAGATAGAATCCACGTGCCAATAACGATAGTAATACCTGAAAGTAAATCAATAGGTTGCAATGGAACGTAGTTAAATAATTCTTGCCAGCCGCCGATTGTTTGAACGGAACGAGCCGCTGTGCCTAGTGAAAGGAATACGATAGACGGAATCGCAATATAGCCGAATACGGCGAGAGATTTAATACCGAGAACTGCAAAGATACCCATGATAACCGCACTGAGCATCATTGCAATGACTTCGCCTGTGTAGGAAAGGTTGAATACTTGAGCAATAAAATGTCCATATAAAGCCGCTTGAATCGTGTACCAACCTAGGTTAACGATAGGAACGAAGAGAGATGCAATTCTAGATCCTTCCTGACCAAAGCTGTATCGAGTCAAAAGGGCGAAGGTAGATCCTTCCTGGCCAAAACTGTATCGAGTTAAAAGGGCGAAGGTGAGGCCTGTTTTATAGGCAATAACACTCACTAGTCCTGCAATGATACATAAGAAAATATTACCTAGAATCATGGCTAATAGTAACTCATTGAAAGTCAGCCCCGCAGCTAAGCCGCCGCCAGCCATCATGCTAGTAACAAGAAAAACGAATCCAGTCCAAACAATGGTGAGAGAAAAACAGGACTTCCTTGCCGATAATGGCACAGATTCTCTCGAGTACTCATTATCTGTGTTTGTATCAACTGGTTCTACAAACTCTAACTTCTCCTTACTCATAATCTATACTCCTTTACGTAATAAAAAAGCTACCATGATGTGTTTTAAGATTTATATAAGCATGGTAGTAAAGACCTATTAGGTAGCGTAAATATAGTAGATTTCTCTAATAAAGGATAGATATTTATTGTTTTATAATCGAATAGTATTTGCCTTCATTAAAACATACTTGGAATTAATATTCAACATGTATACTATGCGATTTGAGCAATATTGAGAATGAGACATATTCTATCTATTGCAAGTGTTTTATTTTCTTTGTGATTCTTGATTGTATTAGTAAAAGAAACAGGCAGTACTATCATGTTTATGTTAGTACTGCCTGTTGTTTGTATTATAGGATTTTATTTATACTGTTATTTTAATTTTACACAAATATTTTCATGATAAGCATGGAAATTAATGCGTTTAGAATACTGATAGCCATAAGCATTGGCCAGTATTTTTTAGGTACTTCGGCTACACCCAAGAGACGGCCCATATATTGAATTTGGGATGCCATTAATAATAATGCAGGAGCCATGATGGTTACTTGTGTCATATCAATTGTATTATTGCTTAATAAGTTCACGGCAACACCAACGCCTGCAGAGTAGGATAACCAAGCAGTTAATAGGATTGTTACGCTTTCACCTGGCAAACCAAATATTGCCATCACAGGGGCAAATACATTGCCTAAAAACGCCATAATCCCAAGGATACGTAGAAGTTCTGCTAGTGTATAGGCCATCAATACGTTTGGTAATAAGTTTTGCGTGGCAAGAGTAAAGCCTTTACGTGCACCACGAATAAATATATCAAATGGGTTATTGGTTTCTTTATTGTTGCTCATCTTGGAAATCCCCCTTGAAGATTGTATTAAGCGCAATTCGGCATACTACGCCACCAAAGAACTTCATAACAAATACTACGATTAGTGGAAGGATGATAGGTACTGTTAAGTAACCAAATAATGCAGAGCCAATGGCTACGTAGTTGTTGATCATACCAGCACCACTATATTGCCATGCTGTCATGATTGTTAATTCTTTTCGATCAACAAGCTTGTTGTCGTAAAGGTCTTTGGTAATCGCAGCACCTGCATCTGTACTTTGTAAGTCAGTAATCATCGCAAGGCCAGTTAATCCAGGGATACCTAAGATAGGTTTCAATAATGGTGTCATTAATTTATGGGCTGCACGGATTGCACCATAGTGCTCTAAGATTTCAAGCACACCTAAGGCCAACATAACTGTTGGAGCTAAGCTCAAGGCAAAGAGGAATCCTGCACGAGCGCTGACACCACCTTCACCGATAAAGGTGTTTTTTGCAGGATGGGCCATGGTACCAAATTTACCAGAAATAGTCGCAAAGTCTAATGCAGAGAGCCATTTAAAGCCTTCCACATTGTTAAGTAAGCCTGAGAAGAATAGGATTGCTACAGCTAATGCGATATAGCAACCGATGGTTACCTTCTTGGTGAATTGAGTATAGTTTTTCTCATTGTTAGGGTCACTCATGATTTTCAACCTCCTACATAAAACACTTAGAGTTATATGATTATAAGTATATAGTAGAAATTATATATCTTGCAATAGCATTATTTACAAAAGTTATATATATTATTAAAAGTTTTTATTATAAGTCGTTTCAAACCAGTTATTTGTATAGTATAATAAGTGTATTAATCGTTATTCTATAGAACGAGGTGCTTGCAATGAGTGAAGTGTTAAATTTTTATAATTATTTACATACAATTCCTGAAGAAGGCTTTCAAGAGTTTAAAACTTCTGCATTTTTAGCAGAAAAGTTGGAAAGTTATGGATATGATGTAACACGCAATGTAGGGGACGAAACAGGTATTATTGGTATTTATGATAGCGGAAAACCAGGCCCTGTAGTGGCTCTTCGTGCCGATATGGATGCATTAGGTCATATCATTGATGGCAAGCATGAATCTCGTCATACTTGTGGTCATGATGCTCATATGTCTATGCTATTGGCTGCAGCTCAGATTATCAAAGAAAAACAATTAGTAAAGAATGGTAAATTAAAGATCTTATTCCAGCCAGCTGAGGAGCTTGGTTCTGGTGCGACTAGTATGATTAAAGGTGGTGCCATTGATGATGTAGAATATATCTTTGGTGCACATGTACGTCCATTTGAAGAGGCTGAAAATGGACAGGCTAGTCCAGCTATTCACTATGCATCGTCTTGCCGTATGGTCATTGCTTTCCATGGCAAACCAGCTCATGGTGCACGGCCACATTTAGGAATTAATGCTTTGGATGCTGCAGTTCAAGCGGTTAATGCAGTCAACGCAATTCATTTGAAGCCAACTGATAATTATAGTGTTAAGGCGACACGATTCCTTTGTGATTCTGGTGTAACTAATGCAATTCCAGCGGAAGCCGTTGTTACATGGGATTTGCGTGCTCAGTATAATAAAACAATGGATGAGCTTTGCGCCAAATTTTTACCTGCCATTGAAGGGGCCGCTGCTTCTATTGGTGCTACTGTTGAAATTCGCGACTCGTTCCGTATTCCTGCGGCAGAGTTACATGATGAAGCTACGGCTTTATTGGCCGAGTCTATTTCTGCTGTTCTTGGTGAAAGTAACTGTGTTGAACCTATTTATACGCCAGGTGGTGAAGATTTCTTCTTTTACACCGTTGAAAAGCCAAGCTTAAAAGCAGGATTCTTTGGGCTTGGTTGCAACTTGCGACCAGGTTTACACCATCCTGATATGAGCTTTGATACAAGTGCTTTAGAAAATGGCGTGTCTATCTGGCTGGACTTAGTAGAACGTTTGCTTGGTGAATAACTTTAAGTGTACTAGATGTACAACCTTGAAACTATAGATAAATAGCTTTAAGTTTATTAGACTGTTATAGTTAGTGTTTTCAGAAAATTGTATATTTACTATTTATATAGCGAGTGATTGATCAATTCTGATTAGTTACTCGCTTTATCTATGCATCTTAGTTATTTTTAAATTCTTCATGAATGTGCTATTGTTATGTTTATAATGAGTTAATTGCACAATATGCCATTCAGCGATATTATGTATAATCAAACAAATTATGTATATTGTTATTAGTTTTAATAGAATAGTGAAATGTATTAGCCCACAATGTGCTAGTACGTTTCTTTGGAAATGAATATGGTTCAATCAATAGAGCGTGGTATTGAGATACTCAGGTTGTTAGAGGCGGGGCCGCTTGGGGTGACTGAGTTGGCGAATGCAACGGCGTTGCCGAAGACGACGGTTCATCGGTTACTCAAGACCTTTGAGTCGCATCATTGGGTTGAGTTCAATCGAGACAAGAAGTATCAGTTGTCTTGGGGCGTTTTGCCTATGGCAAAGTCCTTCCTTACGTCTTTGGATGTGCGTGCCATTGCGCAGCCATACATGGTGGCCATTCGCGATCAGTTGCAGCAGTCCGTGAATTTGTTCTTGGCGCAGGGCGATTATCGCATCTGTATCGAGCGCGTTGCAGCGGACAAGCCCTTGCGTAACGACATCAAGATCGGCACGGTGTACCCTATCTTTAAAGGGGCAGCGGGCAAGATTTTTGGGGCCTATCTAGGGGGCTTCAAGGATGCTGATATGAGTGCTAGTGAAAGCGCCCAAATTCGTCATGATGGCTATGTGGTAACACGCGGTAATCGCGTGCCTGATGCGGCATCGATGGCAGTGCCTATCTTCTCCTTTGGCAATAAGCTAGAGGCGGTGTTGACCATCTCTGGTCCCATAGGGGACTATACGGAAGAGCATGTCAACGAGTATCTATCTGTCATGATGGCAGTAGGTCAAACCATTTCTAAACAAATGGGGGCGACCTTATAATTTTATTTTTTACCCATTATATGGAATAGTGTTCCACTATACGGAATATCTATATGTATTGAAGATAACTTTGTGTATACCAGTTATACATGCTAGATGTGTTATGTAATCAGTTATACAGATTAGCCGTGTTATCTAATTAAATAGAAGCCCTTTAGACTTATATCTGTAGTTATAGTTAGGTTTTATAGTGTGTATGTTGGAGGTAGAAATGAGTCAGCTTTTACAAGAGATTGAATCATTAAGACAGCCCATGAAGGAGTTGAACGATTTCATTTTCGATCATCCTGAGCTGGGGAACGAAGAGTTCCAAGCCCATGAGTTGTTGACGAATTTATTAGAGAAGGAAGGTTTCACCGTAGACCGTGAAGTGAGTGGCCTTAAGACTGCTTTTAGAGCGGTATATCACGTAAACGGTGGCGGCCCTAAAATCGGTTTGCTTTGCGAGTACGATGCTCTTGAGGGCTTGGGCCATGCGTGTGGTCACAATTTACAAGGTCCATCCATCTGTACGGCGGCCATAGCTTTGAAACGTACGTTAAAGGCGCCTTGTACGCTCGTTGTGTACGGTACGCCTGCAGAGGAAACGGCTAGCGGCAAGCTCGTTATGGCTCGGGAAGGCGTGTTTGACGATTTAGACCTTGCTTTCATGATGCACGGTAGCGATACGACGACGGTAGACGGTAAGTCCTTGGCGCTCAATCTCGTGAATATCAAGTTCCACGGCAAGTCTGCTCATGCGGCGATTGCTCCGGAGAAGGGTATCAGTGCTCTTGATGCGGTATTGTTGTTCTTTAACGGCATGGAGTACTTGCGCGAGCACGTGCCGACTGAGGTTCGCATGCACGGGATCATCACTGATGGCGGCAAGGCGGCGAACATCGTTCCAGATTATGCGTGCACGCAATGGTATATTCGTTCTTCCAGTCGCATTCGTCTCGACGAGGTTGTGGCTCGTGTGAAAGACGTGGCTCAAGGGGCGGCGTTACAGGTGGGTGCTACCATGGAATGGGAAGAGGTTAAGGCGTACGACAACAAAGTCAATGTACAAACCTTGAACGATATACTTTTAAAAAATGCAGAAAAAGTAGGGGCCCCAGAGATTTCTGAGCCTCGCAAGGTGACGGGATCCACCGATTTCTCTAGCGTGACGTTCCGCGTGCCAGGTGCTTGTTTGCGCGTGAAATTCGTAGGCAAGGGCGTAACGAGTCATTCTCAGGAATGGTTAGACAATGGTAAAAGCCAGCTCGCTGAGGACGCTATCATGTATGGCGCGAAGGGCATTGCTTTATCTGTTGAGGAAATCCTTGAAACACCAGGCTTGTTAGAAAAAATCAAAGAGGATTTCAAACAAGCGAAGGAAAACTTCTAAGTATTGTGTTGTAAATGGAGGGAATATGTATGAATTTGTTAGTTTGTTTATTGGTCATCGCCATAACAGGAACGCTTGTTATTAAGAAGTTTAAAGCGCAAACCGTATTGTTGTTAGGCGGTCTTATTATGATGTTCGCAGCGTACTTGTTAGGCTACACAACATCTTTCGTAGAAGCGAAGAAGTCCACAGGGGTTCTTTTCTTTGATGCATTTGAATTCATTAACATTACGACTGCCAAAGATGCGGCAAACCTTGGTCTCATGATCATGACTTGTACTGGTTTTGCGAAGTACATGGACCATATCGGTGCCAGCTCTCGCCTCGTTGTAACAGCTATTAAACCGCTTGGTAAGATGAAATCTGCGTACCTAGTAATGGCGCTTACATTTATTCTAAATATGTTCATGTCTCTAGTAATTCCAAGTGCATCTGGCCTTGCGATGCTCATGATGGTGACAATCTTCCCAATCCTTGTGCGCTTAGG
>ERZ772930.346-NODE-346-length-15523-cov-12.6305_pt1 | contig 15523 bp, 15 predicted proteins | sample MGYA00511685_ERZ772930 | MGnify/ENA primary metagenome ERZ772930 (study PRJEB29015, sample SAMEA2738053) | human oral metagenome | biome: human oral; feature: human-associated habitat; material: saliva | place: China | collected 2226 ... | reverse complement strand
CCGGCTCAATCATGCTCTTCAGCTCGGACTTGTCGAGCGCGCATTCACGCAGCGGCTCGGTCTTACCGGTACGCATGTAGTATTCCATGGCTGCGCCGAAGAACGCGATGGACTGGTACAGGCCCTCCACGCTGTTCTCGTTAGCGACGGCGGGCTTGACCGGCACGGGTGCATTCTTGGACGGCTCGGTGCGGGTTGCCAGCTGGTAGTCAGCAGGCTTGGAGGTGTAACCGTCCAGGACAGCAGGACCGGAGTAGTCGGCGCGTGCGTTGTTAACTTCGGCGTCCGAGGTAGAAGCGCTACCGGATGCAGATGCAGAGCCGCTGGATGCCTGGGACTGCGAACCGCAGGCTGCGAGGAGGGTTGCGCCACCGGCAGCGACAAACAGGCCGAGTGCGGATCGGCGGGTTACGTTCTTCATTTTTCTCTCTATCTGTGGTGTGTTTTCCGCACCGCGGTGCGGGTGATGCCTGGGGCATCTAACGGGAAGACGGCACTACACGGGATGTAGTGCCGTCTTCCAGTATATGTTTTTTGGTTTGGGATTCTTTAGCCGCCGTAATAGTAGTAGTGGCTGTAGGAGCTACCGTAGTAGTCGCTAATGACGACGCGGCCGCGGCGGCCGTAACGGTTGGAGTAGTAGCCGTTGTAGGGGGTGCGGCGCACGGTCGGGCGGTAGGTGGTTGCCTGCGCGGGGGTGAGCAGTGCGCCGAGGGCGGTTGCTGCGCCTGCGCCTGCGGCGGCGAGTGCTGCGCGGCGGGTGAGGCGTGCGGGCTTCTTGGTGGCCATGATGTGCCTTTCGGGGTCGGTGTTTCTGTGAAGTGACGTGGTGTGTGCACGGCGTGCGGCTGTGCATTGACCATTTCTTATTGTAAGCCTCAACGTTAATGTTTTTACGTGCAGAGTACACCTTCTAGTTGAGGCTTAAAGCATGCGGGCTAGTCCACGTTTTTCCGGCAGAAAAATTACGGAAATATTGGTTGAGAAACACGCCGTGCACGCACTCAATACGGGCTGAATTGCGGGCTACATGTCTACTTCGGCGAGGCCGGTGATTTCCTTGTCCTTAATGAGCGGGATGGTGGAGCTCCAGTTCATCCACGCCTTGACCTGGGCGGCTTCTTCGGGGTTGTTCATGTCTGGCCATCGGTCGTTTTCCATCTTGAATCGGGTCATTGCGAGGAGGTAGTAACCGTCATCGCCGGGGCTGAAATTCGTAATTGTCTTGCCTGATTTTGTTTTAAAAGTAACGCTGTCTGACTCGTCGCTATCAGAGGCCTGGCTGTATGAGACTGCGTCGATTGCGTTGAGCGGGTAGAAGACCGTGTCTAGAAATGATTCGCCCCTTTCGATTCCTTCCGGCGAGATTTCGGTGTAATCCTCAACAGGTCCGTAGAAGAAGCAGATAGCCATGCACATGGCGCAGAACGCTGCGATGTCGTAGAAAAGGTGGAATCCCATGTCGCCGAGTAGGTGCGTTAGGAACATTCCGACAGGAAATATGAGAGCTACAAAGCCGGCCAGGATGATGATGCGAAGCTTGCCTCGGATGATGTGGATGTTTTCGGCGCGTAGCTTCTTGTCATGGCGGCGGCTCATCTCATGGACGATAGCGGCGCGGCAGATTTTGTACATCAGCCCAAGGCATAGTACGCCCCATACAGCAGTCATGGTGTAGGTAATTATCATGGCCGTTCACTAACCTTTCTGTTTATCGGTGACCCGCAGCCTTCCGGCAACAGCGCGGAGGGTGCGAGTTCGTTCTCAGAGTAGCCGAGGAAATCGGGTGGTTAGGCACGGATTCGGACTATCTGCGAAGTGGTTGCCGAGTCTTCACCCGAGCATTGCGTCGAGTTAACCTCCCGTCCAGATACGGTGCGATAGGCTAAGAACGTGTCCGCCACCACTGGGGCGGGCGCGATTCACCAACCACCGCACAAGGACGTACATACTATGAACGCTGCTGAAACCGGAACCCTTTGGGGACTTATTGTCGCCCTGATACCGGGCTACCGTATTAAGCTCGGCAAACCCACCCTAAACAAGAGGCAGAAGAGGCCCATCCTGGCATATATCTTCTTCTGGTTTGTAACTATCCTCGGGTTTGTTGCATGGCCAGCATTCATAGCTTCTTATAGTCTTCTGACCGCTCCCGAATATGCGTCTCAGCGTACTGAAGCGATTGCCGCTCTTCTGATTGGTGTTTTAGGTATAGGCCTGCTGGGGGCCATCCCTCTAAACCACTGCTACGCCTTCTACCTCGAGCTGCGCGAGGACCACGTGCGCTGGCGTAACTGGCGGTGGAAGGAACGCACTTTCACCTACCCCTCGATTACGTTCGCCCACGTGGAGAACAACGGCAAGAACGGGTTCTTGCGCATTGGCAGCACTGAGATGGGTAAGCGTACTTGCAGCTTTGACCCGTATCAGTTTGATGCGACGATTCTTATGGCGCAGGTGCTGTACCGTGACGATCATGGGCGCTGGGCTGAGGAGGACGGCTTGGATGTGATGAGTGTGGTTGGGATGTATGGCTCTTCGCAAGATATTTATGCCCAGTTTTATGACTTGTGTAAGACGAAGTATGTTGTTGGGCAGACGAAGAGTGAGCGTCAGAAGCGTCGCCGTAGGGCTGCTCTTAATGAGGCGCGTAGGCTGGAGCGTCAGCGGGCGCGTGAGGCAAAGAAGGCCCCGAATTCTCATGAGAAATGAGGTGAGTGATGGAATCTCATAACAAATGGTCAGAAAGAATAACAATGCTTTTTCTGACGATGTGCGTTGGATATATCTTTTTTATTATTCCCATAAATCTACGTGATGACAGTGACGGTTTCACCGCTACCTGCACCGTAACTAAGGCGTACACGCAGGAGCGTCGCGGAACGGACCTGGGCGGCATGACTGACATTGGTTTGAAGGGGGTCTTTGAGACTGAGGAGTGTGGCACGCTCACGATGTACGAAGCACCCGAGGGATGGAAGATTCCTGCATATGTTAAGACCGCGCAGCCCGGGAAAAAGTACCTGTTCCATGTGTCTAATCGTTCAAATAGGAAAGATAGAGATTTTGATATGACCCGCTTTGAAGAGATTAAAGAGTAACAGCCCACAGCGCCAGAGCCAGCAGAGAACCCACCGGGCAAGACACTGAGAAAGTAGGAAAGCAATGTTTCCATGGACAATACGTAAAAAATATCCGAATACCTGGAAACAGGAATATCGATTTGCAATAATTCTTGGTATTACACTCATAGTATTTTATTCATGTCTTCAATTTTATCTCCACGACGATAGCCACGGGGTCTATTCTATCTGCACTGTAGAATCTGCCTACACTAAAAAACGAGGTGGGACACTTGGAAACATGAATGATGTTGCACTCATTGGTGTTTTTGAAACAAAAGAATGTGGAACTATTGAAATGTATGCCGCTCCGGATGGTAAAAATATTCCGGAATATGTTTCTGCAATTCAGGCGGGGAAGAAGTATAAGATGTATAAAACATGGAGCACGAGAAATAATGATAGAAACTTTAACACTCTTCACCTTGAAGAAATTAAAGAATAACCAGCTCATGAGCTAAAAATAGAGCCTCGGGTGGTGTGAGTCTTCGAATTGCACCGCCCGGGGCTTTCCATACGACATCTGCAAGCTAGTTTTCGCCCTAGCCCACACCTTCAACGATGCGGGGGCAGGCTCATCCCCAGAGCAGCTCATGAAATCGGGTGGTTAGGCACGGATCCTGGCCCTCTGATGACTGGTCGCTCAGTCTTCATCTGACCCTTGCACACAGTTAACCTTCTGGTCAGATACCGTGCGATAGGCTAAGAATGTGCCCGCCACCACCGGGGCAGGCGCGATTCACCAACCACCGCACAAGGACGTACACACCATGAGCACAACCGAAGTAAGCATCGAAGCGCACAAGGCAACGAAAGCCTAGAAACCCAGCACAGAATAACAACCCGCAGCCCAGAAAGAAGGTGAAGAGCAGTGAAAAAGAACTCCCCGAGGAAAAAGAACGTTTCAAAGAAAAGGAACACCTCAAAGAAAAAGAGTTACCCAGAGGCAAATTACATTACCGAAACTGGGGTTACGAAGAAGACCAACAAAAAGAGACACGTCAAGAAAAAGAAGAATAAAGTTGACTTCAAAGAGTATCTTCGCAAAATAGCAAAAGATGCATGGGGTGCACGCGACATCATCATATTCGTGGCAGTCATGCTAGGGTTCTTCGCGTCCATACATTTCATGACCAACTACAACCCGGGCAATGAATCCGCTATCTGCACTGTCACCTCCGTCGAAATCGTTGAGCACGAGGACCCCTACTGGACCTCCGGTGAATTCGAAACGGAAGAGTGCGGAATCATCACATCGAGCAAATCCCCTGATGGTATACCCATTCGCAAATACCTCCAGAACTTCAAGACGGGCAAGAAATACAGGGCATATAAATCTCTGCTTACCCGAAACGATGAATTCGACTTCAGCGTCCTCCGCTTTGAAGAGATCAAAGAATAACCCCACCCCCGCAGAAAGGAATCCACCATGGAAGATATCGGCGACTTTATCATCGGCTTTTTTGAAGTGGCTCTCGCGTCCTCAACAACCCTGCAGCGAATATTCCTGTGGATTCTTTTCTCTATCTCCATTCTTCTCATGTTTGTCCCCACCGTGACGGGTGAATACGCGTGGGGCATCCTATCCATCTCCGCAATGCTGTTTTCCGTGGTGATGATTGACGGCACGCACAAGCACAGTGTGCACGATGCAAAGAACGGCGGCGCGTACCATTACTTTCTGCTGACGGTGGGCACGTTCTGCGTCGCCGCAATTGCTCTGCTCGCCGCTCTCTCCCTGGCGGGTGTCCCGCCGGTTGCCTCCACCCCGCAGGTGGACGGCATCAATTTCGCGCCCTGGTATGTGGCGGCGTCCGCACTGGTTCTTCTGCTGTTCTTCTATAACGCCGCGCAGCCGAGCGAGGAGGTCCCTAACCTGCACCGTATGGAGCGCATCAACCGGTATGTTCGCGCGGTGGTGCTGGGTGTGAGCGCCCTGATGGTGTTCTTCTGCCTGCTGATTCCGGTGGCTTCTTTCGCTACTGCCGGTTATGAGCCTGTGGGTGTTTCGGTGGTGCTGTGCCTGGTGCCGGTTTTCCTGATTTTTGTGCGCCGCGCCCTGTTCAAGCTGTGGGCGGCGACTTTTGAGGAGGGCACTGCCGGGTATAGCGTGTTGCGTGGCTTCTGCGTAGCCCTGGTGGGTTTGGGTGGATGTTTGGCGGCGGTTCGTCTTGCTGCTGATGTTGTGCAGTCCGGTAGCGGGTTGTCGCTGGTGTACGTGGTGCCGGTGATCGCCTCGTACCTGCTGGTGAAGAGGTACGTGACCGTGGGTATCGCTATCCTCGAGAGGGAAGATGAGGAGGACCCGGAGGCTGAACCTGCAGCCAGCTAAGCCGTGGAACCCCGTGGACTGAGGGCCCTTGTGCACCAAAGCGCACGGTCTAGGATGATTCGCCCGCCGGGGTATCCTTGGGGAAGGTACGCCACCTGCGGGTGGTGCGCTTCCGGATATTCACCAACCACACGAAACGAGAACCCACCATGCCTAGCCTCCCCCTGATTTTCTGGAGCACCCTCGCTACACTCATAACAATTGCGACATTTTATGTCCTCATCAATTACGAGGTGCAGCGCTGGAAAGATAAGCAACGGCAACGTGAGGGTATTTATATTCGACGGGTTACTCGGCTCGAAGCTCTCATTGTGATATTTACCCCCGCTCTTCCAATTCTTATGGCTGCAGTCTACATTCTTGAACCTGGTACAGAAGGTGTGACGCTTGGGATAGTGGGTTTATTGGCATCAGCGATATTTGTTGCATACTTGCGGTATGTGCACGTTGCCTATGTGAAGATTTCTTCCGAAGGTGTCGAGCAGCGCATCTGGTTCTCCAACCCGACCCGCTATCCCTTCAACGCGATTAACCGCGTCGTGTACTACGAAAAGCCAGATATTGATGAACCGGATATGGTGGGTTTCTACGCCAAATCTGGCATCCAGATTGCCTTGTTTGATCCGATAACCCACAACAATTACCGGCTCTTGGCGATTGTGCGTTTCAGGATTGAGAACGAGCATTGGCCTGATATGGATAACCCGGACGATGTGGCGCAGGTGGACGCGTTTGATAAGAGGGGTATGACAATTTCTTATTTCAAGGGTTTAAAGAAAATCACTGGCCTTGCCGACGTTGACATGTAGCCGCCCACCGCACTAGGACATTTCATGCTCAGAAAATTTCTTGCCGAAACCGTCACCAACGGCTCTATCGGCCTCAACCGTCCCAAAGGCTACATTCCCCTAGGTCAGCGGCAGAAGAAGCCGCTTTTGGCTGTGTTAATTTTGGACGCTTGTACCGTAGTTGTTTGTCTTCTGTGTCCTCTGCTTTTCAGGGCAGAGAGCCTTGTCGACTACATTCCAGCCTATATATTTACAAACATAGTTGGAATGCATTTCTGGTTTATGTCCATCCATGTCCACTCTTTCTACATCCAACAGAACGAAACCACTGTTAAATGGCGGAACTGGCGATTCAAAACCCGCGAGTTCGACTACAGCAGCATCACCAAAATACACATGCAGGTCAACGGCAAGGGCGGGCACCTACTCATCAGCAGTAGCCAGATGGGCCGCTACCGTCTGGGTTTCAGCCCCGTCTTCTTCGACGCAACCTACATCTACCACATGATTCTTTTCCGTGAACGCTACGGTGTTTGGCCGCCCAAGTATATCCCTGAGCTCTTCGTAGAGTTCGGTGATTACGAAGACATGGACGCCCTCATCAAGGGTCTCTGTTACGCCCGCAAGTATGAGATTGGCTCCCCCGAGGCCGGGGAGTACCGACAGATCCCGGAACACCTGCAGCGCATCCTCGACCGCGCCGCGGCAGAGTCCAAATAGTTGAAAGGGAAATAGTATGAACGCTATCTCTGAAACCTTTAGAATCCTATGGCTAATCTTCCTATGGTTCGGCTTTAGCTTCATGATCTTTGTATCTCTAGCAATGGCCGTTATTGGGGGATGGCCTTGGGGCGCAATGTTCCTCATTATGGGTCCCGTATTCCTCGCAGTCATAGATACGGCTCACAACGAAAACATTGGGGGTAAAGCAAACGGCGGTTCTTTCCACCTCTTCTTTCTCCTTCTTATGTTCATCGGTGTGGTGGGCTTGATTGTTCTGACGGTTCTGACCGCTTTTGGGGTACTCCACAGTGAGATTCAAGGATTCTGGTCACCGGAGACGAACTTCGCCTCCTGGTACATGGTTGGCGGGCTAATCATCGCCTTCGTCCACATCCAGCGCATCGAGCCTAATGACGATATTCCTGACCTGCAGCGCATGGAGCAGATGGACAGGCGCTCAACCCGCGTGGGCGTTGTGTCAGCGGCTATTTTCACGGTTCTGTGCCTCGTGGTTCCTCTGACCAGTTTCATGACTGCAGGCTATGATCCGGCGGCTCTGGCGGTTGCACTCTTCCTAACCCCGGGGTTCCTGCGTGTTGTGCGTGAGGGCCTCTTCTACCTGCAGGGCACCCGCCTTGAGGAGGGGTCTGAGGGGTACCGCACCTTGCGTGCCGTGTGTATTGGCGTGGCTGGCTTGGCGGCGTGTATTGCGCTCGGGTATGTGGGCTATTCGCTGGTCCGTCTGGAGTGGTTGCCTGCGCTGTTCTTTGCGGTGTCGGTGGCGATGAATACGTGGTCGGTGAAGAAGTACGTCACTGTGGGTATCACCATTCCCGAGGAGGAAGAGGACGAGGAGGACCCTGAAACTACACCTGTAGCCGGCTAAATAGAATGTAGAAGCCCTTGGGCTGAGAGATGACCTCTCCGCCCAAGGGCTTTCTGTATACCAGCAGCAACTCACCTAAGCACCACCCGCCGGTGAATGGTCGCTCAGTCTTCACCCGAGCCTTGCACCGAGTTAACTTTTTAGCCACCTAGCCCATAGACCATCAAAGTACTCGACAATTCAACTTGTCAGAGCTTTCAAGCACATAGAGTATCCTTGGGAAGGGTACGCCACCTGCAGGTGGTGCACTTCCGGATATTCACCAACCACATACGAAATGAGGACTTTCATGCCTGAAAACACCCCGCAGCCGGCTGCACCGCAGCAGCCGCAGTTCACCCAGCAGGCACCCGCCGCACAGCCCGCATACGGTGCACCCGTCGAGGCTCCGAAGAAGAAGTGGGCGGCAGTAACCGCACTGGTTCTGGGCATTATTTCCGCCCTGACCGGCATCTTTGTTATTGGTTCATTCCTAACCATCCCGACCATTATTTTCGCGGTGATTGCTCTGGTCATGGTCAAGAATGGCACCGGCAAGGGTAAGGGCATGGCGATTGCTGCTCTCGTGCTGGTTCTGGTGGCGTACATTGCTACGTTTGCTTTCTTCCAGATTCGTGCCGCGAACCTTGAAAAGTCTAACCGAGAGGCTCGCGAAGTTATCCAGAAGTGCGAGAACCACGAGCCCGGCTACTACATCATTGAGAAGGACGGTAAGCGTTACTGCAACGCTGGCGGCTGGGTCTACGAGATGGATAAGTAAACCGGCTTATTTGGTTCCATGATTAGCCGTCGCTGATGGGTGGGGCGTTCGTTCACGCGGCAGCCGCCGCACCTGCGGGCGCCCCTCAACCGTATCTTCTGGAGGCGCCGCCTCCACCCTGCGCAATGGCTGCGCGGCCTCTATTCACCAACCACACTAGGACAGCGAATGTTCAGAAAATTTCTTGCCGAAACCGTCACCAACGACTCAATAGGACTCAACCGCCCCAAAGGCTATATTCCCCTGGGGCAGCGGCAGAAAAAACCGCTTTTGGCTGTACTAGCTGCAGATTCCTTTGTATTGATAGTGTGCTTCTGGCTGCCATTAGAAATCTCACGTGATACGGAAGAACTGATTTCTATGTTTGTATTTTCAAATATTGTCGGTTTGTTCTTCTGGTTCTTGGCTATCCATTCGCATGCTTTCTATGTCCAGCAGAATGCAACTTCCGTGAAATGGCGAAACTGGCGATTCAAGACCCGCGAGTTCGACTACAGCAGCATCACGAGAATTCATATGCAGGTTAACAATAAAGGTGGCTACTTCGTCATTAGCAGTAGCCAGATGGGTAAGCGCCGCTTGGCGTTTAGTCCGGTCTTCTTTGACGCCACCTACATCTACCACATGATTCTTTTCCGTGAGCGCTACGGCGTTTGGCCGCCCAAGTATATCCCCGAGCTCTTCGTAGAATTTGGCGACTATGAGGAGATGGATACCCTTATCAAGATTCTCTGCTACGCCCGCAAGTATGAGATTGGTTCCCCCGAGGCTGGGGAGTACCGACAGATCCCGGAGCACCTGCAGCGCATCCTCGATGCGCACTCCACCACCATCACCGACTCCAACCCGATTGAAGGAGTGAATAGCTAAATGATGTCTCAAGAATCCGCTATTACCTTTTGGGGCGTATGCTCCATCATCACGACTATTTTCACGATTCTCACCCTTGCCGCTTACATCATCAATCGACGCCGTGACGAGAAGAAGAAGCGTGAAGGCATCTACATTAGCCGTATTGATGCGTTACTGGCGTACATTATTGTCTTTACCCCGGGCTTCCCGATTGTATGCTATTCCCTGTCATTAGAAAGGGAAGAGACGAGCGCTTTCATGGACGTTGCATGCATACTCATGGCTGCTTTCCTCTTGTTCTACCTGTGGCACGTCAACGCCACGTACATGAAGATTTCTTCTGAGGGTATTAATATGCACACCCCTGTTCTCGGGTCGAGGATCTGCCCCATCGGCGCGATTGATAGCGTTGTTTATAGTGAGTCGAAGGATGAAGATACCGCTAGCAGGATGTGGTTCCTCACTAAGTCGCGTGCACGTATTAACCCGTTGAGCGAAAACTATGATGAGTACTATCTCTTGGTTATTACCCGGTTCAGGATTGAGTATGGCCGCTGGCCTGATCTGGATAAGCCGGCTGACGTGGATAAGGTGAACCAGCTGGATAACCGCGATGAAGTCATTTCGTACTTTAAGCGCCAAAAAGAGATTTCGGGTCTTGCCGACGTTGACATGTAGCCCCCGGTGTGTGGGACTGAAGGGTTCCATGAAAATAAGTGACGAAAGGGCAGCTGGTTTCCGTCATTCTCCTGTTACCACAACAAGAAAAACCACCTCTGAGCTAAGAAACGGTTTCAAAGAAAATGTTTCGAATGGCTACGATTGGACCATGGTTCGAGTTCTGAGTTGGGTAATTTAATTACACTATTTACAAATTGTCATATCTTAAAAACTTTCACCGTCAAGGAGCGTATCTCTTGGATAAGATAAAACGAGATCAATTAATTGGCATCATAATCATCCTGGCAGTTGCTTTCTGGGTCTATGTTTACGTGCCACATTATATGCGTGACGACAGTGACGGCATCACCGCCACCTGCACCGTAACTAAGGCATACACGAAAGAGCGCGGCGGCACAGTAAGCGGCATGAACGATATTAGGCCAACAGGAATTTTCGAGACAGAAGAATGCGGCACTCTCAAAATGATTACTCCTCCGGAAGGTCGCAAGATTCCCGAGTATGTTGAGACCGTCAAGCCTGGCAAAAAATATCTATTCCATGTCGCAAACTCATCTCCTAAAAAAGAACGGGATTTTGATACGACCCGCTTTGAAGAAATCAAAGAATAACAACCTCATAAATTAAAAACAAAGCCCCCGCGGCCGAGAGTCATCCTCTCAGCCGCGGGGGCTTTGTCGTATCAGCGTGTCCTCACGCGGCGAGCGCTAGGAGGCGCGGCGGCGAGAACGCAGCACCATCACAGTGCCGGCACCCAACACCAGAGCGCCACCCACAGCCACAGACACCGCACCAAAACCAGTGCGGGCGAGGCCGCCCTGCTGGGAGCTAGCGCCACCCGACGCAGCAGACACCCCAGACTGACCCAGGGAGCCGCCACCAGCGCCGCCACCGGAGATACCACCCGGGTACACGCCGCCAGCAGAACCATCAGCCGAACCGTCAGCCGAACCCTGCGCGTTCACATCACCGGCAGCACCAGAAGCACCAGCCTGACCGGAGCCAGCCTGCGCGGCACCAGACTGTGCGGAGCCGGGCTGGTTAGCACCAGCGGTACCGCCCGGAGTTGCCGAATCCACACGGCGCACACCGCTAAAGTCGTCCGACGCGGCATTCGGGTCCTTCGGCACGGCAGTCTCAAACGAGCACGCATCCGACGCCTTCTTACCCACAGCAACCGCAAGCTGCTGCACCGGGCTGCTCACCTCAGTACCATCAGCCAGAGTCGCAGAATAGTGCACATCAAACATGTACTGGCCGGGCTCAGAGAACACCCAGTTCGCGTGCGCGTGCGTCGCGTAATCAATGTCGATCGTGGTCTTGCCGGTCGTCGAATCCAGCAGCACATCCGCACCGTTCAGCGACTCGGTGAACATGCCGAAGCGTGCACCCTCAGGCATGACCTTCGGAACCACGTGCAGGCGCACGGGGCCGCGCAGCTGCGAGTAGTCGATGTCCTGCGTGTTGTAGCCGGGCCAAGGCAGACCGCTCTGCTGGGTCTGCGGCAGACCGTAGAAGGCGGTGCCGACCGGGCCCATGAAGTTCAACTTCTCGTCAGCCATACGTTCGGTGCGTACACGGCGGGCGTTCTCGCTGACGGTCCACACGACCGAATCAAGCGGGCGCACGGTCGAATCAGCGTCAATGATGCCACTGTCGTCACGCAGACCCACGGACAGCTGGCGATCCCTCAGGGTCGCCTGAATGTCCAGGTGGCCGTGCGAAATCTTGGTGCGGCCGTCAATCTTGCCGGGCACGCACTGGTTGCCGGGGGTTCCCGGGGTGGACGGCTCAGCGGAAGGTGCCGGGCTAGTCGGAGCAGGTGCGCTCGGAGTCGGGTTGACCGGTGCAGGGCTAGACGGTGCCGGGGTGGAAGGTGCCGGGGCAGGTGCACTCGGCTCAGCGGAGGCGGTCGGCACCGCAGGCACGGTCGGAACCTCGCTGGGGGATACCGACGGTACGTTGCTGGGCTCAGCGGTCGGAGCCTCGGAGGGAGCATCGCTCGGCTCAGCAGAAGGCTCGGCAGAGGGCGCGACGGTAGGCTCAGCGCTCGGCGACGGGTCCACCGGAGCAGGCTTCGGCGCATCGCCAATGGGTGCGCTATCGGGAGCCAAAGCACCGTGTGCGGTGTACTTCGTGCCCGGCTCGTAGTTCGCCGCAACCTCAGTGGTGGAGGCGGAAGCGTTCATATCCGGGTGGGTCAGCATCTTCACGCGCAGAGCCGTGCCCTTGTAGAACGACTCGTCACGGAAGGTAAAGCGCGCCACGCCATCCTCGACGGAGCCTTCCAGATCGAGGTACGGGTAGACCGGGTCATCCTGGGCGTAGAAGCCGCCGCGCATGAAGCCGCGCACCTTCGGGTCCTTGAATCGGACCTCAACGGTGCTGAAGCCGTTGCCGTTCGGGGTGACGGTCACGTCGTAATCCATGCTGGTGGGCGTGTACTGCTCGGTGCTGAGTACGGTGTTCGCTTCGTCCGGGATTTCTTCGGGCCAGGTGCCGTTGCCGTCATCGCTGTACACGCTCTCAGCCTTGCCGGGCTCGTAGGTGAGCTTGTGCGAGATCCAGCGGGACGCCTCCGCGCTGTTCGCGTCGGAGGTGTCGGGGGTGAAGACCGCCTGCAGCTGGGAGCCTTCGCTACCGAGCATTTCAGACCAGGTGGCGGTACCGTTCACGACCGGCAGGTCGGTCAGGAAGTAGCCGTTGTTGTACAGGGTCAGGGTGCCCTTGAGGTTCTTGTTTGCGGCGGTGAAGGTGATGTCGCTGAGCTTGTCGTCAGCGTCCTTGTTCTTTGCCGGGTCAGCGTCCAGGCGGTGCGGTGCCACGGAGAGTGCGTACTTCGCGGTGTCCAGGTCACCGACGGGTGCCGCGTTGTAGCGGTCAACGGTGGGCACGGCGGTGGGGGTGCCGTCACCAAGCACGGGCTGCATGCCGCCAACCTGCCAGACCAGCTTCGACGGCTTGGAGCTGATGATGCGGCCGTCGGTGGAGCGCGCCACGGTGCGGTAGGTGACCACGTAGCGGCCGGGGCGGGTGAAGGTCGTGGTGTTGTGGGTGTGGCTACCCTTGTCGAGCAGCCAGGAGTGCCAGCCGGTGGAGCTGCTGGAGAGCATGCGGTACACGTCGGCGGGCGCGTCGTCCGGGTTGTAGCGGAAGAGCTCCATACGGCCGGGACCCTCAACGGAGAGGATGTCGGTAGCGAACACGCCGTCACGGAAACGCTCGGTGGGTACCTTCGTGGAGGCGCCCAGACCAGCCCAGATGGGATCCTGGTTGCCGTAGGTCAGGTGCGGTGCCATGTAGAGGGTCTGGCCGGGTTCGCCGAGGAACGCCAGGGAGGGCGAGTCGCCCAGGGTCATGGTGTACTGCGACTTGCCGTCCCTGGTGCTGTAGCCCTTGCCGACCCAGTTGACGGTCTTGTCCAATTCGTAGGTGTCTGCGCCGGTCTTGTAGGGGTTCGCCTCGTTCATGAGGACGAAGGTGCCGTTCTGCTCGTCCCAGTATGCCTTGGGTGCGTCGACGTGACCCTTGGTGGTGACGATTTTGCCGTCGTCGGGGCCTGCTGCGGCGGGCAGGGAAGGGGCTGCGCCTGCGAGCGCGAGCAGCGCTGCGGCGGAGAGGAATGCGGCGGCGCGGCGGAGGGCGGGCTTACCGCCGGGGATGAAGAGCGTGGGGGTGTGTGTGGTGACCCGACGCTGGGTCTGCTTCTGAGAGCTCATGACAACCTTTCTCATTTTTCTACCCTCTAGGGTAGCTCTTTTGCAAATAATTGTCATTTTGAACCTAAGTGAGTATAGTGATTCTCAGAAATACGTGTGCGCAGAGGCGCGCCCAAAAACGCACACCATGCACATCCACAAAGAGAAAAACACGGCAGAGCACACCCCGGACGCAAGGGAGAAACCGGCAACAGGTCGCCGGATCTAATACCGGGCCCAGTACCGGGCAAGCACCGGGCAAACCCCGAAAGCATCGGGCAGTGTGCCTGTCAACGAGCAGTCATCCAAGGAGCCACCATGCAAGGACGCACCAAACCCCTGAGCCTACTCAGCGCAACCACCCTCGGATGCACCCTCGCACTCGGGGCGCCCCTCGCCCTCCCCCAGGTCGGCACCTTCACCGCCGCACATGCACAGGAAAACCAGGTCGGCGCCCAGGCAGGTACCGAGTCCCGCGCCTACGTCAACTACGAAGGTGACTACGTCATCGCGGGCGTACACACCGAAATGCTCAACGCCTTCCTCGACGGCAACCAGTTCACCCTCGGCACCCTCGCAGACACCGCCCCCGGCAAGCAGGGACGATTCAACCCCGCCCGCACCGTCTTCCACCTGCCCGACGTCGAGGATGCACACACCAACGTCGTAGCAGGCTACGACTACATTGCCCCCGAAGGCACCGACATCTTCTACATTCCCTCCACCCGCACCCGCGGCCTGCTCTACCCCGGCCTCGGTGCGGAAGGAATCCGCCCCGGCGCGCTCAAGGACAACATCATCAACCTTGAACTCGTGCGCAGCAGCGTACCCGAAGGCGGCCGCGCCGAAGTCTTCACCGAATCCGGCCGCGACAACCCGCGCGTCTTCAGCACCAACGATAAGCTTGCACCGCACACCATTACCTCTGGCGGTCACGAGCACCTCAGCTGGGCATTCACCCGTGCGGGCATCTACCAGCTGACGTTCCGCGCCACCGCAACCCTTGCTGACGGCACCCCGGTCAGCTCCGAGGCGACCTACACCATCGCTGTGGGCACCGATGCTGAGGAGGGCTTCAAGCTCCTGAACGCGCAGAACGCCGCGAAGGAAGCGGCAAAGGAGAGCACGAGCGAAGCAACCACTACTCCCGAGGCGAGCGCCACCGCTACCGAGAGCGCCACCGGCACCCCCGGTGCATCTGCTTCTGCATCTGCCTCCGCAAGTGCTGAGGCAAGTGCATCGGCGGAGGCGAGCGCATCCACCGGTATTCGCCGCGTGGATGGATCCGTGAATGGTCAGAACGCCGCGCAGGTGACCGACCCGAACGGCGCGAAGGCAACGGCGAATGGTGAGCAGGCATCCCAGGGTGGATCCGGTGTTACCGCTATCAGCGGCGCCAACAACACCAATAACGGCTCCGACAAGGGCGAAAGCAAGGACGGTAACTCCCGCAGCAGCGTGAAGGGCTCCAACGCCCAGAACATCAGCGCACCCAGCAACGGCGGCGGCATTACCGGCAACGGTGTGCTGTCCTCCGGTCTGCCCGGCAGCCTGAACCAGCAGTGCATCGCTACCGAGGTCCCCGCCGAAGATGCCAAGGATTCCAAGGACGCTCAGAAGGACAACAAGCAGAGCAACCAGGCAGCCCAGGCACCGACCAGCATCCCCACCCTCGCCGTGG
>ERZ772930.339-NODE-339-length-15710-cov-5.75005_pt1 | contig 15710 bp, 11 predicted proteins | sample MGYA00511685_ERZ772930 | MGnify/ENA primary metagenome ERZ772930 (study PRJEB29015, sample SAMEA2738053) | human oral metagenome | biome: human oral; feature: human-associated habitat; material: saliva | place: China | collected 2226 ... | reverse complement strand
CAGGTCTTGAATTTGCATCCTTAGGATTTGATCCCTTATTGTTTTCTTCTACATCCGTTACTCCATCATTATCATCATCTGGATCTGTTACATCTGGATCTCCATCTCTGTCTGTATCTCTTTGAACCGTTATCTTAAATGTCTTTGTTGTTGTTTTTCCAGTAGCATCCTTAGCTTCAACAGTTACTGTGAACTCTCTTGTTTCCTCAGTTGGACCCCAATCAGTTACGCTTGGTGTTCCACTAATCTTTCCATTGTTATATGTTACACCGTTAGGAAGATCCTTAACTGTCACTGTTGCATTAGGTGTATCTGTTGTTACTTCAATTTCATCAATAGGATTACCTTCTACTACAGTCTGATCTGCAATTGGATTGATTACTATAGAAGGAACTGAATTAGCATCCTTAGGATTTGATCCCTTATTGTTTTCTTCTACATCTGTATATCCGTCATTATCATCATCTGGATCTGTTACATCTGGATCTCCATCACCATCAGTATCTCTTTGAACTGTTATTATTACCTTCTTAGTTACCTTAGAACCATTAGAGTTTGTTACTGTTACTGGTATTTCAAACTTTCTTGTTTCTTCATTTGGACCCCAATTTGTAATATTTGGGCTACCATCGATTATTGCAGTTCCTGGATCAGAATCGTCTATAGTAAGTCCAGGTGGCACCTTTGTTCTATCAACTTTTGCATTTGAGTCAATATTATCTGGATATATATTTACTCTCTTTATTGGTTTTTTGTCAACAACAGTCTGCTCCTGATTTTCTATTGACATAGACTCTATTATACCAATATAAGTAGCTGGAATTGAGCCAGCGTTTTTAGGGTCTGACCCCCTTGCATTTTCATCATCATCTGAATATCCATCGCCATCATCATCTGAATCTGTTACGTCTGGATTCCCATCTTTATCTGTATCTCTTTGAACTGTTATCTTAAATGTCTTTGTAGTTGTATTATCTAAAGGATCCTTAGCTTCAACAGTTACTGTGAACTCTCTTGTTTCCTCAGTTGGACCCCAATCAGTTACAGAAGGTGTACCGCTAATCTTTCCATTGTTATAAGTAACTCCATTTGGAAGATCCTTAACTGTTACTGTAGCTGTTGGATCGTCAGTAGTTACAGTAATTTCAGAAATTGCATTACCTTCAACAACTGTTTGATCAGCAATATCATTGATTTCAGGAGCCTTAGCATCTTTCCAAACTGCATAAACTTCTTTAGCAGAAGTAATATTTGTTAAGATATTTGCATCAGCTTCTGTTGCATCTGCAGTTGCAGCCCAACCCATGAATTGATATCCATCTCTTGTAGGTTCTTCTGGCTGTGTTGCAGTACCAGCTACTGCATTAACAACTTTATCTGTATTTGTTCCGTCAGCCCATTTACCACCATTTGTGTCAAATGTAACCTTAATAGCACCAACGTTAACTTTTTCGCTTGAAACCATTGGATTATTTCCGTCTGGTGAATAAGCAACTAAAATAACCTTATCGCCATCCTGGAAAGTTCCAGCTGGTACATTAACCTTAAACTTCCCTTCTTTTAAGTCAGAGAAAGGAATTGTTGTCTGAGCCTTAACTGGCTGTGCTGTATAATCTGTATCATCCGCAACATATTTATATGCCTTTACTATAACATTACCTGCATTTTGATTTGTAGCTTCTAGCTTCTTTGTAGTATCTGCAGGATTATCATATATAGTCTTAGGTACTGTTCCCTCAATTATCTCAGCCTTATTTGCCTCTATATCTGTTGTTGTCACATTTGGCTTTACAACTAGATAAGACTTTGGATCTAGGATGTCTGTCTTATCTGTTAGAAATTCTTGACCATCAGGAACTCCATCACCATCGGTATCAACATTAAACTTATCTGATTCAATTTCATCCTCTAGGAAGTCATATAGACCGTCCTTATCAGTATCTAGTACCTCTAGGAATGCATTAGAATATGTGTTCTGAACAATCTTATTTGGCTTTCCACCATCAGGCTTTCTGATTCCCAGAAAAGCATTTGTAGAATCTACAAAGTCAGCTGTTAACCATGACTCAAAGTTTAGCTGCTTGTTATTCGCTTCGATGTAGTCATTAAGAGCCTTTGCAAATTCTTGATTTGAAACATTGCTCTTAAGCTTATATTCAATAGTGTAAGATCTTCTTTGACCAAGTGCTCCATAAAATACCTGTGAATCTAAAGTATTTCTTACCTTAGTAACCTTATTCCAATCTCCACCTTCTATACTTAGCTCTGGAGTATCTTTAGTTGAAATAACACCATTTCCGTTAGGGTCAACTGTAAGTTTGATAGGATTTGATGCTGTTATTTTTCCTGTAGGCGTAGATACACCAAGTCTAACATTATCAGTATCAATATACTTTAGAAGTTCTTTAGGTATAACTTCGTTTATATATAGAACCCATCCGCTATTTGCCTGAAGGAAGTTTTGATCAGGCTTAAATGAAACAGTTGATTTGATAAGCTTATTCTTTGCATCATAGCTTACTGCCTTACCTGTATGCCCACCAGAGAAATTACCATCCTTAGACTTTGTTCCATCACCTGTTAATCCATTTAGGCCTGTTCCTAAGTAGTATTCGTTTCCATTTTTTGGATTACTTGGAAGTTCTGGTACATTAGCATTGTTCTTTAGTATAAATCCATTGTCATATCCTGCTTTATCAGCTTTACCGTCTGATCTAACCCAAACAGTTGTAAAGTCAATTCTCTTTGATGCCATTCCTAGACTATCTAGAGTAGCACCATTCTTAAGCTTAATAACCACATCTGTATTTGTAATAACACCAATTAGACCTGACTGTACAGTCTTGTTGTTGATTGGAACCTTCCAAAGCGCTCCATTAGCTTCTTTCTCGAATTGAACACCATTAATAGTTATAGAATCTATCTGTGAGTAGAATTCATCATCAAAGAAATTTAATAAATATCTTCCATTATATGGTCCCTTATCCGTACCACCCCATGAACCCGCAAGTTTAGCCCACTTTGTTATTGTAAGGTGTATTCCATCACTGTCTTCCTTTGTGTAATCTGTTCTTGCATAATCCAAAACACCATCAGTTTCTCCACTAATAGTGTATTTTGTTTCATTAACGACTGATCTTGGTTGACCACCCTCAGCAATTGCTGTTATAGGTGTCAAAAGCATCATAAATCCTAGCACACATGATACTAGTCCTACTGATAACTTTCTCGTTCCATAGATTGGCTTTTTCTCTTCGCCTTTTCGTTTCTTGTGATCAATTAACTGTCTTAAAATCTCAAAACGATCCATTTAATCCTCCTCAAAAAATTTTCTTTATCCCACATCTAACATCATAATATATATGAGAAAACTAAAAAAAACATTCCTTTTTATTCAATACAATTATACAACCATATTTAATTAATTATACAATATTATATTGATATTTGCAAGTGCATGTCATTATTCTAGAACATTTCTATCTATATGATAAGACATTAAACACAACAAATATAAAGTCATGGCTAACTGCATATTTTTAGACATTTATAAGATATATATTTCAATTTTAAAATAAAAAAATAAAGTTAGTTAGAATAGGTATATTTTCAGCAAACAAAAAAGACTTATCCAAAGCTACCATTAAATTTTAACGATACTTTTTTAGAATAAGTCCTTTAATACAGCTCAATATTTTTTATTTAGTTTTACTGTTGTTAATTATATTTCTATTTTAGCATTATTCATTATTTAAATTAAACAATAAGAAAATTTTTATTTCTTATTATTACTTTTAGCAACTTCCAACCAATTATCAAACTCCCAAAGAAGTGGTGGTGTATCTATATCACTTTTTTTTGGTATTTCTTCTCTAATATCTTTTTGATACTTAAGATACTCTTCATATTTATCCCATCTACTCCAAGCATCTACTGGTCTATCTATTTCAAGTTCTTTTTCAACTGCATCAAAAATATAATTGTCAATAGGTATGTGCAACCACATAATAATATTATCAAATGAATACCCTTCAACTTCAAGTATATATAAATATTTTATCGTCATATTAACCCATTTCTGCACTTGACCATAAGTAAGTTGTATTTTTTCTTTTTTATCATTGTCAGTTTTTTTATATTTTTCAATCTTTTTACATTTTTCAATTATATTATCACATAATCCATGATGCCATGTATCAAATTCTTTTTGGCTTGTAATACTACCTTCAATAATTATTGGAATTTCTTTCTTAAAAATAAAATTAACATCTTTTTTTAAATTTGATATAGTAGTATCTTTATCTATTTTAGGTAAGATATCAAAATTTAATGTACGACACATATCACGATAGGCTCTATTACTCGCTGCCTCTATTGGATCTTTTAAATTTCCAAAGTAGGAATACTTGAAGAACTCAAAAATGTCTTTTTCATCAATCTTATTTTTTGCATTTCTCATATTAGCATCTCCTTTTTATATAAGTATTTTAATATAGTCAACCTATATATTATATACCTTTTAAAACTATTTCTATTAGCATTTTCTACCAATCAAATAATATAATATCAATCTATGTTAACAAAAAATGATGACTATAACAATGTATCATTACTTAATAATTTCTCAATAATCATACTTCTTTCTTTTGTACATTCTACAAGATTGGTTAAAAGTATATTTAATTCTTCATTATTCATATTACCTATGCTTTTTATCTGATCTATTTTTAATTTGTTTTCTGAATCTACTGGTAATGTTGAATTTTTATCTGATAAATTTAATATTCTCATTTCAAATCCATTATCTTTTACAAAAGGAGTAAAACACAATTTATCAATATAATCTTTGAAAGATTTAAATCTTTTTAACCATAAAAACATAGCTTTTTTTTCTTTTTCTTTTTCTTCATATGAAAAAGTATAATTCCCACAATTATTATATGTAAACATAATATTTTTTGGGTATTCTGTTGAATACTCTTTTAAAAAATCTTCATATTCCATATCATTCTTATAAACATTAAAAAAACATTTTATTTCATATAATGTTAAATCTACTCTGTCCTCTATATAACCATAAGACCCTCTAAAATAATTATAAATACTATAATATCCATTTATTTTACGATTAGTTAAGTATACTTTCGGCCACACAAATGCACCACCTATAGTTCGAGTATCATATATGCAATTTGCAATAAATTCTATTTTTTTATCATAATTAAATATAGAATCTTCTTTCAATGTTAAGTAACGGTAATAAGGATAATTACAGTTTGTCAATCCTTTACTGTTCTTAGATATAGCACTAAATCCAAATGTGTCAGATGTAAAATATAATTTGCTATTTTTATCATAAATAGCAAAAGGATATAAACTTTTTTTAGGTGAATCAAATAGATTTTTTAACTGTTTGTTTAAAAATTTTGTTAAATCACTATAGTATTCTTCATCTTTTATTCTTGCAGAATCAATATCCTTATAGGGATTATTTTTTGACGTTTTCAAATAATTAATATATTTCCCAACAAAATCATTCTTTAAATAATGTTTCAAATTATACACTCCATTTATTCTCTTTTCATCACTTTAACCATATTGACAATTTATATTACTTTTAAATGATTATTGAACTAAAACTATTATTGAATATTAATTTAAAAATATTGGTAACTAAATTTTAAAATTATAATTCTATTAATAAATAAGAACTATTCATCTTTATTAATAATTGAAAGCATTTCTTTTGCAATCTCTTTAACTAAATCTACTACTAATGCATTTCCCATAGTAAAATATCTATTAGAATTTACAACACCATCAAGTTCCGTCCATCTATCTGGAAATGTATTAATTCTTTCGGCTTCTATTGGTGAAATAAATCTTAAACGATAATTTCCTGGATCTCTTATTACATGACTCATTCTGGATACAGTCCCTTCAGTTGTAACCATGGTTCTTGCAGGTTTAAAAATAGAATCTGGAAATTCAACACTTCCCATTCCATACTTATATTTATGTCCAGAACGAGAAATTTTTTCAACTCGAAACCCTTCTTTTAATTTTTTAAATTTCTCAATTTTTTCAGGACTTAAATATAGTACGTCAGATTCTAAATTAGGTTCCAGTATTTTTTCTAATGTTGTTTGTTTTCTAATTTTTGGTGTATAATTTGACATATATACTTTACCATCTATCATAAATCCAGTCTTCCTAAATCCTTTTTTTATACTGAATGTGTCTGATAAATCTTTAACTGATGGTATGGAATTTAGATTAACTTTTTCAAAATCAAATATTGTTTCATTTAACATTGTACTTGAAAATGGACACATATTTTTTATATAATCTCTTATTTTAGACTCGTCAAGTATAATTTTAGAAACATAATCATAGTAAGTAGAGTCTTTTTTAAATGCAAATATAAAAGTTCTTCTTCGACGTTGTGGATAACCATAATCTGCTGCATTTATCATTTTCCATGACACACAATAATCTAATTCTGATAAAGTTCTTAAAATTATTCCAAAATCCCGACCTGGTTGTTTAGTATTCACTCCTGGAGAAGTTAATAATCTATCAACATTCTCAAGTAATATATATCTCGGATTCCTAAGTTTTGTTACCTCATAAATATCCCACCATAGAACTCCTTTTTTTCCCTTAATACCTTTTGATCCAGAAGTTGCAACTGAATAATCTTGACAAGGAAATCCTCCGACTAATAAATCCATTTCTGGTATTTGTTCTTTATCTAACTTAGTAATATCCTCATTACTTATTAGAGTTCTTGGAAAATTTTTTCTATAAATATTAAAAGCAAATTGATTTTTTTTAGAAGGTTCAAATTGATTTGCCCAAACCACTTTATACCTTTTACTAGCTCTAGATAAACCCAGGTGAAAACCTCCAACACCTGCAAACATTTCAACTGTTCTAATCTTTAATTTACTCATTTTTTTTATTTATTCTTTTCCTTTCTTCATCAATTATTTTAATTGCTTCTCGGATTTCATCATCACTATATTCTATTGATAATTCTTTACTATCTATTGCATCATACATCAATTTTTCTTTATATTTTAAACGTTTATATATCTTTTCATCAATAAATCCTGGTCTAAAACTGTTAATATCCTCTGATGCAGTCTGCAAATAATAATATCTAGTGTATTGATTTTTATCAAGTCCCAAACGATGAATTCTATCTCTGGATTGCAACATAAAAGTTAAATTAAAATCATATTCAAAATATACTGCATCGTGTACAGTTTGATGTAGAGATACAGATTCTCCTAAAGTCTGAGGATTTGATACCAAGACTTGAATATTTCCATTTCTAAATTCATCAATTAATGAAGTTCTCTCTAATTTATCAGTACCACCATACACTAAATTTACTTTTATACCTTTTTCTTCTAAAGCTGATTTTATTTTAAAAAGAGTATCTACAAAAATTCCCCAAACTAAAACTTTTTTTCCTTCTAAAATTAGTTTCTGAACTAAATTAATACCTTTAATAAATTTTGGAGATACAATACTATCTACATTATCATCAATGTATTTATAAGTACTATGTAAAGCATTCTCTACATTTTCATTTAAAAACATATTAAATTTTTCTTCTGATATTGTATGAATATCTCCATCATCATCACACGACATTAATTCATTATAATCAATTTTTTTATTTACTAAAGATGGATTAGTTGAAGCTTGTATTAATCTAATTAATACGGCTAAACTTGATTTTTCATTAAAGTATATTTTTTCAGCTAACTCTAACTGTTCTTTACTTGGAGATACTACTTCTAAAATATCTTCATCAGCTAATGGAACATTCAAATCTTTTTTACTAGTTCTCCAGAAAAAAGGGTGTATTTTTATATTAATTTCCCTAGTTTGCCTTAAATTTGGATTAATTAAAAATTTAGTATCCCAACCAAAAAAAGAATTATATTCGTTACCATATAAAATATTCAAGAAATTATAAATATCACTATAACTATTCGGAATTGGCGTTCCAGTCAATACATATTTAAATTTAGAATTCTTTGATAGCTCTAAAGCTTTCTTTGCCCTTACTCCATCTGGATTTTTTATTCTATGAACTTCATCGAATACTAGCATCGTTTTACTGTCTATATTATTATTTAAGTTTGTAAAATATTTTTGTAATGATTCGTAATTTACAAGTATAAGATTACTAACTCTCCAACTAACTATTAATTCATAATTAAAATCTTTTGAAGTTTGAGTATCAATGGATTTAAGTGCTTTTTTATCTTCAAAAACTAATTTGAATTCTCTTTTCCAACTATCAAAAGCGTTCAAAGGACATATAACTAGTAACCTTTCTATCTTTTCATTTTCCTGAATATCTAATCTATTTAAATATGCAAATACCCCAAGAATCATTGCTGTTTTTCCTGCTCCGGGAACAGAAAAATTCGCAGCCTTTGCCATTTCATAAAGATAATATGCAGCCCTTAAATGAAGATTATACAATGGTCTAGTTACCTCTGATTGAACAATGTTAGAAAATTCTTCATAACATAACATTTTATCGCTAGGAAAATTATCTAACTCTCCTTTAAATACTTCACCTAATATCTTATATTTTTCTATTGAATACCTATACTGTTCAAGATATTCTTTAACAGATTTTGTTACTATAACTTCAATATTTTTTCTTGCTGCTCTTTCTTTTGTAACAGAAATAATTCGCTCTATATCTTTGTATGTTGTAGAAGATTTTATTCTGAAATTATCTTCTTCAAAAAATATAGAAATATCACTACCTTTTCTTAACTTTCTGTCAATATTTGTTAATTGTATATCTGTTTTATCTATTCGCATCACTGTATTATGTATTAATTTAAAAATAATTAAATTGTCTAAATCATAAAATTGTTCTTGACTATCATCTATTTTAGTAATATTTTCAATATTAGATTGAGATTGATATTTTGCTATTTCTTCATAAGCTATTTCTGAGACTTCTACAACTTTAACTCCTGTTTCCTTATCGTTCCATAATCTATTAAATCTATCTTGATTAGATTGTATTCTTCGTCTAACATTCTCACTCAAATCCCATGAAACATCAACGCTAATACTTTCATAATTGATATCCATACCATTTTTTGTTTCATTCACTGAACCATTAAAAAATACTTTTTCTTTCCCCGATGTAATAATACCAAATTTATCATGAAACAAACCTTTTTCTGTTAGAGCAATTTTAATCCTTGCCCTGCCCATTGCAATCATAAATGCTAGATTTCCAAGCTGTTGCTGAACCTTAGAAGTAAGTTTTTCATTTCTTTCTGCTAGATTTAAAGGCTTAATTTCTTCTAATAAATTATAACCTGCTTTAATTCTATTATAGTCTTCTTTGCTTATTTCTTTGGAAATAATGTATTCTAGATTACCACCATTTTTTGCTAATTCTTCTATACTTTCAGAATATAAATCCAGTCCAGATGTACTAAAATATCCAGAAACACGTTGATACAAGTCCGCCTCTTTCAACAAAGGTTGATAAAATCTTTCAACTATAGAGCTAGAATATTCTGGACTTATTATACCTTTTATTTCTTTTGAGAATGACATAAACCAATTCCTTTCTCTAGACGATGAAGTATATCTTTAATATGACTGATTGTACTTCTTGCTTCTAAATTCTCATCAATTGATAACTCTAAAAAATCATCTGGACATATATCACTTAAATTATCTCTAATATCTTTTAACTCTATTAAAGCTTTACGTCTTTCACTTTCTTTTTTCCCTTTTAAAATAATTCTATTTGTAGATTCCATTAAAGCATTAGCATGTTTTTGTACTTCCTCATTATTTTCAACTAAAATTTTAAGGTCACTCGCTGATTGAATAGGATAGTCTTCAAATGCATCCATAAGCACATCAACTTTATCATCCGATGCCTTTAAAAAATAGTCTGCCAATTCATCATTTTTTAAAATATTCTTTTTTAAATCTCTCATAATACGAGTTGAATCATTCTGATTTTCAATTGTTTTAGATACTGCAAGATAAACTAATGCTGCCTGTTTAATAGCTACACTATCTTTCGAGTTTGATTTGCTGATAGTATTTTCAATTTCTTCAATTGGACCATCCAGTTTTAAATCTCTTGCTAAATAAAACTTATCAATTGAATTTCCTCCTGGAGATACAATTTTTATAAAATCTAGAATTAATTCTGCTAATCTTATATCTCTATTAATACCTTTAGTACTTTTTGCACCAGAAGCTACTTTATATTCTTCATCACTCATAAGTTCTTGAACTTTTATTGTATTATAAACATCAAAAATACGGTCTATTGGATCATAACTAATACGTTCTTCACGACCTAATTGCAAGTCTAATTCTAATTCTTTAATTATTTTCTCATCACATTTTGAATTTGCATCTAACGGTAATATTACTGCATTAAATTCTTGGTTTATACCTGTTTCTTTTTTAATCATCCTTAAAGCAGTAAATCTTCTATTACCATCTATTATCCTTCCATCTGGAAGGACAACACCTGGTTCTTGTTGTGTTTTATTCTTAATAGACTGTTTAGTATCTTTCATTGCCTGTTTATTTGAATCTATAATAAAAGTTTCAAAGATTTCATTATATTCTGAATTTCCAGGTTCTGGATCTAACAAACCATTACTTGAGCTATATTTTTTATAAATAGTATTTATACGACCGTTATGATCATTATAATATAAATATTCTAATGGAATCTTATACACATCATATTTATCATCTACTTGACCTCTTACTGATAATTTTTTCTTCTCTCCTGTTTTTTTTAACTGATTTGCAGCTGCTTTCTCTAATAAGTTCATACTTATTCTCCTTTCATTTAAATTACTTTCTCTTTCGTTTATGTATATTTTAATAGTTTTAAAACTATTATTTTTTATTTATTTATTCCTGTTATAATAACTTTTTATATATTATATACAAAAAATTATCAACTATACTACCTAATTAAAGATATATATTTATAGATATTTTTCCTATAAAGTAATGATAAATACTCACAATGAAAACACCCTAGAATTGATATGTAATTCAAGTCAATACTCACAAACGTTTTACAGTATAATTTTCATATCAATAATTTTGATATTGGATTAAAAGAATTTTTTTATAACTTTGTATTTTATTATTATTTAATATACAATTTCATACTATTAAATTCCTTACAACAATTCCTCTATTATTTCCTTAACATATCCCTCTAAATCTTCTATATCTAAAAATCCTGGGTCTAAATGGCAGAGAAAGTGCCAGTCTGTTGTTTCTTTTTTTCTGTATAGGATTGCTTCGCCATCTTCACTTCCGAAAAAGCTTCTATCTACTTCATAGCCTTTTGTTTCTAATAAATCTTTTATCTTATTGTATTTAGTTTCTCTTTCTTCAATATAAGCTTTGACTTCTTCGTTGTTAATTACATAGGCATCTATTTTTGAATATCCTTCTATAATTTTATCTTTTGTTATTGATAGATTAGAAATTTCTTTCCAAATAATTTCAACATTTTCTTCAGGGTCAAACATAAATCTGGATAGTGGTACAATATTTTCATTATAGACAATTTCCATATAATCAGGTATGTTTTTAGGATTAAAATATTCATATTCTATATTATCTTCTTTTTCTACAGTATATCCGGGTATTTTAGATACAAATTCTTTTCCCTCTTCTAAAGAATCAAATGCTACTAAATCTTTTGAATAATTATTTTGATACAATTCCAATATATACATCTATTAACCTCCAAATATTAATAAACATTTCATTAAATATCAACTTTTTTCTTTAATTCTGATAATTTCTTTGATATCAAAATAAGTTTGGCTTACTTTATTCACTGTATGATATATATCTATCCAACGCAGTAAACACTTCTTCAAGACTGAAATATCCAATTTTTCGTATTGCTTCTTTTCCCTCAACGAAAACAAGTATTGCTGGTGCTCCTAGAATGTTTTCTTGTGCTGCAAGTGAGATATTATTATCTATTGATATATAGCCAGTGAATACTTGCGGATGTGTTCCACTCCAAACTATAATTTTCTCTTTAAGTGCTTTGCACGGAGCACAAGCCTGTGAACCAAACAAAAACAAACTAAACTTTTCTTGTTCTTTCAGTGTTTGATACTCTGTCAATGTTTCGATAATTCTTATTTCTTGCATAAATATCCCTCTTTCCCATTTTTTAACAATGGACTTATTTAAATCCATCCAATAACTAATCATCTTATTCTCCAGATACAGAAGTAGAACTTACTGACATTATAACTCATCAAACAACCAGTCCTCAATGTCAACGAGCTAAATCAATCTTGTAAAACACAGTAAACATTTCATTTACGGACAAATTATCTCTTCCCTGATTTTCTTTGGTTTTAACGTTTACTAAATTGTGATGCTTTACAAGCTTTCTTAAGACCTGGTTTTTATAACCGATGCTAGTTAGGCATAATTTTTAGTCTTTTTCAAGATTTGTTGCTTAAAAAACCATAGATAACATTAATAATCATCAGTAGTGGAGCAAAAGGAGTGAAATTTGGAAAAAGATAACCAACTAATAATATGAGTACTAGCTGCAATCCATATAATAGTGCCCAACGATAAAGCATCTTTTTTTCTTCAGCTGATAACTGTCTTTGACTCGTCTTAATCACCGTTGCTGTCATGATTATCCAAGCTACATCCCAAAGGGCAAGAACGATGAGGTAAAACAGGAGAAATTCAAAATTAGCGGAATTCTGTCCAACCCCTCGAGTCGCTAAGGGAACAAAACTAGCTGCTAAAAGCCATAAACTATTGGCTCCAAATAAATGAAAGCTGACATGATCTACTAATTTGTAGAGTTCATGATAATATATCCAGACTGCCATGATTTGCAAAAAACTAGTAATGTAAATAAAAATCATGGGTAGCATGCTGCTAAGTCCTGCTACGGTCAATTCATTAGGTAACTGTAACTCCAAGGCCATAATTGTGACAATAATAGCCAATATAGCATCTGACAAGGCTTCTACTCTTTCTTTTTTCATTCTGCTCTCCTAATAACTTCTTTTTTACTTTTTTCTAATGGTTGAGAGGTAGTTTCTAACGGCTGTGTTGAGGACTCTATGCTGCAGCCATCAATCCCACAAACTAAACCTGTCTCTTCTGAATTGCTATCTAGTAGTTGAAAAGGGGTATCTATCATTTTATTGTTCTCCTTCCTCTGCTTGAATTTGTTTTAATACCTCTAACATGTATTCATAAGGCTGAGCACCTGAAATGCCATACTTATTGTTCAGAACAAAGAAAGGTGCACCTTGAACGCCTGACTTATGAGCTTCTAAGATATCGCGTTTGACTTCGTCAGCAAACGCATCTCCAGCAAGTACCTGCGCTGCCTCTTCTTGTGGTAGAGCGAACTCACTGATAACATCTAGTAACACAGAATGATCCGCAATATTGGCATGTTCTTCAAAGTAAAGATGGTACAAGGCCGTAATGAAATTTTGATGATCCTTTTTATCTAAATACTTCTGCGACCATTTAATAAGACGGTGAGCTGAAAAGGTGTTGGTTGGGATAATCCCCGCTATATCAATATGAAGCCCTTCTTCATTTCCCATGCTTTCCATGTGTGCAAACTGAGCTTTAGCTTGCTCAGTGGTCATACCGTGACTGGAAGCAAACTCTGTGAGCATGGTCTCACTTGTTTCTAAAGGCGCATTGGGATTTAGCTGGTAAGCTTTCATTGTCAAATCTTCCGGGTTTAAACCAACAGCTGCCATAGCACGCTTCATCCGACTAGCACCAATGTAACAAAATGGACAGGCAATATCTGACCAGTAACTAATTTTCATATTTCTTTCTTCCTTCCTTTCTTTCCACTACCAAGAAGCTTTTTTCAACCCAGGAATGACACCTTGGTAAGCTTGCTGGCGTAAACAAATCCGACAAAGTTTAAACTTGCGGTAGACCGAATGCGGGCGGCCGCATGCCAAACAGCGTGAGTATTCTTGAACCAGGTAGACCTTCTTTGCCTCTTCTATCATTTTTTCTTCCATATGTTCGTCCTTTCTATATTTCCTAAACCATGTTTTTCAGTATTTCTTCAGTTTCTATATTATCTTTATCCCTTAAAAACTCTATCAGTTTATCAAAAACTATTTCCTTATCACTTTTAAATTAGCAATTTATTCTAAAGCCAAATAAATCTGAAACTTTTTCGCAAATTATATTCTGCAAATCTATTTTTTCTTCTGATCCTATACCCAAGATTTTAATATAATTTTTTCTTCTTAATTTTTCTCTTAGACTATCCTCATTTTTTATTCGAGAATTAATGCTTCTCTAAATTTTCTTATATGAAGAAGCTGTAAATTCGGTCAAAATTTCTTCAATTGCTATGCACTTTTCATTAATCAATTTATGAGATAATTCATCAGAGAATGCCTTTATCAAATTTTCTATCTTATTCACATAATTCATACTCTACTTACTCCTTAATTATATCTACAGATAGTTGCAAGTGGGCGAAATTTTTGACAATAGCGCTACAGTCTCACAATAAAACGAGTGAACACCAAGTATGTCAAGTAGTTGAGTTGTATGCAGAAACATATCCACTAAACTATTTAACGATAGCTTGAGGTTATCGTTAAAAGGTAGTACCTGGATAAACTGGAATTTATCAATTACTAATTCTATCTTTTAGATCCTTACAAAACTTAATTAAATCTTGTTTTAAATCTGATATCAAATATTTGTATTCCTTATCAGTTTTAAATTTTAAGTATTTAATTTCATCTTTGATAATTGATACACTTTCAATATCATGTGCTAGAGAATTTCTCAAATATATCCAATTTTGACTTGGTGCATCTTTTTTGTAAAGTTTCTTAAATAATTTATTTCTACCTTCATTGTTCCGTAAACTATTATTAATTACACTTTGTATTATTTCTTTTCCAAACTCAGAAATCTCATTGTATTTAGGAATTTTCTCTACTATTACACTTTTAAACATACTCTCTGTAATAATTAGTGAAGACAATACTAATGACTTTTTTATTAATTGTTCTGTGGCGGAATCTATATCATTAAATATGCAATTAATTGTATGTTCATATTTTTCAACTTTTATTGGATACTTCTTGTAATTATCATAATCAAAATCTGAAAAATCATCTTGCCAATAACGTAAGTATTCAGGAAGTTCATATTCGTATTCTGTTCCAGATGGTACTCCATAATAGTCAAAAATATTTGAAATTAAATTATCTGAAACTTCATTATTTCTTTCAATAAATTTTATTGATATGCCATATAATAATTCACTGGTATTTTCCATCAATAATTTATCTTCAATATATTCTTGAATCAAATTAGTTTTTTGAAATATATCTTGTGAAATAAAATCAATGTATTCATGTAATGTTAAACTTTTACCCCACGGTAAATCTACACCCAAATAATCCAGTAATTCTTCCTCATTTTCATCTCTAAATCTATCCCACTCAACATAATTTCCAAATACAAAATCATCATTGCCAGTTTCAACTTCCGTCTCAATATTCCAGTCTCTAAGATTAAAAATCATTATATTTATACCTCCATAAATTCTAATTTGTCTTTGTTTAAAAATAAATCCCATTATATAATTCCATAAA
>ERZ772930.331-NODE-331-length-15973-cov-11.6707_pt1 | contig 15973 bp, 8 predicted proteins | sample MGYA00511685_ERZ772930 | MGnify/ENA primary metagenome ERZ772930 (study PRJEB29015, sample SAMEA2738053) | human oral metagenome | biome: human oral; feature: human-associated habitat; material: saliva | place: China | collected 2226 ... | reverse complement strand
TGCAGGTAGTGGAGTACGGCTTGGTATTTGAAGTGTAATGTATATTTGCTCATAAAAAAACTGCACCTTGTGAGTTGGAGGGGATGTCCAACTTTTGGGGTGCAGTTCAATTTTCAGACGACCTTATTCAAATCCCGATTACTTGCCTGAAGCCTTTTGCAACAGAGCGTACAATTCGTCTTTCAGTTTCAATTTGGCTTTTTTCAGCTCCTCAATTTCTTCAGAACCGCTGGTAACAGGATTATTAACCAAACCTGTAATCTTATCGTCCAACTCATTATGCTCGTCAAACAGACGGGCGAAGTGGGCGTCTTCTTGTTTTAATTTGGAAATTAAATCGCGATATTCTGGAAACATTTTGTTTTCCTCTTTCGTTAATATGAATAAAACGGCGCAATGCCAAGAAAAGTATGTAACTGCCAGTAGTTTTATTATAACAAAGCTGCCGTTTTTATCCAGCCCCTAGCTAATCAAACCCTGTATTGCATCAAATTTATCCGGTAGCCCGAAGCTGGAAAAATCTGATTTAATTAGAACCAAACAAATCCAATTACAGTCGTCTGAAAAACAGAGATTTGATGGATTAACGATTTCCTATTCCAACAGATGATTTTTCAGACATAACCATCAAAAAGTAAATGGTTACAGATGGTTTAAATCAGGAAAACACAGTCTGGTTTCGACATATGGTTAGCTGAAGATGGCTGGGCCTGCGCCTCTACCTCTGCTCCCTCGGCTACGGGTTTCAACACGCAGTCACCTGAAGGCGGCTAGCAAAATCAATCGCCAGTACGGTAGAGGTCGTCTATTTCAACACACAGCCGCCTGAAAGAGGCTGGATCTGTCGTTTCAGAGCGAACGTAGCTTCAATACACAGCCGCCCAAAGGCGGCTGGAGCAATAACGCCCGCGATTTGAACCGCATCTTGGAGTTTCAACACACAGCCGCCTGAAGGCGGCTGGTACATTGCAAGGGCAGATTCTACACCGCCGCTAAGTGTTTCAACACACAGCCGCCCGAAGGCGGCTGGGAAGACAACGCGTTGGTAACAGCCGCCAAAGCAGTTTCAACACACAGCCGCCCGAAGGCGGCTGGCCATTTGGCAGCTTACTAAATTCACAAGTTTTATGTTTCAACACACAGCCGCCCGAAGGCGGCTGGCCATTTGGCAGCTTACTAAATTCACAAGTTTTATGTTTCAACACACAGCCGCCCGAAGGCGGCTGGACCCATCGCAGCTACCATTTTGAGGATTGTTTGTTGTTTCAACACACAGCCGCCCGAAGGCGGCTGGCCTGATCTGATATATCCGCGCCTTCTTGCCATTCTGTTTCAACACACAGCCGCCTGAAGGCGACTGGTGAGCGCAAGTCCAATAAGGCAACACCGGTATTGGGGTTTCAACACACAGCCGCCTGAAGGCGGCTGGCAAAACGGTATTGCTGCAACTGACTTGAAAGAGTTTGTTTCAACACACAGCCGCCTGAAGGCGGCTGGACGGACGATCCGAAGCCCGGCGACATCGCTATGTGGTTTCAACACACAGCCGCCTGAAGGCGGCTGGTACGATACGAATGAGAAGTCTCCTATTCAACAATTAGTTTCAACACACAGCCGCCTGAAGGCGGCTGGCCAAACCATTGTATGAGGCTGCATACAACAAGCTGTTCAACACACAGCCGCCTGAAGGCGGCTGGTTTTGCCTTTTCTAAAATAGATATGCGTTCTTGTTGTTTCAACACACAGCCGCCTGAAGGCGGCTGGAACAGCCATCTCGCCTCCTTAAAACCGGTTCATCGTTTCAACACACAGCCGCCTGAAGGCGGCTGGAAAGAAAAATAGATCTAGTGAGTCAGAAAAAGCAGTTTCAACACACAGCCGCCTGAAGGCGGCTGGTCCGAAAACCCAACCTTGAGGATTGGTATAGATGGTTTCAACACACAGCCGCCTGAAGGCGGCTGGAATTTCTTTTTCATTTTAAATCTCCAAATCGCTAGTTTCAACACACAGCCGCCTGAAGGCGGCTGGATATTTACCGAGGAAAAATAATGCAAACAATATTGTTTCAACACACAGCCGCCTGAAGGCGGCTGGCTCTGCGTCGGTCTGTTCGCGTGGCGGATAGACGAGTTTCAACACACAGCCGCCTGAAGGCGGCTGGGTAATATGGAAGCCTTGGTTTTATCAATTACAAGGTTTCAACACACAGCCGCCTGAAGGCGGCTGGCGCAGAAAGATATAGAGGAAATTCGTCATTTAATGTTTCAACACACAGCCGCCTGAAGGCGGCTGGCGGCATATTCCAAAACCACCTCCCTCCAATCGGGGTTTCAACACACAGCCGCCTGAAGGCGGCTGGCAAGAGTATCGCGCGTGGCTGCGAATCATTGGAGGTTTCAACACACAGCCGCCTGAAGGCGGCTGGTTTTCCCCATGAATGCATTGGTACGACGATGTTCCAGTTTCAACACACAGCCGCCTGAAGGCGGCTGGCATATTTCCTTTGGAAACCCCAAACTCCAAACGGTTTCAACACACAGCCGCCTGAAGGCGGCTGGATGTATATCGAGTATTTTGCACCATTGGTTAAGCGGTTTCAACACACAGCCGCCTGAAGGCGGCTGGCTCCATCCGAAGAGGACTTAAAAACCGACACATTGGTTTCAACACACAGCCGCCTGAAGGCGGCTGGCTGAAAAAAGAAGGTCCCGTTTACAGCATTCGGCAGTTTCAACACACAGCCGCCTGAAGGCGGCTGGTCACGCGCCGCTTTCCACATTTCTGCGCGCTTATTGTTTCAACACACAGCCGCCTGAAGGCGGCTGGTCCTCATCAGATGCAAGCTCCATGTTTTCATGATGGTTTCAACACACAGCCGCCTGAAGGCGGCTGGGATCAAAATAGAGTTCGGTCATGTGGGTTTTCTCGTTTCAACACACAGCCGCCTGAAGGCGGCTGGGCCTTTTCATCTCTCAATATATCCCTTTAAAAACGTTTCAACACACAGCCGCCTGAAGGCGGCTGGCTATTTTCTTTTTCAGTGCTGTATGTACAACTTCGAGTTTCAACACACAGCCGCCTGAAGGCGGCTGGCCTACAACATTTGAACATACCCTCCTTGGCGGAGTTTCAACACACAGCCGCCTGAAGGCGGCTGGTTGCACCGGTTGGATAATCGTTTGTTGTTCGTAGAGTTTCAACACACAGCCGCCTGAAGGCGGCTGGTTTAAAGCGTGGGGACAATGTATGTTTTGGGGCGGTTTCAACACACAGCCGCCTGAAGGCGGCTGGGCCCCGACCCCTTGATTAAGACAACAGCGCGAGGTTTCAACACACAGCCGCCTGAAGGCGGCTGGTTTTAATGGTTTATTGAGATAACTCATGATTGGGGTTTCAACACACAGCCGCCTGAAGGCGGCTGGCTCTATGCTGGCGGCTTCGGTGCGTGATGTCTGCTCGTTTCAACACACAGCCGCCTGAAGGCGGCTGGGATATAAACCACTAAGCCGATGGCAAATAAAATCAGTTTCAACACACAGCCGCCTGAAGGCGGCTGGCGTCACGCTGCTTCACCTGTACAGACATAGGATGTTTCAACACACAGCCGCCTGAAGGCGGCTGGCCAGCAGATAAGCTTCACGCAGGACGCGTGTAACGTTTCAACACACAGCCGCCTGAAGGCGGCTGGCATCTCAGCCGATTCCTGATACAGCGGCGGAAACGGTTTCAACACACAGCCGCCTGAAGGCGGCTGGACGGGAGGGTAAAAGCAGACCGGCACCTGCAGATGTTTCAACACACAGCCGCCTGAAGGCGGCTGGTTGGACAGGAACTCTCTACGAGATGGATTTGACAGTTTCAACACACAGCCGCCTGAAGGCGGCTGGGCCGCACAGACACTGATTGACATTCTGATTTCCGGTTTCAACACACAGCCGCCTGAAGGCGGCTGGATATGACACGTTATATATACACCGTGTCATATTTTGTTTCAACACACAGCCGCCTGAAGGCGGCTGGATGGCGATGTTTGATGCGGTGTCGCTTTTGTCGCTGTTTCAACACACAGCCGCCTGAAGGCGGCTGGTTGGCGGTCAAGGCTGACAATCAGGCTGAGTTGACGTTTCAACACACAGCCGCCTGAAGGCGGCTGGGGTTTGGGACGGCTCGTTTAAAAAGGCTTGGACGTTTCAACACACAGCCGCCTGAAGGCGGCTGGCAACCAAGGCATAAAGACCGGGACCTTGAGAAAATGTTTCAACACACAGCCGCCTGAAGGCGGCTGGCTTCTCAGGAAAGCCCAAAACCCCACCACTTGGAGTTTCAACACACAGCCGCCTGAAGGCGGCTGGGTTGGCGGCCGGTTGAATCCCTGTCTGATTTCGGTTTCAACACACAGCCGCCTGAAGGCGGCTGGGGAGCTGTTCCCCGAGGTTGGCATTGCCTTGATTGTTTCAACACACAGCCGCCTGAAGGCGGCTGGCTCTGTGCAAGGAGTTGGTGAGTTTATTTTTGAGTTTCAACACACAGCCGCCTGAAGGCGGCTGGGTCCCACCCCTCCGCTCCTGTACTACGGTTCATAGTTTCAACACACAGCCGCCTGAAGGCGGCTGGCTCTCTACGAGATGGATTTGACAGGACAATTCAAAGTTTCAACACACAGCCGCCTGAAGGCGGCTGGGAAAAACCAGAGCGGGCAGCGTCAAGAGAGAGTTGTTTCAACACACAGCCGCCTGAAGGCGGCTGGGTATCACGCCAGTGGTCGGCGTGGACGGCTGGGCAAGTTTCAACACACAGCCGCCTGAAGGCGGCTGGCAAGCTTTCGCACAATCTGCATTGAGCAACTTTGTTTCAACACACAGCCGCCTGAAGGCGGCTGGCCGACTCAGAAAAGGGAAGCGGCCGCAGTTGGAGTTTCAACACACAGCCGCCTGAAGGCGGCTGGGAAGGAGAGGATTGGTTACATCACTGTTCCAGTGTTTCAACACACAGCCGCCTGAAGGCGGCTGGCTATTCGGTTATCAGCACTGCCGATAGAGTAGTAGTTTCAACACACAGCCGCCTGAAGGCGGCTGGGTCATGCCGTGGCCTGCCGCCTGTATCAAAGCAGAGTTTCAACACACAGCCGCCTGAAGGCGGCTGGGGTGTGTTTTTTACCCCACCCCCTGCCACGTGGCGTTTCAACACACAGCCGCCTGAAGGCGGCTGGAAAGACTTCTACCGCCAAAACCCCGCCTACAACGTTTCAACACACAGCCGCCTGAAGGCGGCTGGTGGCTTCGGCGATGCGCTGGGGATTGCCTTGAAAATGTTTCAACACACAGCCGCCTGAAGGCGGCTGGTATAATGTCTGAAAACATTTCCTGATTTAGTCTGGTTTCAACACACAGCCGCCTGAAGGCGGCTGGACGCCAGGATAGTTCGGCCATTAAGGTATTCTCAGGTTTCAACACACAGCCGCCTGAAGGCGGCTGGGCCAGCTTGGTTGCAAACTCTACCATCGCTTCAGTTTCAACACACAGCCGCCTGAAGGCGGCTGGGTCAGGGCGGCACGGATGCCCGCGAGGTCGGAACGTTTCAACACACAGCCGCCTGAAGGCGGCTGGGTGATGTTATCCCAGTCAATTTCGGTACCGTCAATCGGTTTCAACACACAGCCGCCTGAAGGCGGCTGGTTTTTGCTGCATTTGGGCATTACTGCCGGAGACAGTTTCAACACACAGCCGCCTGAAGGCGGCTGGTTTCCCTTTCGGATTGTGGCTAGTTCAGGTCTTTTGTTTCAACACACAGCCGCCTGAAGGCGGCTGGCGGTGAGAGCGGAGCGGGTAAATCCACACTGCGCGTTTCAACACACAGCCGCCTGAAGGCGGCTGGGCAAGCAGATTCAGGGCGGCGAGATGGCTAAAGGTGTTTCAACACACAGCCGCCTGAAGGCGGCTGGCAGATAGTTTTACCTATAAGCAACGTATTCTTTGAGTTTCAACACACAGCCGCCTGAAGGCGGCTGGTTCATTCATCAAAACAAAGCAACTCCCTAAAGGATGTTTCAACACACAGCCGCCTGAAGGCGGCTGGAGCACCCGATGAGCGCGTCGCCGCACTGACTGCGGTTTCAACACACAGCCGCCTGAAGGCGGCTGGATGACGCCAATGCCAAAGCCTTAAGCACCCACATCGTTTCAACACACAGCCGCCTGAAGGCGGCTGGAAACCCAGCATACTTCCTATAATTCCTATTATAGGTTTCAACACACAGCCGCCTGAAGGCGGCTGGGTGCGATTCTGACATTGGGTGACAAGGGTGTAGGGTTTCAACACACAGCCGCCTGAAGGCGGCTGGGCCATGCGCGTCAAGGCTTTATGGCGCGTATCGTGTTTCAACACACAGCCGCCTGAAGGCGGCTGGTGCTGCGCGAAGCCGTCACCGGCTGGCTGAACAGCGTTTCAACACACAGCCGCCTGAAGGCGGCTGGCAAATTCCCCGCCTATCTCTTCCAATGCCGAGCTGTTTCAACACACAGCCGCCTGAAGGCGGCTGGGCCGTTGTATGGCGGTGTGGGTTTATTGCGTAATGCGTTTCAACACACAGCCGCCTGAAGGCGGCTGGTTTTAAAACGCAACCGTAAAGTGTTTGTCGTGGCTGTTTCAACACACAGCCGCCTGAAGGCGGCTGGGTTCCACATTCAAAGGTTGACCATCCTCGGTATAGTTTCAACACACAGCCGCCTGAAGGCGGCTGGGTCGACAACCATATTCAGGATGGGTTAGATATCCGGTTTCAACACACAGCCGCCTGAAGGCGGCTGGTTCTGACCGGCTCTTCCCCCCTACTGCTAAGGAGTTTCAACACACAGCCGCCTGAAGGCGGCTGGTCGCTCAACAGACAATCTCTCTATCGTCAATGAAGTTTCAACACACAGCCGCCTGAAGGCGGCTGGGTCTGAGAGGTGATGGCGGATGCCATGCTCCAAAAGTTTCAACACACAGCCGCCTGAAGGCGGCTGGTCACCATTTTTACCGATTCCTTTTATGGGTACCAAGTTTCAACACACAGCCGCCTGAAGGCGGCTGGAAAAATAAAGTGGGACGGCGACGTAGCAGTGCAGGTTTCAACACACAGCCGCCTGAAGGCGGCTGGAACTCAGTATCGGTTTGAATTTCCTGTGTTTTGGGTTTCAACACACAGCCGCCTGAAGGCGGCTGGTTTCCCCATGAATGCATTGGTACGACGATGTTCCAGTTTCAACACACAGCCGCCTGAAGGCGGCTGGATTGACCAAGGTTGGGACCGCCCCAGTCTCGCAGTTTCAACACACAGCCGCCTGAAGGCGGCTGGGCCTTGCAAATAGGCGTAACGCGGTTTTTTTGTAGTTTCAACACACAGCCGCCTGAAGGCGGCTGGATACGCTTTTGGTAAGTGTCAACAAACTGCAAAAAGTTTCAACACACAGCCGCCTGAAGGCGGCTGGGGATTTCACGCACACCTTCACCTTTGGGCGCGGGTTTCAACACACAGCCGCCTGAAGGCGGCTGGCAGGTAATATACATTTTCCCGTCCCTCGCATGAGTTTCAACACACAGCCGCCTGAAGGCGGCTGGGGCAGACTGAATCAAGATGTTGGACGATACGACAGTTTCAACACACAGCCGCCTGAAGGCGGCTGGCTGCTAAAGACCGTTTAAAAGGCGTTTATATAGAGTTTCAACACACAGCCGCCTGAAGGCGGCTGGGCCTTTCAACGCGTCAGGCACGGGGTCGAGCCGTTTCAACACACAGCCGCCTGAAGGCGGCTGGCCGCACGGGACTTTTATGCGACCCGATTCCTTAACGTTTCAACACACAGCCGCCTGAAGGCGGCTGGGTTGATTTTGAACTTGGAGGGTACGTCTGAATTGTTTCAACACACAGCCGCCTGAAGGCGGCTGGGGCTTACGAACAATATAAAGCCGTCTTTCAGATAGTTTCAACACACAGCCGCCTGAAGGCGGCTGGCAAGCCGGGTGTTCCTGCCGTTACCATTGTCGTGTTTCAACACACAGCCGCCTGAAGGCGGCTGGCTACGGCAAGTCAAGGGGTGAGCGAGGCGTAGCGATGTTTCAACACACAGCCGCCTGAAGGCGGCTGGCTTATTGTTTAGGTATTCCATTCTAAACTCAGGGGTTTCAACACACAGCCGCCTGAAGGCGGCTGGTTGCAAGATGAGCGGCGGGCGGGTGTTATGGGTGGTTTCAACACACAGCCGCCTGAAGGCGGCTGGCTCAAACCGGGAAACAGCGGCCGGTGTTTGACAGCAGTTTCAACACACAGCCGCCTGAAGGCGGCTGGTGTTCCCATTGTTCCAGCAAATTCAGAACAGTATAGTTTCAACACACAGCCGCCTGAAGGCGGCTGGTTTTGATACAAAGCCGTTAGATGGGTCGTAGTATTGGTTTCAACACACAGCCGCCTGAAGGCGGCTGGCGTTTTTTATCAACAAAATTCCAAAATCTAATGTGTTTCAACACACAGCCGCCTGAAGGCGGCTGGGTCTCGCCTGACAATAGCAAATCCCAGTATTCCTGGTTTCAACACACAGCCGCCTGAAGGCGGCTGGTTATGTAATTTTGGACACAACCATTTTTTAATTGTTTCAACACACAGCCGCCTGAAGGCGGCTGGCAAGACGGAATCTTTCAAGGTTTCAGTATTTCGGGTTTCAACACACAGCCGCCTGAAGGCGGCTGGAGATATAAATGGTTTTTTTATTACCATATGTACGGTTTCAACACACAGCCGCCTGAAGGCGGCTGGGTCTTTTTTTCTGCCCAAAGTAGCCGGTTCATTTAGTTTCAACACACAGCCGCCTGAAGGCGGCTGGGCTGGCTTTGAGTTTCTGCCCCAGCTCGTGTTCCGTTTCAACACACAGCCGCCTGAAGGCGGCTGGTTCCACATTTCCTGATTATGTGCGGCCGATTGCGGGTTTCAACACACAGCCGCCTGAAGGCGGCTGGATTTCTGCATGACTGTTGGAGCAGATGGGGTTATTGTTTCAACACACAGCCGCCTGAAGGCGGCTGGCGGGTGCATGGCAGTATCAGCTGGTTTTGCAGACCGTTTCAACACACAGCCGCCTGAAGGCGGCTGGACCAATTCTTTGATCTTTTCTTGCATCTGCTGTAAGTTTCAACACACAGCCGCCTGAAGGCGGCTGGGATAAAAGATATGGCACAAGCAAAGAGTATTTTAGTTTCAACACACAGCCGCCTGAAGGCGGCTGGATCATCAAAATCATGCTTTACGTTTTCGTTCACATGTTTCAACACACAGCCGCCTGAAGGCGGCTGGGGCTGATTGCATAAAGCACTGACGCAAGCCGTAGTTTCAACACACAGCCGCCTGAAGGCGGCTGGATCAGCGCAAAATGCAGTGCGGATTCGTTCGGTTTCGTTTCAACACACAGCCGCCTGAAGGCGGCTGGTCGCCCATCCAAAACGGATTCATCGCCACTTTGCGGTTTCAACACACAGCCGCCTGAAGGCGGCTGGTTCCGCTTCAATTCGTTTATATTCAATCAACATCTGTTTCAACACACAGCCGCCTGAAGGCGGCTGGATCCAATTATTCAGGTATAATGGACAAGTAGAAAGTTTCAACACACAGCCGCCTGAAGGCGGCTGGGCAAAATCACTTTTGCTTTAGATACAGACAGGAAGTTTCAACACACAGCCGCCTGAAGGCGGCTGGTTAATCATTACCTTCAAGAGTCTCGTTACACTATTTGTTTCAACACACAGCCGCCTGAAGGCGGCTGGCTGATAAATCAAAACAAACAACCATCATACAAACGTTTCAACACACAGCCGCCTGAAGGCGGCTGGGTGTGTACATAGTTTTAACCTTTCGTTCAATCAATGTTTCAACACACAGCCGCCTGAAGGCGGCTGGATCATCACGAATTGCACCTAAACCAGTATCAGGTGTTTCAACACACAGCCGCCTGAAGGCAGCTGGCATATCCTTCAATATTGGGTCTTGGCCTAACATTAGTTTCAACACACAGCCGCCTGAAGGCGGCTGGAAACTGATTGCCTGGATAAAAACTAAGCGAGTTAGTTTCAACACACAGCCGCCTGAAGGCGGCTGGTTATGGCTGAAAGGAAAATCAATATGAGCATTGCCGTTTCAACACACAGCCGCCTGAAGGCGGCTGGACCGTATCTTGGGTATGGATGATGACAGGCACAAGTTTCAACACACAGCCGCCTGAAGGCGGCTGGGCATGGTTCGTCTATGGCGCATTGGAGGAGCTATGTTTCAACACACAGCCGCCTGAAGGCGGCTGGGTTTGCAGTAACAGTTCGGCATGTTCCGGTAGACGGTTTCAACACACAGCCGCCTGAAGGCGGCTGGTCAGCCGTTCATAGTATGGCCGCACATCTGACGAGTTTCAACACACAGCCGCCTGAAGGCGGCTGGGATTTCACGCATCTTCCTATCTTCGGCAGTAGTTGTTTCAACACACAGCCGCCTGAAGGCGGCTGGGCTGTACCTTCTACCCGAGTTTTATGGTATTCGTCGTTTCAACACACAGCCGCCTGAAGGCGGCTGGGCCCGTTATCAAGCAGGTAAAGGATGGTGTGTGGTTTCAACACACAGCCGCCTGAAGGCGGCTGGCGGCTTCGCCGGTTGTAGAACGCACTATCAACGGAGTTTCAACACACAGCCGCCTGAAGGCGGCTGGCTGCCATATCTTGAGACTCCAAAACCTTTCTGAGGTTTCAACACACAGCCGCCTGAAGGCGGCTGGTTCTGTCAGCGTCATTGTCTGTTCCTTTCAAGATGTTTCAACACACAGCCGCCTGAAGGCGGCTGGTCTGTTCGAACAGTATCAATGCCTGAATCATTAGTTTCAACACACAGCCGCCTGAAGGCGGCTGGATGTCGCTCTGCATATCTGCCCCGATGCATTCCAAGTTTCAACACACAGCCGCCTGAAGGCGGCTGGGTCTGAGAGGTGATGGCGGATGCCATGCTCCAAAAGTTTCAACACACAGCCGCCTGAAGGCGGCTGGGCAGATTCTCAAAGAGTGGCGGGAGGAACTCAAGGTTTCAACACACAGCCGCCTGAAGGCGGCTGGCAGGATTCAGGTTCTGACAGGTCAATTAACCCTGGTTTCAACACACAGCCGCCTGAAGGCGGCTGGTTGGCCTTTTATAACGTCAGAGCTTCCCTGTACGGTTTCAACACACAGCCGCCTGAAGGCGGCTGGCTACGCCTCCAACCTGCCTACCCATAATCTGCGTGTTTCAACACACAGCCGCCTGAAGGCGGCTGGGTAAAGTCAATGCATCTAAGGATATTTATGCAATGGAGTTTCAACACACAGCCGCCTGAAGGCGGCTGGCGGAGGCTGTCGGTAGTAATGGTACAGCGAAACTGTTTCAACACACAGCCGCCTGAAGGCGGCTGGCCTGCTTGATGACAGGCGCGGCGATATAGGTATTAGTTTCAACACACAGCCGCCTGAAGGCGGCTGGCTAGCTCATATCCATACTCAAGACCATCTTTAAGCGTTTCAACACACAGCCGCCTGAAGGCGGCTGGGCGGCATTACACAGATATGGTTCAAACCCGAACTGTTTCAACACACAGCCGCCTGAAGGCGGCTGGGTCGGCGCGGCATTGGACAGCATAGACGGCCAAGTTTCAACACACAGCCGCCTGAAGGCGGCTGGGTCAAGTATGGGACAGTTATCTTCGAGGGGATGGTTTCAACACACAGCCGCCTGAAGGCGGCTGGCAAAACAAAGTATTTGGCTAGTGCGTATATCAATGTTTCAACACACAGCCGCCTGAAGGCGGCTGGGTCAAGGGGCGGGTAGTGCGCTTATCGGTAAAGGAGTTTCAACACACAGCCGCCTGAAGGCGGCTGGATGGAGGAATCCGTAAAAACTTAAGTTGTACATGTTTCAACACACAGCCGCCTGAAGGCGGCTGGCGTCAAAAGCGGTACGTTGGTTTATTTGGCAAACGTTTCAACACACAGCCGCCTGAAGGCGGCTGGGGTAGGCAATGTCATCGTAACCGCCGATCTGCGGTTTCAACACACAGCCGCCTGAAGGCGGCTGGCGCGCCGCGCTGCGCTTGACCAGCTCGTCTTTCAGTTTCAACACACAGCCGCCTGAAGGCGGCTGGTACCGCGCTCGACATTGAGATACAGGTTAAAACTGGTTTCAACACACAGCCGCCTGAAGGCGGCTGGGTTATGAATTTGGGCAACCAATACTTTCTTGGCCAGTTTCAACACACAGCCGCCTGAAGGCGGCTGGTAGCGGCAGATATGCGCCGCGACAGCACTTCGGAGTTTCAACACACAGCCGCCTGAAGGCGGCTGGGTGTTGTACGTCCCTCGTAGGGGTTGAAGGAGCAGTTTCAACACACAGCCGCCTGAAGGCGGCTGGCCCAACAGTTTGGGCGCTTTAAATATGGAGAGGTTTCAACACACAGCCGCCTGAAGGCGGCTGGGCCCTACGCTGGCGTATCTATAATCGCGACAAAGGTTTCAACACACAGCCGCCTGAAGGCGGCTGGGCCATCGGCGCGATTCCGCGCGTACACGAGACCGTTTCAACACACAGCCGCCTGAAGGCGGCTGGCACTATGTCGGTCTGATTATACGTTCAGACACAGTTTCAACACACAGCCGCCTGAAGGCGGCTGGAAACAATGTACTACCTAGGGATAGACGTATCAAAGTTTCAACACACAGCCGCCTGAAGGCGGCTGGCAATATGCGTGCTGACCTGTGCCTATTTTGTCTATGTTTCAACACACAGCCGCCTGAAGGCGGCTGGCAACCATAAAACCAATCCAAACCCAACCAAAAAAGGTTTCAACACACAGCCGCCTGAAGGCGGCTGGCCCGCCGTCGGCACCCAATTCGATTTCAACGGCGCGTTTCAACACACAGCCGCCTGAAGGCGGCTGGCTGCCGAAGTATACACAGCCTGTAAAGCCTTAATGTTTCAACACACAGCCGCCTGAAGGCGGCTGGCTGTGTAAAGCCTGATGTTTAACACTTTAAAGATTGGTTTCAACACACAGCCGCCTGAAGGCGGCTGGGCCGTCAATTCTAAAGCGATACCGCCATAGTTTGTTTCAACACACAGCCGCCTGAAGGCGGCTGGAAGAGGAGACTTGTTGACAAGACTCCTTTCTTTGGTTTCAACACACAGCCGCCTGAAGGCGGCTGGAAAACGTTACGTTGTCAATATAGGATATATGCGGTTTCAACACACAGCCGCCTGAAGGCGGCTGGGCCTTCGCTTGCATGGAAGCGCAAACTTTTTCTTGTTTCAACACACAGCCGCCTGAAGGCGGCTGGTTCGTGATGACCGTGCCAAGTGGAAGAAACTACCAGAGTTTCAACACACAGCCGCCTGAAGGCGGCTGGAAGCGCGCTGCTGCTGCTGCGGATTTGGCAACCAAGTTTCAACACACAGCCGCCTGAAGGCGGCTGGCCGTCAAACATCGAGACGGTAAACGGTTTAATTTTGGTTTCAACACACAGCCGCCTGAAGGCGGCTGGTTTTTAACAGCGGTGTCCGAATTTTCAATTTCTCTGGTTTCAACACACAGCCGCCTGAAGGCGGCTGGTTGGTTAGAGGGCGCGGAGCATCAACCACATTCGGTTTCAACACACAGCCGCCTGAAGGCGGCTGGCCTCCCAATCCGGTTCAACAATATGGTCATTGTTGTTTCAACACACAGCCGCCTGAAGGCGGCTGGCCGGAGATGAAGGCAGTCCGCCGCGCCATCGTGTTTCAACACACAGCCGCCTGAAGGCGGCTGGTCATATGGCGTGGCACAGATGTTCGGATTCTCTAGTTTCAACACACAGCCGCCTGAAGGCGGCTGGGCTTTTTCTACGCCGCTGACGAAAAAGCGGTTCGGGTTTCAACACACAGCCGCCTGAAGGCGGCTGGCCGATGACATTACTGAAACCAAAACCTTTATAGCGTTTCAACACACAGCCGCCTGAAGGCGGCTGGGATTCCATGTTCTTTTTTATTCCTTTTAAATATGGTTTCAACACACAGCCGCCTGAAGGCGGCTGGGACTAAGCAGCCGCCTTTAAAGGACGTTTACGACGTTTCAACACACAGCCGCCTGAAGGCGGCTGGACGGCAAAGGCTCACAGATACTTGAGACCGACCAGAGTTTCAACACACAGCCGCCTGAAGGCGGCTGGTAACAATATCGCTGCAATGTTCTTTAAAAATTTGGTTTCAACACACAGCCGCCTGAAGGCGGCTGGCTCCGTGCAGATTCGTAATCTTGTCCAGCATGAAGTTTCAACACACAGCCGCCTGAAGGCGGCTGGGCGGACGAATTGATTTACCGCTCACGCAATAACCGTTTCAACACACAGCCGCCTGAAGGCGGCTGGGGCGGGCAAGCTCCAGTGATGACATTTCGTAGCTTTGTTTCAACACACAGCCGCCTGAAGGCGGCTGGTCCCATTGACGGACCGTATGAAAAAACTCGATGGTTTCAACACACAGCCGCCTGAAGGCGGCTGGATCAAAAGGCGATAGGTGTTGGCCAAAGGTCGTAGTTTCAACACACAGCCGCCTGAAGGCGGCTGGTTCAGGATGGTGTCAAATGGCTACGGTTATTAAGCGGTTTCAACACACAGCCGCCTGAAGGCGGCTGGACTAGATATTCCGCCTTTTGGCTTTCCACTGGTCGGTTTCAACACACAGCCGCCTGAAGGCGGCTGGCATACAACTTAAAACACGGAGAACAGGCAGGGATGTTTCAACACACAGCCGCCTGAAGGCGGCTGGTTGCATCGGTTGGATAATCGTTTGTTGTTCGTAGAGTTTCAACACACAGCCGCCTGAAGGCGGCTGGAATGCTGGATGAATGCAGTGGATACCCTTACGCCGGTTTCAACACACAGCCGCCTGAAGGCGGCTGGGCCAGCGTTTGCAAACGCTCGAAGTCGGGAATCCAGTTTCAACACACAGCCGCCTGAAGGCGGCTGGATACACAGGGCGGCGGGCAAATCAAAGACCTTTCGGTTTCAACACACAGCCGCCTGAAGGCGGCTGGCCCCAACCACACAAACAAACAGCGCAGTAAGCGATGTTTCAACACACAGCCGCCTGAAGGCGGCTGGCTGTTATTTCAGCCGCACGGAGCGGCTGTGTGTTGTTTCAACACACAGCCGCCTGAAGGCGGCTGGGTGCATATTCATTCTCCCATCCTTTTTCGTTAAGGTTTCAACACACAGCCGCCTGAAGGCGGCTGGACCAGCCGTTCATAGTATGGCCGCACTTCCGACGAGTTTCAACACACAGCCGCCTGAAGGCGGCTGGGGATGGCCGCGTCAAAGCAGCCGCGCTTGAGATGGTTTCAACACACAGCCGCCTGAAGGCGGCTGGTTATTTCCAATAACATTTCTGCTTTTGTTGAGACTGTTTCAACACACAGCCGCCTGAAGGCGGCTGGTTATGGTTCTTGTTCTATGGTTAATGGTGGCGACGGTTTCAACACACAGCCGCCTGAAGGCGGCTGGATCTTGTTATTGCCGTATCTACGATAAAGCCAAAGTTTCAACACACAGCCGCCTGAAGGCGGCTGGGTCGGGGTTGGGGTCGTCTGAAAAATCTGATTCAGTTTCAACACACAGCCGCCTGAAGGCGGCTGGTCAAGTAGCACACATTGCAAGCGGAGGTATTATCAGTTTCAACACACAGCCGCCTGAAGGCGGCTGGACAACCCTAATTTCACCGCCGCATACACACAAATGGTTTCAACACACAGCCGCCTGAAGGCGGCTGGCATAGTCAATCCAAGCAAGATAAAAGGCTTTAGAGTTTCAACACACAGCCGCCTGAAGGCGGCTGGAGCCTCTCTCAAAAGCCTTGCCCCATCAGGTTTCGCAGCCCCGATTTCGCTAAACTCTCAAGAAAAGCGTGAACGCG
>ERZ772930.329-NODE-329-length-15985-cov-3.61996_pt1 | contig 15985 bp, 14 predicted proteins | sample MGYA00511685_ERZ772930 | MGnify/ENA primary metagenome ERZ772930 (study PRJEB29015, sample SAMEA2738053) | human oral metagenome | biome: human oral; feature: human-associated habitat; material: saliva | place: China | collected 2226 ... | reverse complement strand
TTTTGGGGTTGGTTTTAGTGTCATCATGTTATGGGGTCATGACACCATGATGCTATTGGGTTCTGCCATCTACATTTCTTTTTCTTGTGTTGTTTTTTATTCTTTGTGGTCGCGGTTGCATCATTGTCTTCCTTCGCCTATGAAAGAAGGTTTGAGGGTTTAGGCGGATTTGCGCGCAAGTGCAACTAGCTAGTGCGAGGTTTTCAAGGAAGGTGGGCACATGAAGGGTAAAGGGCTTGTAGGGATAATTTTCCTTATGTTTTTGACGTTGCCGATGATGCTTATTTTTGGTGGGCCCTCATCGACAAATAGTTCTGATGATGGTGGATCGTCAGGTTCTGGTGGGGGTTTGGTTAACGTACCGGACCAGTATCGAGATCTAGTTTTAGCTGCTGGTAGCAGGTGCCCACAGATTGCCCCTTCGCTGATCGCGGCTCAGATTGAGGTTGAATCAAACTGGAATCCTAATGCCAAATCTTACGCTGGGGCGCAGGGTATTTCACAGTTCATGCCAGGCACGTGGGCTAGTGTGGGTGAAGACTTCAACAAGGACGGCAAAATTAATGTTTGGGATCCGGCTGACGCGATCCCTACCCAGGGTAAATATATGTGTAACCTGGCTGCCCAGGTTGAGTCTTATATAAAGTCTGGTGATATTAAAGGTGGTGTGGTTGAGCTAACCCTAGCCTCATACAACGCGGGTTTGGGCAATGTTCTTAATGCTGGTGGTATTCCAAACTTCCCTCAAACCATCAAATATGTTCAACGTATTTTAGAGCTTAAATCTAAGTATGAGGGTCCTGGCAATGGCGGCGGCGGCGGTAACGGCGACAATATTGACCCTGGTGACTACCCACCCGAACCCCAAATCTATGAAGACCCCACGCCAGGAAGTGAACATGCCGGTAAAGTGACCGCACGCACCTACAGGATGATCACCACCGTGATGCAAAAATACCCTCAAATCAAAACTGCGGCTCTTTACTGCTGGGATGCACATCCCGCCAACCCAACCTCTGACCACCCCATGGGTAGGGCTTGCGACATCCCCTTCTATGGATGTGATCAAGGCAATTTGGATGCCTCTAATGATCCACTGACCGGAAAAGCCGCCGGTAACGGAGCTGCCCAATGGCTGATCAGCAACGCAAAAAGCTTTGGCATCAGCTACATCATTTGGCAAGGGCGCATCTGGGAGCCAGGTAAAGGCTGGTATGCCTATGATGGCGCTGGTGGTATTTACAACCCAAACGACTGTAGTGGTGGCCATTACGACCATATACACGTGAGTGTTTTTTAGGTTACTAGCTATAGTTACAGTCTTTTTCTTGGGATTTTAAACAAGTTTTTGATTATCCCGAGAAAAAGACTGTAACTAATACTAAATTTCAGGGTCTTTGATTTATATAGGAATTTTTTAAGTTATCTATAGCTTCTCTGTCTAGTTTTGTTAGTGCGCGTGATACTGATGATCTACCAACTCCTAGTACTGAGGCTATGTGGGTGAGTGTTTTCCCTTCTGCTCTCATCTGGTTAGCGGCTGCTACGCGTTCAGGGGTCATTACTGTGGGCCTACCTCCGAGTCTTCCTTGAGCGCGGGCGTGGGCTAGGCCTCGCATGGTGTTTTGTCGGATCGTGTCAACGCGTAGCTGGGCGAATACTGCAACGATGCCGAACAGGGCTCTGCCCATGGGGGTGGTTGTGTCTATGTCAGGTTCGGTGAGGCTTTTTATGTTTATGTTTCGTTGGGCTAGGTCGTTAATGGTTTCAATGGCCATTTTCTCGCTTCCGGCGATGCGGTCGAGTCTGCGCACGACAAGGGTGTCTCCTGGGCGTAGGTAGTCGAGGCAGGCTAGCCATTGGGGTCTGTCTTTGATGCGGCTGGATTCTCCGTGGTCTACGTAGACCCGTATGGCTCCAGCTTCTAGCAGTTCGGCTTCTTGGGCTTGGGGGTTTTGTTCGCGGGTGGATACTCTGGCGTAACCAACTAAGCTCATATAGCCACTCCTGGGCGCTGCTGTGGGGTGTTTGAAGTCCACCTAGGGAATTGGTTGGGTAGGGCTTGTTAGGGCCTCTGTGGGGCTTGCGTGAGGTCGTAGCGAGCTTGGCGAACGTGGTTTGTGTGCGAAGTTCTTCTATAACGCTCAGCGCGTGCCTTGTCTGTTTAAAAGCAGTGTACTCGGCTTGTCCGAAAACGTCTTGGTGGGGGTTTTGAGTTACTGGGTTTATGGGCGGCGGTTTCGGTCCGGCGTGTCGCTGTATTAGGGCTGTGTGTAGATGGCTGTTCTTAAACGATCGTTTGTGGGATGTGTCCTTAGTTCCAGTGAGGTGAGGTTAAAGGGGTGTGGTGATCGTATCCCTGGCCATCAGCTTTGGTGGTTTAGGGTTTTTTGATGCAACGACAAGCCTTGCTTGTTGTTGCGCCGATAGGGGGTTTGGGGGGCTATCGTTAGCCCCCAGCAACCAAAGAGCCGAAGATCTACGATCTACATCCCCGCGTGAGCGGGGAAAACGGTCGATGTACTTTAGGTGCGCTACCTATGTACGGTTCACCCCCGCTCACGCGGGGAAAACATTTCTCGATCCGCGATTGTACTCGTAAAACGCCCAGATTTTGGAGACTAGGGGATTGAGGGGTTCGCGGTTTTTAGCGGCGTAGCCGATAAAAATGCTAGCGAACCAGGGCCAGTCTGCGCGCTAGCGCAGGCCAATAGGGGTCAAGATGTTCCACTTTTACACGTTTTCCACAGGCCCTACCTCTGGTTCTTTCTGGTATATATTCTGGCAGCACCCACCTTTCCCAGGCGGCAGTAAGGAAAACCCCTAATTCAGCGCACCTAAAGTCCCCACCTAGCGCACCTAAAGTCCCCACCCCCTCTAAAAATCGGTTCCCTCCTTGGCTCGGTTTTCCACAGGTAAAACTGCGTGAAATCAACGAAAAGTAGGGGGCGCACCTAAAGTCCCCACCCTGATTTTTCGGGTACCCGAAAGCGCACCTAAAGTCCCCACTTCAGGGGCCAAGTTATCCACAGGCAACGTAAAAAATTTTTGATATCTTCGATATCGCTCGCACGTCAGTATGTATGGTGCTAGGCTGAGGTTTGTAAGTGGTGCGTATATAGAGCGCGCCGCCCTGGAGCTAGGAACTCCAAAGACGGCGCTTGCGTACCAAAACCCTTGTACTGGAAGGGGGTCGGTAGCCGTGGCTATCTTACCTCACGACGGGCCCGATGCTGGGTCTGATGATCCTGCTGTAGACCTGAAGCGGACGCTGCTGACAAATGTCAGTAACTTTAAATCAGTTTCTAAAACTAACGCCTGGATCGATGAGATGATGGCGCTGCGCGAGGACGCCGAAGAGGCAGACGCTATTGGGTTTTGTTCGCGTATTTTCCCCCAGCTTTCCCTGCCGTATCGTGACCCTGGGGCTAGTGGGGCTCTCACGTGGGTGCGTCAGAACGGGCCTATGCGCTTGCAACTAAACCCCTTGCTGGATATTGATGCTGATGGTCAGGCGGTCCCTGCTTTCCCATACGGAAAATATCCTCGCTTGATTTTGCCTTGGCTTTCCACTCAAGTTGTGCTGCATGAGGCTGATTTAGAGTCTGATGGCTCGCTCACGGTTGAGTTGGGTGAGTCGATGCGCGACTTTTTGAGGCTGCTGGACCTACCGTATGGGGGGAGGTCTGGGCGCCTGATGCGTGAGCAGGCCAGGCGCCTGTTTGGTGCTGACATTCTCTTTAGTGAGGATCGGGGTAGGAGCCTGCTGGGTGATAGGCGTCAGCGTATGTATAGGATGCCGGTCTCCCAGGCCTATGAGCTCTGGTGGGACTATGATGAAACTGAGGGGCAGCAGGCTCTTTGGGGTAATCGGGTTTGCTTGTCGAGTGCGTTTGTGCAGTCGGTTTTGACTGCGAAGATCCCTACCGATATGCGCGCCCTAAAAATCCTCTCGGAGAGAGGCGGGCCGCTTGCTATGGATATTTATTTGTGGCTTAGTTACAGGCTTTTTGTGGCTCGTCGTCCGACCCTGGTGCCCTGGGAAGCGCTCCAGGCCCAGTTCGGCAGCCAGACAGAGCGGCCACGACGGTTTAAGCAATCGTTTGTGTCTAAGCTTATTTTGATTTCGTTGGTGTACCCTGAGGCCTCGTTTAAAGAAGTTGACAAGGGTTTGATGCTTTACCCTTCACCCTCACCACTAGGGCATAAACGTTTGCCGCGTCCTGAGATGGCTCCGGCTAAATGGATGGGTAAATCCTAGCGAAGTTAAGTACTTAAAGCCTGCATGGCTTTGAGTATTACACTAAAGGGCTGGTAGGCCTTTAAAGCAAGGTCTACCAGCTTAAACTCTCCCCTCTTTTTAACTCCCTTACAAGCAGTGTCTGGTCTAGTGAGTTTTTAGGGGGTTGGTGTGTTGGATTTTGATTGGCAGTTCTGGGCGCATCGGCTTACTGGTTTGACTGCTTCTGAAGGTCTAGTGGTGCGGGAGATCGCGTTTTTAGCGGACTGGCGTGGTGTTGCTCTGGCTTCAAATAATTTTTTAGCTCGTTCGACTGGGTTAAGTTCACGTAGTGTCGCGCGGGCTAAGAAGGGGCTAGAAACTAAGGCAGTGTTAGCTGTTGTGCCTAGGTGGCGTGCTGATGGCGGGCAGGGTATTAGTCGGTATGAGTTGAATATAAAAGCTATGAGTTTTAGCTCGTCTGAAACCACGTCGACTGTGTCTGCGTCACTGATGGGGAAGTCGGCTTTACCGGTACCAGCGCGTAGTAACAGGTTAGGGCAGCTGGTTTACAAGGCTGACAGTGATGGCTGGTGTGGTGATTCTAGTGACTTGCTTGCTAACTATTTGAAAGAAAATGTTAAACACTTATCAAAGAGTGTGCGGCAAAACTTGATTTTAGGTATGAGTTTGGAGCAAGCGCGTGATGATGCTTTAGGTTGGGCTTGGCAGGTTGTGCGTTTAAAAACTCGTCAGGTTTTGGGGGCTCGTGATTCGTGGGCGATGCTCTCGGTGTTAGTGGCTCGTATGTCGTTTAAAGCTAACGCTAGCCGGGATCTTCCTTTAGAGGCTGAGCTGATGGAGGGCAAGGATGTGGTTAGTGGGGATGATCAGGTTGAGCGTTTACCGGGCGCGGACGTGGATGATTTAGAAAATGTTTATGGCCCGCTTATCTCTGACCTGGTGTTGTGTGGTGTGGATGAGAGTTTAGCTTGGGCTTATGTCTTGCGGGTGGTTGATATAGCTGTGTGTAGTTATGATGTCTCGCGTCGTCACACGTTGGCTGCTACTGACGCGAAATTGTCGGCTTTAGGTTTAACTCCTAAAGCTGCTCGTAAGTTGATGACTCTGGTGAGTGGTACGCGTGGTGAGAGTAAACCATTTTTTAGCTTGGATAAGCCTCGGTATGAGAGACTGTTGTGTGACGTGATTGAAGGAATCAATTTCATCTAGGACTAAAGTGTCAAAATGACACCCCCCTAAAATGTGTTCCCTAACTCACATCTAGGGTTGGGGGGAGTCCTTTGAAAAGGTTGGGGTTTGGGGGGGTTGTTTGGAATTGTTTCCATATCCATTGGGTGATGGCTTTGATGTCGGGGTTTTGGTCTAGTTCTAGTTCGGGGGTTACAGCGCTGATGCTGACGCTGTAGGTGATTTTGAAGTGGCGTGGTGTGGTTCGCATGCGTTTAGCGAGGGCGTTAATTTCTGTTAGGGCGTCTTTGTAGGTGAATTCTTGGCCTACCAGGTCGTTGCCTGTGCGGGTTTTGTGCCAGATGGTGTAGGTGTGGCGTACGAACAGGGTCAGATCTTCTTCAAAGTTCATGTGTGTTCTCCGTGTTTTGTGGAGGTTTGTTTTCTTGGGTAGGGCGGGTGTTTGTAAGTGTTGTTTGCGCGCGAAAGTTACTTAGGGGCGTGAGTGCTAGTCAGGTTAATCCGTGGGTTACGGCCCCGTTGCCGTCACCGGTCGCTAAAGCAGCGCCTGTGGTGTTGCCTGATCCTGCCCCGGTATGGTCGCCTGGTGGTATTGACCTTGAGCAGATGCCACTAGAAGTTAAATCAGGCCTGGTTAAAGGTTCTGGTTTGGTGGTGGTGGGGGCTCATGGGGGTGCTGGTACTTCTACCTGGGCACGACTGATGGAAACTGAAGAACTTAACTGTTTTCCTGGTGAGCCTGTCCCGGTGGTGATTGTGGCTAGGTGGAACGCTAGTGGCATTAAGGCGGCCCACGCGGCGGCTTTACAGTGGGCTAGCGGCCTGGCTGGCGCCTGCGTTTTACGTGGGGTGTTGTGGGTGCCCGATAGTGGTGGAAAGCGTCCTAGGGGGGTTAATGAGATTTTTTTGTCTGCTTGTGGGGCGTTTCCTGCCAATATTTGTGCGCCCTGGGTAGAGGTGTGGCGTTGTGAGCCTTTAGCTCCTGATCGGGGGGCTCAAAGGTTGGCTAGAAAAGCTCTCGCCCTGTTCTCTTTGTAGTCTTCGTAAATTTTGAGGAAGGAAAATTATGTTCAATTTTGTCAATACTGCCCTGATTGGTATGGAGGGCCTGCCCAGCCCCAAGCCTGAACTTCCCGCCGCCGCTAACGCTCCTATCACCACGTTCTTGAACTGGGCTATGGGTTTTGGGGCCGTGGCCGTGCTGGGTGGCTTAATCATTGGTGGTGTCATGATCGCGATTAGTCAGCGTCGTGGCGAGCCTAGCGAAAAGCTTGCTTATGTCGCGTGGCCGATCGTTGGCGGCATCATCATCTTGTCTGCTGCCGGTATCGTCAAAGCACTTTTCAACTGGTGATAGATCATGGAAGCACAAAAAAAGCTGCGTTTAGCCCTTGCTGGTGCGCTTGTTGTTATTCTTGTGTTGGTTGGCGCCCTGGTTTGGTCGTTGACTAGCGATAGTGGCGAGGTTAAAGCTGGGCCTGCTTCTCCAAGTATGGCGGCGACCAGGGGTGGTCGTGTTGATTTGAGTGAGCCGCGGCCTGGTAATACTGTCCCTGCTACTAGTCAGGCTTCTATTAACCCTACTGGGAAAGTTGATACTTGGGGTTCGGTCTGTGGCTTGGCCGGGTCTGAGCTTAAGCCCACAGTCCAGGTTAATATGCCGGCTATGCGCACCAAAGTGTTTGTTGATAGCACCTCCTACTATTACAACAACCTGACCGGTCCAGCTAAGCGGGCTGATGGTGATGTGCCCACCTGCTACGCCCATAGCAGTGAGGGTGCAATTCTGGCTGCCGCTAATTTTCAGGCATTGAGCGCTGGTGGTCACAAATTAATTGATTTAGTTAAAGCAACTACCTATGAAGATGATAATCAAAAACGCCTGCTAGCTGAGACTCAAAATTCGGGAAATAGCACAGCTGTACAAAATGTTGGCTACAGCATTCAGGTGATTGATGAAAATAATGTTGTTGTGCGTTTAGCTATACGTGTACCTCAGTACTCTGCCCTGGCTCAGAGCACCTTTACCCTAATTTGGGATAAGGGCGACTGGAAAATTAAACTTGGCCCAGATGAGCCGCTAGATATAGTACAAATTAGTTCTATAGAAAGCGCTGGCATGGTTCCATGGATCCTTTAATGATTTTACCCCTAAAGAAGTGTGGTATAGATCTTGGCTGTCACTTTGTAGAGGCTGTACGCGATACTATCGTCGAGTCATGGCGTGACGCTATTAGTGACGCTTTAGGGAAAGCGCTAAAAACGCTGGGGAGTTTCTGGATAGAAGTGAAAACACCTGCGGTGGATACTGACGGCAGTATCGCCTCGTGGATGAACGCCTATTTAGAACCAGTGGCTGCAGTTACTGCGGTAGGCTGTCTGATTGGCGCTGGAATACAACTAGCCCTAGCACGCGATGGGGCCACCCAACTACAAAACCTAGTCATGGGTATAGCAAAAATGATAGGGGTATCATTTTTATTTATACCCTTCGCAGGACTGGCCCACATTTTCAGCGATGAGATCAGTAACTGGATTATCAATGAATCAATGAAGGGTGATAATAAAAATTTTGGAAAAAATATTATAACCGTAGGAGTAGCATCGCTATCGCCTGGTATAGTTGTTTTTGCTGGACTTATAGGGCTTGTTGTAACAATAATGCAAATTGGTTTAATGTATGCGCGAGGAGCCATGCTTATACTGATCTGCTCAGTGGTCCCAGTGGTTGGTTCCACCATGACGACTAAGACCGGCCTTAACTGGTGGAAGAAACTTTTTGGCTGGTGGGTAGCTTTCGTGCTATACAAACCATTCGCCTCAATAATTTACGCAATAGCATTTAAGCTATTTGAAGACAAAGACATTTTAGGCGAGCACTCCATTGACGATTTAGGTCGTTTTCTCATGGGTATTATGCTCCTGATTTTCGCGACCCTAGCATTACCTGCCTTAATTAGTTTCTTATCCCCAGTTATTGAAGGCGCTGCGCCTTTAAGCGGTGGTGGGGCTATGGGCATGCTTAAAATGCCCGAAGGATCAAGCCAACCGACTGGAGCTAGAAACGTTAACTCTTCTAGTAGCTCCAGCTCCGGCGGTGGCGGCGGTGGCCAAAACAGCTCCAGCTCCAGTGGCGGCTCTGGTTCCGGTTCCGGTGGCGGTGATGGTGGTACCCCAAGTGGGTCACGGCAAACAGCTGGCGCTGGTGGCGGTTCCGGCTCTGGCAGCGGTGGTGGCCAAAACAGCTCCAGCTCCGGCAGCGGTTCTGGTTCCGGCAGTGGCTCTGGTTCCGGCTCCGGTGGTACACCGAGTGGTTCAAAACCCACTCCTGCCCCGGGTGGATCATCTACTGGCGCTGGCTCTAGCGCCGGCGGTGGTGCTGCTGGTGGCGGTGGTGCTGCTGGTGGCGCTAGTGGAGCAGCAGCAGCTCACCCAGCTGTCGCGGTAGCAGTAGGAGTAGCTAAAGGCGCTGCTGCTGTAGTCCAAGGTGTAAACCGCGCAGCTAACGAAACAACAAACCAGGGAAACTAACTCGTGGATGTACGCACTTATGGTGGCTGGCGCCGCCCGGTAAGCTACGGATTTTTAAACCTAACCCTGGGACAAAGCCTCGGCGCACTAGTTGGGGTGGGTATCGTTTTCATCCTTGGTTTAAACCGGGGTATCACCTGGGCTGCTGGCGGCGCGATACTGCTAGCAGCCTGGGGTTGGGTGATCACCACCAAAGACAAACACCAGGTAAACCTGATAGATCGAGCGGAAGAAAAAATCGTGTTCGGCCTAAACAAAGCTAAAGGTAATACTGTTTTTCGTGGTGGCGCGCTAGCACCCACCAAAAAAGCCTCTCAACGTCTGGTTCTTCCCGGGATCCTAAGCGGCTGTAAGGTCAGCGAATACGTTGATTCTTGGAACCGTTCTTTCGCGCTTGTTGAACACCCTAACAATACTGCTGCTGTAGTGATACGTCTAACCCCTGCTGGTTCTAACCTGGTTGACCAAGAAACAGTTGATATTCAGGTTGCCTACTGGGGGCAGTGGATAGGAGACCTGTCTAACGAGTCAGGTATAACTGGTGCTTCGATCACTATCGAGTCATTACCTGATCCAGGTGGGCGTTTAAACCGTGAGGTAACTTCACGGCGGGCAGCTAACTGCCCGCAAGTAGCTGGCGAGGTTATCGAGGGTGTTTTAGATGAATCAACCGGGTCAAACCAGGTGCGTGTGTGGGTAACCCTAACGTTTAACCTGGCTGCTTTAGGTGGCCGTAAAAACAAAGAGATTGCTGGCCGTGAGATCGCTTCACGTTTACCTGGTTTAACGCAAGGCCTGGTGGCCGCTGGTGGTGGGGCTACCCACCTGGTAACCGTTAACGAACTAGCGCGTTTAGTGCGTAGCGCGTATGACCCCGATAGCGAAGAACTTTTCGATCAAGCACTAGCGGCAGGGCAAACCATTAACCTGGACTGGGGTCAAAGCGGCCCGGTGTTCGCGCAAGCTGATTTTTCTTCTTACCGTCATGATGGCGCGGTTAGCAGGGTTTGGACTATGACTTGCCCGCCACGCGGCGCGGTACAGTCAGCTGTTCTTTCACGCCTGCTTGAACCTAACCGTGATGTACAGCGTAAACGGGTAACGATTCTTTACCAGCCAATGGACGCGGCTAAAGCTCCTAGTGTGGTTGAAAGGGATCTTAACCATGCTAGGGCTAACGCTGCTGGCGCTCGTCCTAGTGCTCGTAGTATTAGCGAGTTAGCTGCGGCTAGTGAAGTGGCTAGCGAGGAAGCTAGTGGTGCTGGTTTGGTTGATTTCGCGATGATTATCACGGCTACAACCACCCCTGATCACCTTGAAGATACCTCTGTGACAGTAAACGCTCTATCTGCTGCTAGTCGTTTACTGATTCGTCCTGCTTATGGGGCTCAAGACAGCGGTTTTGCTTTAGGGTTACCCCTGGGCCTTCACCCTGCAAACGCCAGTGTTAAGGCCATGCCATGAGTTTAATTGATCTTTTAATTACTAGTGGTAGTAGGGGTATTGATAAGCCAGGGTTTGGGCGGGCTGCTACTATGCCCAGGTTGTTGCCTTGGCGTTCAACTTCTAGGCAGGTTTGTGGCCTGTATCCGTTGATTGTTGGTGACACGGCCCCTTTGGTGGGTACGGTTTGTGCTGACCCGATCAGCTGGTTTGAAAAAGGGTTAATCAGTGCCCCGTCTTCAATGGTTTTAGGGCTTAACGGACTGGGTAAATCTTCCCTGGTACGCCGTATCGTCACTGGTAGCGCCTATATGGGTGTGCACTCGATGGTTCTAGGGGACATCAAACCAGACTATGTTGATCTGATTAGTGCTTTAGGTGGCCAAATTATCCGTATCGGTCACGGCCATAGTGGCATCAACCCGCTAGACGCGGGAAACGTGGAACAGGCCGCTAAATTACTTGAAAATCACCCCCAAGAACGCTCTGCTCTGCTGGCCGCGGCTCACGAGCGTAAAAAAACCATGGTGCTGTCCCTGATCCAGATTATTCGTGGGTCTTCACCTAGCGACCGTGAAGAAAACGTGATTGAAGCGGCCCTTACCGTTCTTGAAAACACATGCGCCAACCCGGTACTAGCCGACCTGTTACAGGTTGTGCGTGACGCACCCGAACCTGTGCGTATGGCCGCCCTGGACAGGGGCTCGTTAGAGCGTTACAAGCAAGTCACTGAAGAACTTGAAGCTTCACTTATGGCTCTGCTTAACGGGCGGCTGGGCGGTATTTTCGCTTCTGCTACCACTACCCCCATGATGATGGACCGCTCGGTTGTTTTCGATGTTCACGACATGCTGCATGAACATTCTGACCTGCAAGCTGCGGTGCTTTTAGCTAGCTGGTCTTACGGGTTTGCTACGGTTGAAATCTCTCAAACTCTAGCTGACGCTGGTGTAGCCCCCAGGCATCACTACATGATTGTGATGGATGAGCTTTGGCGTATTTTGCGTGCGAGTTCGGGCATGGTTGAGCGGATCGACTCTCTAACCCGTCTTAACCGCACTGTTGGTGTAGGCCAGATGATGCTTACCCACTCTATGGCTGATTTCCAGGCCCTAAGCGAAGAAGACCGGCTTAAAGCACAAGGTTTTGTTGAACGCTCCAAAATGCTGTTCCTTGGCGGGTTGCCAGGTAAAGAACTAGATTTGTTACGTCAAATCATGGGGTTTAGTCAAGCTGAAGAAGCTCTACTGAACTCTTGGAACGCTCCGGGCACATACGACCCCTTGTCAGGTAAACCAGCAGCACCAGCTGGTAGAGGCAAATTTTTACTTAAAACCTCTTCAGCCCCGGGTATCCCCTTCCAGGTGCAATTCAGTCAAGCAGAAAAGATACTTAACAACACCAACCAGCGTTGGAACACCGAAGGTAAATAATGGTCCAGGATAAAACAGTTATCTGGGTGGCTGCCGGGGCGCTAATATTTCTAGACTCTGTTGCACTAGCTAGCTTGGTGCAAGGCTCGCTACCTTTAAACCCTATAGTTGCCCTGGTGGCCGTGATCATGGGGCGCCAGCAATTAACCCTGGTTTTCTGGCTAACCCTGGCTGGGGCGCTAGCCTTACAGGTAGGACTAATCTTCCTGTTCAAACGGCGTTCACGCTTAAAAGTTCGTGGTGATAAAGCTTCTAGGCACACTGGTTCGGCTGTTAACTCGCAAGCTCTCTCACAAAAAGCAGTGGCTGAGAAAGCTAAACGGCTACAAGTCCAAAGCGAGGTTATCGGTCTGCCTATCGGTAAAGCTGTAAACGGTGGACGCTGGCTGTACTCATCCTTTGAAGATGTGTGTATCGTGATCACCGGTCCGCGTGGTTACAAAACCACGGCTTGGTGTATCCCTAGAATCTTTAAAGCTCCTGGTGCTGTGGTAGCCACCAGTAACAAACGTGACCTGGTTGATAGCACTAAAGATAAACGTGCTTTGCGTGGGCGTTGCTGGGTTTTCGATCCCCAACAGATCGCGGAAAGCCCGCAAGACTTCTACTGGAATCCGCTAACCTATGTTACTGACGCGGTCAGTGCCCGGTCTCTGGCAGATATTTTTGCTTCTGCTTCAAGAGAGAGCGAAGCAAAAACTGACCCCTTCTTTGATAACGCTGCCCGTGACCTTATCGCTGCTCTACTTCTAGCAGCAGCTTTAAACGGGTCAAACCTGGAACAGGTTTACTCCTGGCTAAGCGATGAATCTAACCAGGAACCAGTCATGATTTTGCAGCGTCAATCCCCGCTGATGGCTGATTCGCTGCGAAACGCCATGAACCTGCCGGCTGAAACTAAAGGCGGCGTGTGGGGTGGGGCCTTCCAGATGGTTTCATTCATGCTCAATGAAAAAGCCATGCAATTTACCCGCCCTAACCCGTGGATGAAACCTTTCATCCCAGCAGAGTTCGTTAAAAGTAGCGATACCCTCTACTGTTTAAGCCAGGAAGGACGTGGCTCAGCGACCCCGATTGTCACGGCTTTGACTGTGGCCGTGACTGAAGCGGCTGTTGAGTGGGCTAAAAAATGTCCTGGCGGGCGTCTAACAGTACCTATGCTGATTGAGCTAGACGAAGCCGCTAACGTTTGTAGGTGGAACGAGCTACCTGACATGTACTCTCACTTTGGTTCGCGAGGTATTGTTGTAGACACGCTACTGCAATCATGGAGCCAAGGTACTGCCAGGTGGGGTGATGCGGGCATGAAAAAGCTATGGAGCGCAGCTAATGTGGCCGTCTATGGGGGCGGGGTTAAAGAAAAAGAGTTTTTATCCCTGCTGTCAGAAATCATTGGGGTTTATTGGCTAGACTCAGTGCAAACCTCTCACTCTAAACAAGGCTCGTCACGGTCCGTATCGCGTCAAGCTCAGCAACGCTCGATTGCCACAGTCGCTGATTTGCAATCTTTACCAGCTCAACGCATGTGGGTGCTGGCCTCTGGATCTGAGCCTGTACTAGCTAAAAAAGTGCCATACTGGGAAAACAAAACTCTCTAAAGAAGGAGTAGTTTCATGCAACAACAAGAAGACCCGATCGATCAGACAAAAATTAAAATCAAGGAGGGCATTGAGTTCGCCCTGGAACTGATCAAAAAGCTATCTAAATCCTTGGCTGAGCAGCAACGTGAGCACTACGAGATTATTAAAAGCTTGCAGATAAACATCTCTATCACACAGATCATAGAGCGAGACCACCAGCAAGCAGCTGACATCTACAACAAAACGTTTGACAAAGATTTTTGGCAAAACGCTAGCGAGGAAGAGGCCTTTAACTGTTACGCAACCTCATGCGTTTGGTCTCACTACTCTTCTGAAGCTTCTACAGCTAAAACACACATAGAAAGCCACATTGAGGAGCGTCTTTTACACCTACGTGGCTACTACGACCAAGACCCCCAGACCCAGCAGCAATCTGCTGCGGCCACACAACAAGCGCCATCTAACCAAAAAACCAACCCCTGGTTACAGCAAGCTGGCGCAACTAAACCTACCCAGTTTACGCAAACAACCACGACCACTACTACTACTTCAGTTACTGTCACTGAACTATCTGTTTGGCGTGACCCTGTAGCTAAAGGACAACAAGCTGCCGCTAAAATACAGGCAGGTGCAGATCCTAACCTTGTGAAAGCTAATCAAGTAGGGTACGCGGCCCTTAACTATCCCCCGAACCAGATGGTTAAACCCGCGAAAGCAACCGCGTCCCCTACTCGACCTGCTATTGAGGGGCCAAAACCCACAAAGAACCGGTCTTTGTAAGCCCGGGCGGATAAGCCTAACTTAACGTTTAATGTTGTTAGGCTTATCCGCTGATGGTTTAAAAGTAGGCGCTTTAAGTGAAGAGCCTGCGTTCTTGTTGACAGGGTTAGTGGCCTTTTGTGGTTTCCCTTGTAAAGCTGTGTTGTTCTGTTTTTGCAGCATCTTCTTCATGTTTTTCAGATATTTACTTATATCTACGCCAGCTAGAGCTTTTTCTTTTTCTTCTGGTTCGCCGTCACTGCGGGTGTTTTGCATTTTTTCCAGATAGTCCCTTACATTTACGCCAGCTAGAGCTTTTTCTTTTTCTTCTGGTTCGCCGTCACTGCGGGTGTTTTGTAAACCATTTTCAACATGCATGGTCCCGTCTTTAGAGCGTAAGCCTTTAGCTAGCTTGAGCGGTAGCTTAGACCTAAGGTCTTGCGCGTAACAGCCAATATAAGCACTGACTTTACACATTTTTTTATCCAGCAGGTTCTGGATGCTAGACCTTACTTTAGAAAACCCTCGTTCGTCGTACATGTCTTTTATGACTTCTGTGGGGACATACCTGGCTGACCTGCCGTCTTGCAAGGCATGTATAGTCCTATTAAAAGCACTTTGTTCAGAAAAATTACGGTCAGCATGAATTTCCACCACACTAACGTAGTAACCTTCTACGGATAGCTGTTCTACCAAGTCATCAACTTTTTTTGGGTTAGAGCAGACTTGATCAAAGATCACATTATAACCACCAGCGATCGCTTCTTCCTGTATGGCTTTAGCGATCATGGAGGATTCTTCGTGCACTAAAGAAGCGAACTCTAGCGGACTGAAAGACACCCCAAAGTCTTCAAGTGCCTTGAAACTTGCCGGCTTAATAAAACTATCTAGAGAACCGTCTTTACTGGCTTGCTCAAGCAACATGGTTTTGATGTTATCCGCATCAATCACCACAAAATCTTCAAGCTTCAATCCACCAGTAATATTCGGGTTAGCTAGATTCTCATCCTCAAAAAGCTTTTTTAACAGTGTAGATTTACCAGCACCAGGAGGCCCCGCCAACAAAATCCCAACAGGAGTACCTTGACTTGGCTTTAGCTCTCCAAAAATTTTTTCCGTTATAGAACCCCACAAGACTTCACGCTGAGGCGTAGATTCTAGCTTTCCTTTAGGGTTCTTTACATACCAGTCAGGGTTGTTAATGCTGGCATTTGGGCCTTCAGGGTTAAGATCTGATTTATGAGCTCGCGTCACCTCGTAGTGCCCTACGGCATCTTCTTTTTCCATGTTCACGCCCTTTGAGCCCAATAAATGTGGTCATAGTCCTCATAAGACAATTGCTTACGAGAAAAAGCCCTACGCAGTTCCCATCCAACTTCCCCCTCAGCCGGACCAGGAGCAACATCCCCCACAAGCGTTGCAGGTATATCAGTCAGACCAAAATCGTAATTGATCACAAGTCGAGTCAGTTCATCGAGAGTTAGGTTACCTTCACCATATTCTTTAATCATGCGGGTAACCGTGCATAGCCTGTCGAAACCAAGCTTTTCTAAAGCTTCAGGAACCTGCTCCTCTAGCATTGCCTTTACAAGATCCCAGTCGATCTGCTCTTCCCAGGGACGCCTGTAGTCATAAACATGCAAACGAGTTCCAGTCATTTCCCAATTAAAGAAATCTAACAACAAGTACAGCTCTTCATCATCAACCTTACAGCTAGAGTATTCACGTAGGATCTGGCGTACCGTGCGCAACCGGTCCACACCAATTTCATCCACAGCCTCAGGCGCTAAACGCCTAATCGCTTCCTC
>ERZ772930.324-NODE-324-length-16005-cov-16.4045_pt1 | contig 16005 bp, 9 predicted proteins | sample MGYA00511685_ERZ772930 | MGnify/ENA primary metagenome ERZ772930 (study PRJEB29015, sample SAMEA2738053) | human oral metagenome | biome: human oral; feature: human-associated habitat; material: saliva | place: China | collected 2226 ... | reverse complement strand
GATCAACGGTGACGAGCCCGGCCTCGAGCGCGTGAGCGTCCAGCTCCTCGACGAGAACGGCAAGGTCCTCCAGACCCTCGACACCGACGCGGACGGCAACTACGCCTTCCAGCACCTGCCCGACGGCAAGTACACCGTCAAGGTCGTGCGCTCCTCGTCCATCAAGGACTACGACCAGACCGAGGACCCTGACGCCACCGTCGACGACACCTCCGCGGTGTACACGATGGGCCCGGAGCACTCCCTGCAGGAAAACGTCAACTTCGGCTACGTGCCGGACTACTCGATCGCCGGTCGCGTCTACCGCGACTCCAACAAATCCGGCTCCTACACCGACGGTGAAGAGACCTTCTCCGGCGTGACGGTTGACCTGCTCGACAAGGATGGCAACGTCGTTACCACCACGACGACCGATAAGGACGGCAACTACTCCTTCGAGAAGCTGCCCGCCGGTACCTACCGCGTCAAGGTCCACCCGGACGGCGACCTCGCCGGCCTCGACCAGACCGAGGACCCGGACGGCATCGCCGACTCCATGTCCGGCGAGATCACGATCGGATTCGACAACCCGACGGTCACCGGCGTGAACTTCGGTTACGTCGCGCCCGACGTCCCGGCCACCAAGCCGAGCACCGGCCTGGCCCAGCGCCTCGCGCGCACCGGCTTCGACGGCCTGATCGGCGGAGCGGGCCTCGGAGCGGCCGTCGTGGGCGGCATGTTCCTGTGGATGCGCCGCCGTCGCCAGGACTGACGGTCATTCGGCCTTAAGCCTCGACGAGGCGGTGGCTGAGTAAGGGGCGGGTACTTCGGTACCCGCCCCGCGTGCCGTCCCGGCGCTCTGCGTGCCTGCGCGGACCCCGCGTCCTTAGGCCTGCCGCTATTGTGCCCTGTGTCCGGGTACTACGTGGATAGGTTGTGTGTATCCGGATAGGTTATGCGGATGCGGATAGGTTAGTAAGCTATCCGGATGTTTGTTTCCTATCCGGATGTTCGCTTGTGTTGGGTGCCTCCGGGCCCTTCGGTGCCCTTCAGCCTGGAGGGGTGGTTTTCAGACCGTTGGAGGGGAGTTTTTCAGACCGTCTGTTGTGGGAGAGTTGTTCTGAGTAGTCCTGGCCGCTTGTGTCCGAGACTTTCATGGTTCCCCAACAATGTCGCACGTAATTCCCCTGCGACTCTTTCCAATTTTGAAATTGGACCCTTGCAATTCCAACGTTCCTGAGCGTAGTCGAATACTGACCGAGGGAAATTATGTGCGAGATTTGGGGGAGAGGGGAGGAGGTGCACGCGGGCGGGAGTCCCCGCAGCCCCACAGCGCCACAGCCCCACAGCCCCACAGCCCCACAGCGCCCGGGGCCCCGGGCGCGTCAGTATGCGGCCCGGGCCCAGCGCAGCGCGTTTGGCCGTAGCATGAACGGCGCCAGGATCATCGAGGAGCCCAGGCCCACGCCGAAGCCGCCGATCACGTCCGTGACCCAGTGGACGCCCAGGTACAGGCGCGTCACGCAGATGAACGCAATGAAAACGAAGGCAGCCACCCACAGCAGGTAGCGGAACCGACGGCCGAGCCGCGTCATCGTCAGAACCAGGACGAGGGAGACCACCAGGGCGGTGACGGCCGTCGCGTGGCCCGACGGGAAGGAGTAGCCGTCCTCGGTGATCAGGCGGAAGGCCTCTTCCGGGCGAGGACGCTCGTACACGTGCTTGATGATGAAGCTATTCGCAGCTGAGAACGCTACCGAGAACAGGATGTACAGGGCGTGCATGACCTTCTTGATGAACCACCACACCGCGGCCGCCACGACAAGTGCCAGGGCGACGGCGCGCTTGGGATCGAACAGCCAGGACGCGCCCGTCATGAACGAGTTCATCGTGGGCGTGCGCGACTCGATGAAGTCGGTCCACACAGCGGTATCGATCGGCAGCGGATTCGTAATGAAACCGCCGACGACAGCGACCGTCACGACAAGGAGGGCCCCAATGATGACGGGGGGCGACAGGAGTCGACGAACAAACATATTGAAATCCTACCGTAGTGTCAGTCGCTGGTGCCGTACTCGTACATCCAGCGCCCGGCCCTGCGCGAGAAACGCGAATGCTCCCGCATGAGGCCGCTTTCGCCTGTCGTCACGTCGCGCCACGAAGCCTCGAACGTGACCGTTCCCTCCTCGTCGGAGGGCCCCCCGGCCTCGGCCCCGAGAATTCGTAGGCCCGTCCACTGCGTTCCCTCCACCCAGTAAGGGGGAGCTGGGCGCGTGCGCGGGTGCCACGTGCGGAACAGGTAGTCACCGTCGCGTAGCGCGAACGCCGTGTAGCGTGAGCGCATGAGCGCCTCGGCGGTCGGAGCCTCCTCTCCGTTCAGGTAGCGCCCGCAGCACTGCGCCAGCAGCGCCCCCGACCCGCACGGGCAGGTACGAGGCCGGGGCGCGCCAGCGCTCGCAGCGCCGGGGGCAGCGGGGGAGGAGGTCACGCCTGGTCGCCCAGGGAGGCCAGCCAGCGCTCCGCGTCCAGGGCCGCGCGGCAGCCCGAGCCGGCCGCCGTGATGGCCTGGCGGTACGTGTGGTCCACGGCGTCGCCGCACGCGAAGACGCCCGCGACGGACGTGCGCGTCGACGGCTCGTCGACCGTGATGTAGCCGGCCTCGTCGAGGGCGACCTGGCCGCGCAGGAAGCCCGTGCGGGGCAGGTGGCCGATCGCGACGAACACGCCGTCCACGGCGATCTCACGCGTGGAACCATCCACCGTGGAGGCCAGGCGCAGGCCGGTCACGGCCTCGTCGCCCAGGACCTCGTCGACGGTCGCGTTCCACTCGAAGGAGATCTTCGGGTTGTTCAGGGCGCGCTCGGCCATGACGCGCGAGGCGCGCAGGGCGTCGCGGCGGTGCACGACGACGACCTCGGACGCGAAGTTCGTGAGGAAGGTTGCCTCCTCCATCGCGGAGTCGCCGCCGCCGATGACGGCCAGGCGACGATCCTTGAAGAAGAAGCCGTCGCAGGTCGCGCAATAGGAGACGCCGCGGCCGGAGAACTCATCCTCGCCGGGCACGTTCATGTGGCGGTACTCCGAGCCGGTGGCCAGGATGACGGCGCGCGCGTAGAAGACCTCGTCCTCGGTCGCCACGGCCTTCACGTCGCCCTCGAGGTTGACGGCGACGACGTCCTCGTAGCGAACGTCCGCGCCGAACTTCTCGGCCTGCTCGCGCATGTTATCCATGAGCTCGGGGCCCTGAATGCCCTCCGGGAAACCGGGGAAGTTCTCGACCTCGGTCGTGTTCATGAGCGCGCCGCCCGCAGCCAGCTGGCCGGCGAGCACGATGGGCGCGAGGCCGGCGCGGGCCGTGTAGACGGCGGCCGTGTAGCCGGCGGGGCCCGAGCCGACGATGACAACGTCGTGGACGGTGGCGCCCTCAGGCACCTCGGCCGACGGGACCTGCATCTCGGCGGTCTGCGCGGTGGTATCGGTGGACTCGGCCGTCACCAGGCCCGGAATCGTCACGAAAGACATGCGTACCCTCCTTGGGGGTTACTGAACGGTGAGTTCGGAGATCCACGCCCAATTGCGGCCGTCCTGGCCCTTAGGCATGGAGCGGAACTGCAGCGCGATGGTGTCGGTCTCGACGGCCTCGGGCAGCTGAATCGTGGTCGTTGGAGACAACGCAGAAGTGGCCAGCTCTGTTCCGCCGCGCGGGTTCGCCGGGTCGGTGACGTTACGCACGACGACCTCTCCGCCGGACGTTGCCGGGTCCATGTTAAGCGTCACCGAGGACACGGTGGCTTTCTGCTGGAGCTTCACGACGATCGTCACGGAGGTTTCGTCACGGAACTGGTTGTTGTCGAACCAGCGCGAGCTCCACGACGTGGACGGGTTGGAGTCGATCATGTTGATCGCACGGTCCGGGTGGTCGCCGTCGTCGTTGTTCCACGACAGGACCTGCACGGAGGAGATCACGGGCGTCACGGAGGGCGCCGGCGGCGGCGTGGTGGTCAGGTTCGGCGCGGGCTCGCTCTGGTTCTGGCCCTGGTTGATGCCGGCGCGCAGGGACTGACCCAGGTCGAGGTCGGTGACGGGTCGCGTCGCCATCCACGGGCCCCAGATCGCTCCGAAGAGGAACAGGACGAGGCCGAAGATCAGCGCGGGCCGCGTCGGGTCGATGAGTTTGCCGGAGCGCTCGGGCGTCGCCTTCTCGGCCTCTGCCTCAGTCTCGGTCGACGAGGCCGGGGCGGACGCAGCGGGTACGGCCGGGATCGGGGTCAAGACCTCGGTGGCTTCCTCCGCGGGGGGAGTGGGCACGGGCTCCTCGTCGATCAGGCGCACGCGCGGGATCTGGTGGGTCGAGGGCGCGTCGGCCAGCGGCTCGGGGTGGGGGAAGTCCGTGTTGTAGGCCTGGCCTTCGCGCTCGTAGCCGCTAGAGGCGGGCATGGGCGGCGGGGGAGCCAGCGGGAACGCGGTCGCGGGAACCTCGGCGGCGTCCACGCCGCCCTCGGTCTCCTCAGTCAGCGCCTCGACGCCGAGCTCGGCCAGTGACTCGGGGATCGGCTGGGCCTCGGCCTCATCCGTCGCCTCGACGATGGCATCGAGGGCGGGGGCTGCCACGGCCTCGACGACAGCCGGGTTCTCGACGGGGGCCTGCGTCGCGGGGTCAAGCATCGTAGCCTCGGGGGGCGCCGAGACCGGGGGCGCTGGAACCGGCGGAACGGGGGCGTCATCCTGGGACGCGGGGGAGGGGATCTCCGGGGGTGCGGGGATCGGCGAATCGGAGATGACCTCGTCAAACGACGGCAGTTTCTTCTCGTCGCCGGTCGGTTCTGGCGTGGGAGCCATCGCATCCTCCGTCTGATCGGGTGTGTGTCCCGCCATTATCGCAGCTGCGGTGGGAGTCGGCGCACAAGACGCTGCCAGGATGTTCACCACAGAGGTAGGAACGCGCAGGCGCGTCAGGAGGGGGCGCATCATGGCCGCGGATTCGCGGGGTGCGGCGAAGCGCAGGACGAGCAGGTACACCAGGCCGGTGATCGCGGAGACGACCGACAGTTTGACGCCGGCCAGGGCCATGCGGCCCAGCGTCGAGCCGACGCTCGTGTGGACGCCCATGAGCCACAGGGCGGCGAAGCCGACGAGGCCCGAGACGATGGCCGCGCCGAGGTAGGACACGTAGGATCGCAACAGTCCGGAACGGTCCACGTAGCGGTTCTCGTGCGATACCCACACGACGGCGATGACGCCCTGCGTCAGGCGGCAAGCGGTCTCACCGAGCGCGGCGGCCACCACCCACCAGCGTGCGCCGGTCACGGCGTACAGGGACCAACCGACGATGACCTGGATGATCGTGGGGCCGATGCCCATGAGGAACACGGGCTTGACGTCCTCGTAGGCAAAGAAGACGCGCTGGCTCATGAGGACCATGCCGGTCGATGCGACGCCCGGCATGAGTGAGGTCAGGACGAGCGCGTAGGCGGTGACTGCATCGGGATCCCCACCCTTGGCGGCCATCGCGATCTCCATCATGGGCACCGAGCCGGCCATGAGCATCGCGGCGGCGACGAGGGTCAGGGAGGTAATCGTGCGGACGCCCAGATGGTAGCTGTCGGCGACGGCCTTGTCGTCACCGTCGGCGACGGCGCCCGCCATCCGCGTGAAGATCGCGGTCGTCAAAGACACAGTGATGAGCGACTGGGGGACCATGAAGATCATGAAGGCCGTTGAATAGGCGAGGATACCGACAACGCCGCCCTGGGCGCCGTTGCGGCCGATGAAGCCGTCGGCCATCGCGGCCAGGTTGTTCGTCGACAGGACACCGACCTGGGAGACGCCGAGTGTCGCGAACGTCCATCCGGCCACGCGGGGCATTGAGCCGAAGGAGGTGCCGCGGAAGTGGAAGTCGGGCTTGAAGGAGATGCCCGCGCGCCTCATCGGCCACAGCAGGCACAGGGCCTGGCAGATGACGCCGAGGGTCGCCGAGCCCGCGAGGACCCAGAACTGGGCGCCGCTCAGGTCGCCCGCGGGGATGCCGCCGTCGGGGGCGCCGCCCCAAATCGCGAGGAACAGGCCGAGGCCGGCGATGCCCACGACGTTGTTGACGACGGGCGCCCACATGTAGGGTCCGAAGATCTCGCGGGCGTTGAGAAGCTCACCGAGGAGGTTATAGAGGCCGTAGAAGAAGAGCTGCGGCAGGCACAGGAGGGAGAAGAGGATCGCCAGGTTGCGGATGTCCTCGGTGTAACCTGCGGCCGTGATCATGACGAGGAGGGGGGCCAGTACCATCGTCAGGAAGGTGACGACGAACAGGACGGTGCCCGCCAGAGTCAGGAGGCGGTTGACGTAGGTGTCGCCGTCGTGGCGGCGCTTGATTGCGCCGACGATCTGGGGAACCAGGACCGCGTCGAAGATGCCGGAGGCCAGCAGGTTGAACACCGTGTTGGGCAGCGTGTTCGCCGTCTGGAAGGCCGCTCCGACGCCGCCGGCGGTGGCGCCGACCGCGGCGATGAGCATCGCGTTGCGCACGAAGCCGAGGATGCGCGACACCATGGTTCCCGACGCCATGAGCGCCGATGCTCTCAGGATTGATCGGCGAGACGTGTTCGAGCTCATGGGGTCTCCTTCGTCGTGTCTGTCTCGTGGTCGGTGGGGTCGTTTGGGGTGTCCGAGGCCTCGGCCGGGCCTGGTGTCTCATCGGGGGTGGGTGTTTCCTCGGCGTCGGCCTCGCGAGCCTGGGAAGCCTGCGCCTTACGGGTGGCCCTCTTGCGCAGCGAGCGCGTGATGCCCACCAGGAAGAGCAGGCCGAAGAGCGAGGCGATGACGGCAGTGATCGCGTCCTCCCACCCGGCGCGCATGCGCACGGTCACGGTCTGGGAGTCGTCGAGGACAACGCCGTCGGGCGTGGTGACCTTGTAGGTGACCTCGATGTCGCCACTGCCGATCGCGCCCACGGGCACCTCGACCGTTGTCGCGCCCTGCGCGGCGAGCGTCTGGGATTGCGCCGGGGTGGCGCGCAGACGCGGGTCGTCGGGCACGAGGGTTACGTCGACGCGCACCGGCCAGTCGAGGTTGTTGCGGATCAGGACGGGGAATTTCGCGGACTTGTTGATGAGGTTGACGGCCGACGAGGGTTCGACGGTCACGGAGGAGAGCATGGTTGTGACCTGGGAGGTCATGGCGGTAGCCGCGTCCAGCTGCTCGGAGGGTGTGGATGTCGCGGAGAGCGCCGGAAGGATCGCGGGCGTGACGGAGTCGAAGACGGCGTCGGGGTCGTCCGTCGCGTTCGCGAGGGGTGTCAGCTGGGTCAGTGATGAGGCCATGGAGTCGATCGCGATCCACGTATCGTCGGCGAGGGTGCCTGGGCCGACCGTGGTTCGTTCGACGTCGGTGGTCTCACTGGCGGCTATATCCGAGAAGGAGGTCGCGCTCACCCACCGGGGCGAGTACAGCGCCGCCAGGCGGTGCGAGAGGCGTTCGTTGATTGTCGTGGTGCGATCGGCGGCTGCGAAGAGGGTGCGCGAGGAGGAGGGGCGTTCGCGCGCGATGATGGCCGTGATGGCCGTGAGGGCCTGCTCGGCGTCGAGCTGGTCGCCGCCGCTGGCGTTCCACGACAGGATCGCGGAGATGTCCGCCTGCTGGGCGAGGGTGTGGGCGCCCGTCCCGTTCGTCGTCGTTTCGCCGGTTGCGGGGTTGATGTTGACGCGCGCGTAGGAGGTGAAGGGCACATCCTCGGAGGGGCTCAGGGCCGAGGCGGGGGCGATCGTGATCTGGTCCGCGGAGGCGAAGCTGGCCAGGAAGGAGGTGCCGAAGGTCGCGTCGGCCGGCCAGGCGACGTTGCGTAGGATCTCGGGGCCGGAATCGGGCGCCGCCGTCTGTGTTGTGCTCTGGCCGACCGCGGTCGCGGTGGGGCTCGGCGTGGCGGAGGCCGACGGCGTGGCGCTGGCCGAGGGCGAGGTGCTGGCCGAGGGCGTGGCGCTGGCCGAGGGCGAGGTGCTGGCCGAGGGCGAGGGGTTGCCGGAGGCGGTGGGGCTCGGCGCCGTGCCGCCGGGGGAGGGGGCCACCCATCCGCTTGCACGAAGCGTCGAGGGGAACGAAGCGATGGAGTTGGAGGCCAGGTTCCAGAAACCGCTGTTACCCGACAGCGCGAGCGCGCCGAGGTCGGCATCGCCGTCGGGCAGAGCGATGACCTCGGAGGCGGTCGACATAAAGGAGGAGACGAAGGCCTCGGACTGGAGTTCCTGAGAGCGTTGTGCCGGATCAGTGGCCGTGGGTGCGGGGGTCGGCACGGGGGAGGGGGATGGGCTCGGTGAGGCCACGCCAGACTGCTCGCCCTGGTCGGACTGTGCACCGGACTGCCCCTCGTCGGCGGAGGCCGAGGGCGTGGGGCTGGGCGCCGCCGTGGGCTGGGGTCCGCGTGGGATCAGGAGTGGGTCGATGGCCAGCGTCACGCCCGACGTGCCGGCCAGGGTCAGGATCGCGGAGCGCTCAGCCTGGTTGTTGGCGGCGTTGTTGGAGGTCCACGGAACGACCGTCGAGACGCGGGAGGCGGCCACCTGCGCACCGGAATCCCACACCAGAATGCTTCGATCCTTGCCTGAGAAGCTACCCGAGCTCGCGGTGACGGTGGCGACGCGCGGCCCCCACTCATCGGAGTCGGACAGCGGCAACGAGGAGGTGGGGATGCGGATCTCGAAAGCGGTGGTCGTGCCGCGCCCGACGTCGGTCAGGGTCGTGGATGCGGCGTGCGTGGCGTCGGGCTCGTCGTCGCTGAGCTGCGTGGTGAGCGCCGAGACGGAGATGGGTGTCTCGTTGGCGACGAACACTTCGAGGGCAACGGACGCCAGGGTCGTCGGCGAATCGTTGCGGATCGTCCCGGAGATGACGACCTCGCTTTCGCTTGTGATGATTCGAGGCGAGAGGGAGTCGATCGAGACGGACAGGCCAGATTCGGTGGGGAGCGTGCCCATGACGGCGGGACGCGACTGCCCGACCGTGGGCGTCGCCGCAGGCATCGGAGCGGCCCCGGCCTCGTGACCGGGCAGGCCGAGCGCGGCCATCACTGCCGCGCACAGGGCGGCTACCCACGCCCCGCGCCTAGCCATGGTGATCCCGGTAGAGCAGGTCGAGGGCGATGCGCACGATGCGTCGCTCGTTGGGGTAGGCCAGCTGGCGCGACACGTCACGCAGGGGAACCCATGCGGCCGCCTCGGCCTCGTGATCCGGGTCGCCCTCCACGGAAATCGTGCCGGACTCATACCCCATCAGGTAGTGATGGACGACCTTGTGGACGCGGCGATCGTTGCCGGAGAACCAGTAGTCGATGGACGCGAGGTGGCGGATGATGCGCCCGTGGATGCCGGTTTCCTCGGCGACCTCGCGCAGCGCGGCCTGCTGAGGAGTCTCGGACCCCTCCAGGTGCCCCTTGGGCAGGCACCATTCGATGCGGCCCGCGCGATTGCGCCGGGCGATCAGCGCCGCATAGGGAATTCCGTCACGTACATCGACGACGATGCCGCCCGCGCTGGTTTCCGCGGAAATCGGCAGGTGAGAGCGGCCTTGGCGCACGGAAGCGGACCGACGCGGGGGTCTGGGAACCCCGGCTCGGCGGTCAACGGAACGTGCAGGCATGACTCCACTTTAGCCGGTGGGCGGCCCCCGGTAGTCGGCCAGGGCGCTTTCCTGGCATGCTTAGGGGCGATGAGTACCCAGTCAACTTCCCCGAATAACGGCCCCGTGACCGCGCAAAACGCCGGAACGACGGACATTCCTACCCTCATGGCGAACGCCACGAGGACCTTCGCCGCGCTCCCGCCCGCGATTATGGAACTCGGCACGATTTTTGACGAGGCCGGGGAGGAGCTCGCGCTCGTCGGCGGGCCCGTGCGCGACGCGTTCCTGGGAGTGACTCCGCACGACTTCGACATGACAACCTCAGCGCGCCCCGAGCGCACCGAGGAGCTCTTGGCGACGTGGGGTAACGCGACCTGGGACATCGGCAAGGAGTTCGGCACGATCGGTGGGCGCCGCGGCGACCTGGTCGTCGAGGTGACGACTTACCGCACCGACGAGTACGAGATCGGCTCGCGCAAGCCTGAGGTGACCTTCGGCGACACCCTCGAGGGCGACCTGACGCGCCGTGACTTCACGGTGAACGCGATGGCGATGCGCCTGCCGCAGATGGCTCTCGTCGACCCGTGCGGCGGCCTGGCCGACCTTGCGGACGGCAACCTACGCACCCCCGTGTCCGCCGAGCAGTCCTTCGACGACGATCCGTTGCGCATCATGCGCGCCGCGCGTTTCTCCGCACAGCTGGGTCTCGACGTCGACATGGACGTCATGAACGCGATGGAGACCATGGCCTCGCGCCTCGAGATTGTGTCTGCCGAGCGCATCCGCGCTGAGCTTGAGCGCCTCATCATCTCGCCCTACCCGCGCCGCGGCATCGAGCTGATGGTGCACACGGGCGTCGCCGACATCGTCCTGCCCGAGGTTGCCGGCCTCGTCTCCACGGTGGACGAGCACAAGCGCCACAAGGACGTCTACGAGCACACCCTCACCGTCGTCGAGCAGGCGATGGACCTGGAGACCGGGCCGGACGGCGCCGTTCCCGCCCCCGACTTCATCCTGCGTTTTGCCGCCCTCATGCACGACGTCGGCAAGCCGGCGACCCGCCGCTTCGAGCCCAACGGCACCGTGTCCTTCCACCACCACGAGATCGTGGGCGCGAAGATGACGCGCAAGCGCATGAAGGCCCTCCACTTCGACAAGGCGACGATCGAGGCCGTCTCCACTCTCGTCGCCCTGCACCTGCGCTTCCACGGCTACGGCGAGGCCGCCTGGTCCGACTCCGCGGTGCGCCGCTACGTGGCCGACGCCGGCGACCTCCTCGAACGCCTCCACCGCCTCACGCGCGCCGACTGCACGACCCGCAACCGTCGCAAGGCGAACTACCTGTCGGCTGCCTACGACGACCTCGAGGCGCGCATCGCCGCCCTGCGCGAGCAGGAGGAGCTCGACGCGATCCGCCCCGACCTCGACGGTGACCAAATCATGGACATCCTGGGGCTGCGCCCCTCGCGCGCCGTCAAGATCGCTCGCGACTACCTGCTGGAGCTTCGCATGGAGCGCGGACCGCTGGGCGAGGAGGCGGCCCGAGCGGCGCTCCTGGAGTGGTGGGCCTCGGACGACGTGCGCGCCCTCGCCGAGGAATACCAGGCCCAGCAGGCCCACTGGGAGGCCAAGGTCGCCGAGAAGAAGGCTCGCAAAGCCGCCGCGAAAGCCGCCCGCGAGGCCCGGGACTAGGCTCGCGGCAGGCCCGAAGGTGCGAGCCTGCGCGGCCTTGCGCCGCGGTCGGGGCGAGAATCGTCACGCCCGCGCACGGTGCGCCCCCACCTGCCCCGGACGTACCCTGGTGACAACTGACCTATACGTTAGGAGAGTCACCGCATGAGCACGTTTACCCCCGAGAAGGCCTCCGCCGACATCGGCGTGTACGGCCTGGGAGTCATGGGCGCCAACCTCGCCCGCAACCTGGCTCGCAACGGCTACGCGACCGCCGTCTTCAACAGGACCCCGGCTCGCACCGAGAAGCTCATGGCCCAGCACGGCGATGAGGCGACCTTCGTTCCCGCGTCCACGCTGGAGGACTTCGTCGCGTCCCTGCGCGCGCCCCGCGTCGCCATCATGATGGTCCAGGCCGGCCCCTCGACGGACGCCGTCATGGAGCAGCTCGCCGACCTCATGGACGAGGGCGACATCATCGTCGACTGCGGTAACTCCCTGTTCACCGACACGATCCGCCGCGAGAAGTGGGCCGCCGAGCGCGGCCTGCACTTCGTGGGCGCGGGCGTCTCCGGCGGCGAGGAGGGCGCCCTGTGGGGTCCCTCCATCATGCCCGGCGGCACCCCGGCCTCGTACGACCGCCTCGGCCCCATGTTCGAGGCCATCGCCGGCACCTACGACGGCGTGCCCTGCTGCACGTACATCGGCGCGAACGGCGCCGGCCACTTCGTGAAGATGGTGCACAACGGCATCGAGTACGCCGACATGCAGGTCATCGCCGAGGCCTACACCCTCCTGCGCGAGGGCCTGGGCGCGACGCCGGCGCAGATCGCCGACATTTTCGCCGCCTGGAACGAGGGCGAGCTCAACTCCTACCTCATGGAGATCACCGTCGAGGTGCTGCGTCAGGTGGACGCCGAGACCGGCAAGCCCCTCGTCGACCTCATCGAGGATGCCGCCTCACAGAAGGGCACTGGTAAGTGGACGGTTCAGACCGCCCTTGACCTGGCCGTCCCCGTTACCGCGATCGGCGAGGCGACCTTCGCGCGCGGCGCGTCCTCCGAACCCGCCCAGCGCGCGGCCGGCCAGGCGCTCGCGGGCAACGCCACCGCGCTCGTCATCGAGTCGGAGCAGGCCCGGGCCGCGTTCATCGAGGACGTGCGCCAGGCGCTGTTTGCCTCCAAGATCGTCGCCTACTCGCAGGGCTTCGACGAGATCGAGGCCGGTGCGAAGGAATACGAGTGGGGCATCGACAAGGGTGCGCTGGCTCGCATCTGGCGCGCGGGCTGCATCATCCGCGCGGCTTTCCTCGACGACATCACCCGCGCCTACGAGGCCGACCCGGATCTGCCGCTGCTGCTGGCCGCCGAGCCGTTCGCGACGCGCTTCCAGGAGTGCACGCCCGCGCTGCGCCGCGTCGTGGCCCAGGCGGCCCTCGCCGGCGTCCCGATCCCTGTGTTCGCCTCTTCCCTGGCCTACTTCGACCAGATCCGCGCGACGCGCCTGCCGGCTGCCCTCATTCAGGGCCAGCGTGACTTCTTCGGCTCGCATACCTACCACCGGGTCGATAAGGAAGGTGTCTTCCACACCCTGTGGGCTGCCCCGGGTCGTCCCGAGGAACAGTGGTCCTAATACGACCTCACTGAAGGACCACTGGCAGGGGGGTGGACGCGCCGCGACGTGCGCCCACCTCCCTGTGTTTGTGTTCATACATTGTGGTTCTTTCAGGAAACATGGTTAACCTAGGGGTAGACCAATCGGCTGAAAGGGCGAATACGTGGCGACTAGCAACGGAAAATCCAGCTGGAACGACATTGTTGGACCGGACAAGCATGACGCGTCCGGGCGGGACTCCCTGCCCTCGCGACGCTCGTCGCGCTCCGCGCATGCGTCCCGCTCCTCGAGGAAGGCCGCCAAGGCCTCGTCGGGTGACAAGAAGCGTCCCGCGAAGAAGCGTTTCCGCTGGGTCAAGCGCATTGCCGCTGGAATCCTGACCATCTTCCTGGGTGCCTTCATCGCCGGCATGGCCGTGTTCCTATACCTGTACAACACGCTGACCGTGCCCGCGCCGGACGACCTGGCGCTCGCGCAGAAGACCACCGTGTACTACTCGGACGGTACCACCGAGATGGGTACCCTCGGCGACATCAACAGGCAGATCATCGATACGACGACCCTGCCCGACTACGTCTCCAAGACGATCGTCGCCTCCGAGGACCGCACGTTCTACACGAATTCCGGCGTCGACCTGAAGGGCATTTTCCGCGCCCTCATCAACAACCTGCGCGGCGGCGCGCGACAGGGCGGTTCGAGCCTCACGCAGCAGTACGTCGAGCGCTACTACGTTGGCGAGACCACGTCGTACACGGGCAAGCTCAAGGAAGCGGTCCTGGCGATCAAGATCAACCGCGAGAAGTCCAAGGACGAGGTCATCGGCGCCTACATGAACACGATCTACTTCGGTCGCGGCGCCTACGGTATCGACGCGGCCGCGCAGGCCTACTTCGGCCACGGTGCCGACCAGCTGACCCTGTCCGAGTCGGCGCTCCTCGCCGCCGTGATTCCCGCCCCCTCCGCGTGGGACCCCTCGGTGAACCCGGAGAAGGCGAAGGAGCGCTGGGAACGCGACCTGAACCTCATGGTCGAGGACGGGTGGATCACACAGGCTGAGCGTGACGCCGCGGTCTTCCCCGAGACGATCGACCCCGACTCCCTGAATCGCGCCTCCATGACCGGTACGAACGGCTATCTGATGGCCCAGGTCAAGGAGGAGCTGCTGGCCTCCGGACAGTTCAATGAGGACAAGATCAGCCAGGGCGGCCTTCGCATCACCTCCACGATCGTCAAGGAACACCAGGACCAGGCCGTCGCTGCGGCCCAGGGCATGAACGAGGTCGAGGGCTGGGATCCCACGTACCAGCACGTCGCGCTGTCGTCGATGGACCCCGAGACGGGCGAGATCCTCGCCGAGTATGCGGGCGCCGACTATGAGAAGCGCCAGCAGAACGCTGTCACGCAGGACATTGCGATGGCGGGCTCGGCCTTCAAGCCCTTCGCCCTCCTGGCCAACGCGCGCCTGGGCGGCACGGTGTACGACACCTACTCGGGTAAGTCGCCGCAGTACTTCCGAGGTATGGGGACTCCCATCTCGAATGACGGCGGCTACTCCTTCGGCAATGTGACCCTCGTCAAGGCGACCGCGTACTCGATGAACACCGTGTACGTGGGCCTCAATGACGATGTTGAGCCGGAGAACACGCTCAAGGCCGCGATCGACGCGGGCATCCCCGAGGACACGGTCGGCCTGAACGATGAGCTCCTCAACGTCCTTGGCCCCTCCTCACCTCACAACATCGATCTCACGACCGCCTACTCGACGATCGCGAATGGTGGCCAGCGCGTCACCCCGCACATTGTCAAGAAGGTCGAGGATTCCAACAATAAGCTCGTGTACTCGGGTGACGTTGAGCCCACGCGCGTCTTCGATGTCGAGGAAGTCTCGTCGATCATGCCGGCCCTCGAGGCAGTCACGAAGGGTGAGGGCACGGCTAACCGCGTCGACAATTCGATCGCGCGCCTGGTGACCGCGGGCAAGACCGGCACCTCCTCGGACCAGCTTTCCGCCCAGTTCGTCGGCTTCGTGCCCGGCATGGTGACCGCCGTGTCTATGTACCAGTCGGACGATGCCGGTAACTCGGTGCCCCTCGACGACATCGGCGGCCTTGGCCAGTTCCACGGCGGCGACTGGCCCGTGGACGTGTGGATCGACTACATGAAGCCGGCCACCGCGAACCTGCCGGGCGACGACTTCCCCTGGAAGGTCGAGTCGAACCGCAAGGTCCATAACAACGCGCCGACTCCTGCGCCGAGCGCGACGACCGAGGCCCCGCAGTCCGCTCCGGAGCCCACCGAGACGCCTACGCCCACGCAGACGCCCTCCGCCGAGCCCACAGAGAACTCGGAGAACGGTGGCAACGGGAATAACGGCAACGGTTCCAACAACGGCGGCAACGGCAATGGCGGGACCAATAACGGTAACGGTTCCAACAGCGGCAATGGCGGCAATAACAACAACGGCGGCAACAACAATGGTGGCCGAAGAAACTAGCCGCGCGTCCTAGCGCCGAGGCCGCGGGCCCCGAGGAGAATCCTCGGGGCCCGCGGTGTGTGGAAAGGGCCCGCAGGTTGGGGGAGGGGGTTCGGGCCTTCATGTGGCCCCTTCGTGTGTCGTACCGTGGCGTGCGTTGTGTGTGCCGCGCTGTGCGCGTGCTCTGCGAGCGCTGAACTATGCCCTGCGCCGATCCTTGTCGCGGAGCTGGTTCGCGCCATGCACGCGTATAGGAAATGACGATACGGATAGGTTATGAACATCCGGATAGCTTAATAACCTATCCGCAAGTGAATAACCTATCCGTGTGTTTACAACCTATCCGCATGTGAACGCATGAGCCCCCGCCACATGTTCTCTGTTTCTGCTTGCGTGATGGGGCCCGGGCCCACAACGGCTTGCTGCGAACGGTCGACAGGAATTGCGGGCACAGCAAAGGGTTGGCCCCCGCTCGCACGAGCGGGGGCCAACCCTTGCGCATTCAACCGATGCGTGAAGCCGTCACTTCGTGGCGATAACGCGAACCTTCAGGGTCGCGGACACCTCGGGGTGAAGGCCGACGGTCACCGTGTAGTCGCCGGCAGCCTTAATGGGCGAGGCGATGATGACGCGACGACGATCGATGGTCTGGCCCAGCTGCTCCT
>ERZ772930.323-NODE-323-length-16033-cov-8.15371_pt1 | contig 16033 bp, 18 predicted proteins | sample MGYA00511685_ERZ772930 | MGnify/ENA primary metagenome ERZ772930 (study PRJEB29015, sample SAMEA2738053) | human oral metagenome | biome: human oral; feature: human-associated habitat; material: saliva | place: China | collected 2226 ... | reverse complement strand
TAGAAACTGGGCGAGATGTTTTTTTGAACCTTGGAATCACAGGTTTCTTGGCAGTTCATGAGATAGAAGGATATAAAGGAAATCCTCCAATACTATTAGTAAGAGGTGAAAACGATTTTCCCAAACACCTAAAAGTAATCTATGATGGTATCATTGCCTTAAATCCTAATGCGCGTCAAGTAACGATTTCAGACAGCAAACACCAACCGATGAATGACCACCCTGAAGAGTTCAATCAGCTTATTGGTGAATTTTTTGAAGAAGTAGTAGCCTTGTAAGGTAGGACCTATCCAACTTGTGAAAATCTCTGGAACGTGATAAAATAAAGGATAGAAATAGATACAGGAGACAAGATGAACTACTTTAATGTTGGGAAAATCGTCAATACGCAGGGTTTACAGGGTGAGATGCGAGTCTTGTCTGTGACGGATTTTGCTGAGGAACGCTTTAAAAAAGGGGCAGAGCTGGCTTTATTTGATGAAAAAGACCAGTTTGTTCAAACAGTGACCATCGCCAGCCACCGTAAGCATAAGAACTTTGATATTATCAAATTCAAAGACATGTACCATATCAATGCGATTGAAAAGTACAAGGGGTACAGTCTCAAGGTTGCTGAGGAAGATTTGAACGATTTAGATGATGGTGAATTCTACTATCACGAGATTATCGGTTTGGAAGTTTACGAGGGAGACAACTTGATAGGAACTATCAAGGAAATCCTACAACCAGGAGCCAATGATGTCTGGGTGGTCAAGCGAAAAGGTAAGCGAGATTTGCTTTTACCATACATTCCGCCAGTAGTTCTCAATGTTGATATTCCAAACAAACGGGTTCAAGTGGAAATCTTAGAAGGGTTAGATGATGAAGATTGATATTTTAACCCTCTTTCCAGAGATGTTTTCTCCGCTGGAGCACTCGATTGTTGGGAAGGCTCGAGAAAAAGGGCTCTTGGATATTCAGTATCATAATTTCAGAGAATACGCTGAAAAGGCCCGTCATGTTGATGATGAGCCCTACGGAGGCGGTCAAGGAATGTTGCTCCGTGCTCAACCTATTTTCGATGCCTTTGACGCCATTGAAAAGAAAAATCCCCGCGTCATTCTTCTCGATCCTGCTGGGAAACAGTTCGATCAAGCCTACGCTGAAGATTTGGCTCAAGAAGAGGAACTGATCTTTATCTGCGGTCACTACGAAGGGTATGACGAGCGCATCAAGACCTTGGTAACCGATGAAATTTCAATAGGAGATTATGTCCTGACTGGTGGTGAGTTGGCAGCCATGACCATGATTGATGCTACGGTTCGCTTGATTCCAGAAGTGATTGGCAAGGAGTCTAGTCACCAAGATGATAGTTTTTCTTCAGGACTACTCGAATACCCCCAATACACACGCCCTTATGACTATCGAGGCATGGTGGTACCAGATGTGCTCATGAGTGGGCACCATGAAAAGATTCGCCAGTGGCGGCTTTATGAAAGTCTAAAGAAAACCTACCAGCGCAGACCAGATTTGCTTGAAAACTACCAACTGACAGTAGAAGAAGAAAAGATGCTGGCTGAAATCAAAGAAAACAAAGAATAAAGGAGAACCTTATGCAAGTAATCAAACGTAACGGAGAAGTTGCCGACTTTGATCCAGATAAAATTTACCAAGCTGTCCTAAAAGCAGCTCAGACAGTTTATGTTTTGACAGATGATCTACGTCAAAACCTAGCTCAAGTTACTAAGAAAGTCGTTTTGGACTTGGAAGAAGCAAAAGTAGAACGTGCGACCATCAGTATGATCCAATCAATGGTTGAAAATCGTTTGCTGGGAGCAGGTTACATCACCATTGCAGAGCACTATATCTCTTATCGCTTGCAACGTGATTTGGAGAGAAGTGGGTATGGTGATCATATCGCAGTTCACCTTCATTTTGAACAAATTCGTTAAGAAAAAGAGTGGGATGCAATGAAGATCTCACTCTTTCTTAAATAGACTTTTCTGTGCTTTTTCTACCGTAGAAGGAACAAAACGGATTCTCTTGATGTCACCAATCCGAATGATACGTGTCACATTTCTAGTGAAATTTTTGACAATAATCTGCTGACGACTGACATCATATTTGACAATATCACCCGTAAAACTTGTCTCAGCTAGTATGATATGAACAGCAGATTTTTTCTGGATAGCTTGTTCAATCATAGCAGTGAGGGAGTTGTCCTCGATTTGAGGATGATCATCATTCCCATTGAGAAAACTCTGTAGTTTGTTTAGTACAAGTTTAAATGTTTGTCTCATAAGATCCTCCCTTCTTATATATCCACATTATATAAAATTTTCCTAAAAACCACAAGATTTTTACGAATAGACTAGTGAAAGCATATCACATAAAGGAGTTAAAAATGGCAGAATTTACATTTGAAATCGAAGAACACTTACTCACTTTGTCCGAAAATGAAAAAGGCTGGACAAAAGAACTAAATCGAGTTAGCTTTAATGGTGCGCCAGCAAAGTTTGATATTCGAACTTGGAGCCCTGACCATACCAAAATGGGAAAAGGAATCACTCTTTCCAATGAAGAATTTCAGGTAATGGTTGATGCCTTCAAAGGGGGACAATAAAAGATCTTGATTTCATCTCAAGATCCTTTTTTTATGACACGATATAATCACACAGAGAAGTTTTAGATAACTGGATGAAAGTTTCCCTGAATTCCTTAGGCGGTATTGGATTTTCTTTGCGAATCCAGACTTCGATGAAAGAGATTGCCATGGTTGTAATGATATAAGCAATGTCTTCTTTACTAAAATTATATTTCAGTTGGTAATTAACATTTTTTAGTACCCATTCTGAGTATATCTCACGCAGAAACTCCTTCCAACAGGGGTCGACTTGTGTGGTATACAAGGTGTTAATAATTTCTTTTTTTTCGTATATGAGCGGAAGTATATAGTCTGCTAAAAAAGAAATGGGATCTCCATCATTGTTAGGGGTGTACTTATTAAAGACGTTAAAAATGTGCTGATTGGTCTCTTCGTGAATATACTCAATAATATCTTCAAAATTGTTAAAGTGCTTTTGATAAATCGCTTGTCGTGAAATACCAGCTTCAGCAGCAATTTCAGTCATTGTAAAGGAACTACGCTGAGGATTTTTCTTAGCTAGTGTGATGAGTGAATTAATAATTAAGTCACGAGTATTCTTTGGCATGATTTCACCTTTCTATTTATAATTATTTACAGTTATTTTTGAATAAAGAAAAATCAAAATGTTCAAGTTAATATAAATAATCAATGAACATAAAATTTTCTGAATCTTTTAGGTAGCTCTATTGTATCACAATTAATTTATAAAATATAGCTCTATCAGTGAAAATGCGTTTTCTGAAAAGTATACAATTGCTAAGCATCCAAAATCAATGGAAGCATATTTGGTTTGAATCAATTAGAATACTTTTCTACTTTGCATATTGTGAATAGCTATAATTTGAAGAATAAAACGATTAATATTCATACCGGTATAAGAATAGTCAAGTAGTAAATAGTGTACAGTTGATTCTTAGAAAGGAAATAGTCCAGAACAGTTGTTCTGGACTATTTTTTATCTTGAAAAATAAGTAAGGCTTTTCAATCGTTCTAGGAGGGGACGGCTAATGAAACTAATGGCAATGATTTTACCAAGATCAGGAAGGATAAAGGGAAGGACACCTACTGCAAGCGCCTTATCAAATGGCATCCCAGCAAGGAAGTGGAGGCTGAGAATACCTCCGACAAAGACGAGGGAGTCACCCAAGAGGTTGGCTAGGAAAATGCGAATGTAGCCACTATTTTGATGGATGAGATAAGATGTAAGTCCCGCATAGACAAGATCGAACCAAAGATAGCCTGCACTTGGACCAACTAAAATGTGAAATCCAGCTCCTCCCCCTGCAAAAACAGGTAAACCAATGGCACCCAGCAAGAGATAGAGAGCTACAGATAGAACAGCTTCTCTGGGTCTAAAAACAGTAGCAATCAGGCCGATCGCAAAGTTTTGTAGAGTGAAGGGGACAGGGCCGATAGGGAGACTGATTTGTGCCAAAACGGCAATAAGAGCAGCACCGATAGCAGGGATAGCATAGATATGAGCTTTTTTCAAAACTGTTAACCTCTTTTCAAAATTATAGTAACTATTATACTAATTCAGGATGAAAAGTCAACCTATTTTTTATAACGAGGTAACAATTTTGTAACAGCAGATTTTGCAAGTAAAAAGAGACCTTTTCAGGTCTCTTTCGATAATTAGCGCATGGTCACAAATTCTTCAGAAGCAGTTGGGTGGATAGCTACTGTAGCGTCAAAGTCTGCCTTGGTTGCTCCCATCTTGATGGCAACAGCGAATCCTTGAATCATCTCATCCACTCCGTAACCGAGCCCGTGAAGTCCAACAACTTTTTCGTCAGCACCAGCGGTGATGAGTTTGAAGCGAGATTCTTGACGATGGTTTGTAACGGCAGAGTACATAGATGCAAAGCTTGACTTGTAGACTTTAATGTGCTCTTGGCCGTATTCTTTGATAGCTTGATCTTCAGTTAAGCCGACTGTTCCGATTGCTGGGTGGGAGAAGACAACAGTAGGGATAGTCGTGTAGTCCATCTTAGCACTTGTTTTCCCATTAAAGAGACGTTCAGATAGGGTACGTCCAGCCTTGATGGCTACTGGGGTTAGTTCCTTCTCACCAGTAACGTCTCCGAGGGCATAGATACCATTTACAACTGTATTTTGATACTCATCCACTTGGATAAATCCACGTTCGTTGAGTGTAACGCCAGCCTTTTCTAACTCCAACCCGTCTACATTTGGACGGCGGCCAGTAGCCCAGATAACTTGGCTTGCAGTGTGACTAGAACCATCTTCGAAATGAATGGTAATGCCTTGCTCAGTTTCTTCGAGTTTGACGGGTACCTTGTGTGTGTGCAAAGGAAGGCCTGTTTTTTCCATTTCATTGACAAGACCTTCAACGATGTAGTTGTCAAACGTGCGCAAGGGACGATCACGACGGACAAACAAATCAGTTTTTACTCCGAGTGCGTGGAGAACACCTGCTAATTCAACAGCGATATAGCCAGCTCCAAGAATCGCAACGGATTCAGGAAGTTGCTCCCAAGCAAAGACATCGTCTGAGCTACCACCGAGTTCAGCTCCAGGAATAGTTGGAATGCTTGGACGAGCGCCAGTCGCAATCACGATATGCTTGGCACGAATCAATTCACCATTAACACTGACAGTGTGGGAATCAACAAAATGAGCACGCCCCTCAATCAAATCAACTCCGTTGCGTTTGAAACTTCCATCATAAGATGAGCGGGCACGATCGATGTAGGCTTCACGATTTTGACGAAGTTTTGCGAAATCAAATTGAACATTTGAACTCGTAAACCCATAGTCAGGACCGTAGTGGTGGAAGCTTTCAGCAATTTGCGCTCCATACCACATGATTTTCTTAGGAACACAGCCAACGTTGACACAAGTTCCACCTAATTTTTTCTCTTCGATAACAGCTGCTTTGGCGCCGTGCTCACCAGCTCGGTTCATAGTGGCGATGCCGCCACTCCCTCCACCGATGGCGATGATATCATATTCTCTCATAGAAAACTCCTTATAGCTTTGATAGTCATATTCTATCGTTTTTATTTTTTGAATGCAAAAATCTGCTACGTTTAAAAAAATTACAAAACCCCTTGCCATTTTTTCAAAGATAGTGTATTATATATCTAGTACAATAATCCAAAAAAAACAAATATCGAACGAAATAATGATCCTGAATTGTCATTGTTTCCATCTGAACTGTTATTGTTTGGGCTTGGTGTTTCTGATATAATGGTTTTTGTAAGGCAAAAATATAAAGGAGCTTGAAAATGAAAAGAAATAAAAAGGCAAAAAAATGGCAATTATACACAGCGATTGGTGTTGCCAGTGCTATTGTTATCGGTGCTGCGGGGATTTTGATTTTTAGACAGCCTTCCCAGTCAGCAGTCAAGAATGAAACCTCTCATATCGTTACTGCTAAGGAAGGTTCCGTTGCTTCATCGGTTCTCTTGTCAGGTACGGTTACAGCAAAAAATGAACAATACGTTTATTTTGATGCTAGTAAGGGAGATTTGGATGAAATCCTCGTTTCAGTCGGGGACAAGGTTGAAGAAGGGCAAGCTTTGGTCAAATACAGCAGTGCAGATGCTCAAGCTGCCTATGATGCAGCCAGTCGAGCAGTTGCAAAGGCAGACCGTCATATCGAGGAGTTAAACAAGGCTCGTGAAAATGCATCAGCTGTACCAGCTTCTCCACAGGTTCCAACAGAAGCTGGACTCCCAGAACAAGCGCAAGCAGCGACTTCTTCAGTATCTTCTATTGATTCTCAAATCAGTGATGCCAAGGATAACCGTGCAGATGCTGTAGCTCAGCTCAACAAGGCTCAGGCTCAGCTAGATGCTGCAACTGTCCTCAGTACACTAGAAGGGACTGTAGTTGAAGTTAATCGTAATGTTTCCAAATCGCCAACAGGTAATAGCCAAGTGGTAGTACATGTCGTAAGTAACGAAAACTTGCAGGTCAAAGGGGAGTTGTCTGAATACAACCTTGCTAATCTTTCTGTTGGGCAAGAAGTTACCTTTACTTCGAAGGTTTATCAAGATAAGAGCTGGACAGGTAAAATCAGCTATATTTCTGATTATCCTAAAAACAACGGGGAAGCAGCAAATGCAGCCCTTGGAGGGAATACTGGATCTAAGTACCCTTATACTGTTGATGTGACTAGCGATATCGGTGAGTTGAAACAAGGCTTCTCAGTCAGTGTTGAAGTCAAAAACAAAAGTAAAGCTATCCTTGTTCCTTTGACAAGTGTTGTTACCGAAAATGACAAAAACTATGTCTGGCTCGTTGACGACCAGAAAAAAGCGAAGAAGGTAGAAGTTACTTTGGGGAATGCGGACGCAGACAACCAAGAAATTACTTCAGGTTTGACAGACGGTGCCAAGGTCATCAGTAATCCAACATCTTCCTTGGAAGAAGGAAAAGAGGTGAAGGCTGATGAAGAAACTAATTAGTCTAAAAAATATCTGCAGGAGTTATCGAAATGGTGACCAAGAACTGCAGGTCCTAAAAAATATTAACTTAGAAGTTCAAGAAGGTGAGTTTGTCGCCATTATGGGACCGTCCGGTTCTGGTAAATCTACTTTGATGAATACCATTGGAATGCTGGATACACCAACCAGTGGAGAGTACTATCTTGAAGGTCAAGAAGTTGCAGGTCTTGGAGAGAAACAACTGGCCAAGGTCCGCAACCAGCAAATTGGCTTTGTCTTTCAGCAGTTCTTTCTCTTGTCCAAACTCAATGCTCTTCAAAATGTCGAATTGCCCTTGATTTACGCTGGTGTTTCGGCTTCAAAACGTCGGAAATTGGCTGAGGAATTTCTGGAAAAGGTTGAGCTGACGGAGCGCAGTCATCATTTGCCTTCCGAGTTATCAGGTGGTCAAAAGCAACGTGTAGCGATTGCGCGTGCCTTGGTAAATAATCCTTCTATCATCCTAGCAGACGAACCCACAGGAGCTTTGGATACCAAGACAGGAAATCAAATCATGCAACTGTTGGTGGAGTTAAACAAGGAAGGGAAGACCATTATCATGGTCACGCATGAGCCTGAGATAGCTGCCTATGCCAAACGCCAGATAGTCATTCGTGATGGTGTTATCTCATCAGACAGTGCACCAGTAGAAAAGGAGGAAAACTAAGATGCAGAATCTGAAATTTGCCTTTTCATCCATCATGGCCCACAAGATGCGTTCCTTCCTCACCATGATTGGGATTATCATCGGAGTTTCGTCTGTCGTCGTCATCATGGCTCTTGGCGACTCCATGTCTCGTCAGGTCAATAAAAACATGACCAAATCGCAGAAGGATATCCATGTCTTTTTCTCTCCTATCAAGAGCAAGGATGGCTCCTTTACTCAGCGCCAGTCAGCTTTGACAGTCAGTGGGAAAGAAGAGGATGTTCATGTTGAACCACCAAAACCACTCGAATCTTGGGTCAAGGAGGCTGCCAAACTCAAAGGAGTAGACAGTTACTATGTCACTAACTCGACTAACGTCACCCTGTCTTATAAGGATAAGAAGGTTGAACGGGCGACTTTGACTGGTGGAAATAGCACCTACATGAACGCAGTTGAAAATGAGATCGTTGCTGGTAGAAGTCTAAGACCGCAAGACTACAAGGAATTTGCCAGTGTGATTTTGTTGGACGAAGAACTAGCTAAGAGTTTGTTTGATAGTCCAGAAGCTGCGGTTAATCAAGTCATCTCTGTCAATGAATTTAGTTACCGTGTGATTGGCGTTTATACAAGCAATGAAGCTAAAACTGCTAAAGCCTTTGGGATTGGTGGTCTTCCAATTACGACCAATATCTCTCTCGCAGCTAATTTTAATACTGATGAAATCTCGAACATCGTCTTTCGTGTCAATGATACTAGTCTAACGCAGACCTTGGGTCCAGAGTTGGCTCGAAAACTGACTGAGATTGCAGGTCTTCAACAAGGGGAGTACCAAGTTGCGGATGCAACTGCCGCCTTCCAAGAGGTACAACAACTATTTGGCTTTATGACCACTGTTATCAGTGCCATCGCAGGAATCTCTCTCTTTGTCGGGGGAACTGGTGTTATGAATATTATGCTGGTTTCGGTGACAGAACGTACGCGTGAGATTGGTTTGCGTAAGGCTCTCGGAGCTACACGGGCTAATATCTTAGTTCAGTTTTTGATTGAGTCCATGATTTTGACCTTGCTAGGTGGTGTCATCGGTCTAGTCAGTGCAGCAGGCTTGACAATGATAGCGGGTATCTTATTGCAAAATATGATTGCAGGTATCGAAGTTGGGGTGTCCCTCCCAATTGCTCTCTTTAGCTTGGCTGTGTCAGCTAGCGTTGGTATGATCTTCGGAGTCTTGCCAGCCAATAAAGCCTCTAAGCTTGATCCAATCGAAGCCCTTCGCTATGAATAAGATAAACAAGATGGACATTTGTCTATCTTGTTTTTGTATGGATTTCCCTATCAAAAATCACTAAAAATATGATATAATGAAGTGTTAGAAAAACAGGTTTCATTAGCCTGGAAAGGAAAAATTATGTCTGAAAAGAATTTTTATATTACAACACCGATTTACTATCCATCTGGTAAACTTCATATCGGTTCTGCCTACACAACCATTGCTTGTGATGTTTTAGCACGTTACAAACGCCTTATGGGCTACGATGTCTTTTATCTGACAGGTTTAGATGAGCATGGTCAAAAAATCCAGCAAAAAGCGGAAGAAGCTGGCATTACACCTCAAGCTTATGTTGATGGGATGGCAGTTGGAGTCAAAGAACTTTGGAAATTATTAGATATCTCATACGATAAATTTATCCGTACAACTGATGACTACCATGAAAAAGTAGTAGCACAAGTTTTTGAACGCTTGCTTGCTCAAGATGACATCTACCTAGGTGAATACTCTGGCTGGTATTCAGTTTCAGATGAGGAATTCTTTACAGAAAGCCAGCTTGCGGAAGTTTTCCGTGATGAAGCTGGTAATGTAACTGGCGGCATTGCTCCATCAGGTCACGAAGTGGAATGGGTTTCTGAAGAGTCTTATTTCCTTCGCCTCAGCAAATACCAAGACCGTTTGGTTGAATTTTTCAAATCTCATCCTGAATTTATCACTCCTGATGGTCGCCTTAATGAAATGCTCCGCAACTTCATCGAGCCAGGTCTAGAAGATTTGGCAGTTTCTCGTACAACCTTTAAATGGGGAGTACCAGTCCCATCAAATCCAAAACACGTGGTCTATGTTTGGATTGATGCTCTCCTTAACTATGCGACAGCTCTTGGTTACGGTCAAGATGAGCATGGTAACTTTGACAAGTTCTGGAACGGAACAGTCTTCCACATGGTCGGAAAAGATATTCTCCGTTTCCACTCCATCTACTGGCCAATCCTTCTCATGATGTTGGATGTTAAATTACCTGACCGCTTGATTGCCCACGGTTGGTTTGTCATGAAAGACGGCAAGATGTCTAAGTCAAAAGGGAATGTCGTTTACCCTGAAATGTTGGTAGAGCGTTATGGACTGGATCCACTTCGATACTACCTCATGCGTAGTCTTCCAGTTGGTTCAGACGGAACCTTCACTCCTGAGGACTATGTGGGTCGTATTAACTATGAATTGGCAAATGACCTCGGAAACCTCCTCAACCGTACGGTTTCCATGATCAACAAGTATTTCGATGGTCAAATCCCTGCCTATGTAGAGGGTGTAACAGAGTTTGATAATGCTCTTGCTGAGGTTGCAGAACAATCAATCGCAGACTACCATAAACACATGGAAGCAGTTGACTACCCACGTGCTCTTGAAGCAGTCTGGACTCTTATCTCTCGTACCAACAAATACATCGATGAGACAGTCCCATGGGTCTTGGCTAAGGATGAAGCGCTTCGTGATCAATTGGCAAGTGTTATGAGCCACTTGGCAGCCAGCCTTCGCGTTGTAGCGCACTTAATTGAGCCATTTATGATGGAAACTAGTCGTGCGGTTTTGACTCAGCTTGGTTTGGCAGAAGTTGCTAGCCTTGAAAACTTGAGCTTGGCTGATTTCCCTGAGGGTGTAACAGTAGTTGCCAAAGGAACACCAATCTTCCCACGTCTGGATATGGAAGAAGAAATCGCCTATATCAAGGAACAAATGGAAGGCAACAAGCCAGCCGTCGAGAAAGAATGGAATCCAGATGAAGTCGAACTCAAACTAAACAAGGAAGAAATCAAGTTTGAAGACTTCGATAAGGTTGAAATTCGTGTCGCAGAAGTCAAAGAAGTTTCGAAAGTAGAAGGTTCTGATAAGTTGCTTCAATTCCGCTTGGATGCTGGTGATGGTGAAGATCGTCAAATCCTCTCAGGAATTGCCAAATACTATCCAAACGAACAAGAATTGGTCGGCAAGAAAGTACAAATCGTTGCCAACCTCAAACCACGTAAAATGATGAAAAAATATGTCAGCCAAGGGATGATCCTCTCAGCTGAACATGATGGCAAATTAACCCTTCTCACAGTTGATCCAGCTGTACCAAACGGAAGTGTGATTGGCTAATAGCAAAAAACCAACGTTATACACGTTGGTTTTTCTTGTTATGCGTGAGATTTTCTAAGAAGTGGTCCATTTCCTTTTGCGACTTGAGGACAATTACTTTCTCAGGGTAGGTTTCTTGAACCCGTTGATAGCGTTCTTTAGCATTCTTTGTCCGCCCATCCCAGAGAATCCATCTGATAAATTCCCAGTTAAATTGCTCTTTACAGCCAGCCGCCATGCTTTCTCGAACTTGACCTCTGTATTTGAGATAACGCTTAAAGGCCCTCAGTAAGCAAATCCAAGGTGAAAAATTGAGGAAGATGATTTGGTCAGCTTTTAACATTCTTTCCTCGTAATAGCACCAAGAGTAGTTTCCATCGATGACCCAGTCTGAGTGATTGGTGAGGAAGTTTTTCATCTCGGTTTTCATCCAATCACGATCACTGTCTTGCCAGCCTGGTTGAAATTGGAGGGTGTCCATATGCAGTTTGGGAATTGAGTAGAACTGGGATAATTTTTGTGCCAGGGTTGATTTCCCAGCTCCAGAATAGCCGATGATTGCGATTTTCATTTTCTACCTTTTCGTAATGGAGGACAAAAAAACAGCCTCTGTGGACTGTTTCTTATTTAGCAAGTTTAGCTGAAAGACGAGCTTTATCGCGGCTTGCTTTGTTTTTATGAATCAAACCTTTAGTTTCTGCTTTGTCGATAGCTGAGCTAGCAGCACGGAAAAGTTCTTCAGAAGGGTTTGCTTCGAAAGCTTTGATAGCAGTACGCATAGCTGATTTTTGAGCTGAGTTTTTTTCGTTTTGTTTAACGTTCAATTCAGCGCGTTTGATAGCTGATTTAATGTTTGCCAATGTTCTTACCTCCATATTTACTAACTATACTATTATATCTGAAAACTTATGTTTTGACAAGGGGAAATTATTTTTTTAGGTAAATTTCATCGATTTCATGGTTTTTAGCCTTGTGGAGAATAACCTCGGCCCGATTCCTTGTTGGTTCAATATAGTTTTGTAGATTTGTAAGGTTGATATCACTCCATACTTGGTGGGCAAAAGACTCTACTTCCCCTATTGGCATTTGCGTAAAGTGGTGGTAGTAGCTGTCTGGATCATTTTGGGCAAAGCTGAGAAGTTTCAAAAAGCGGTCTAAATACCAGCTTTCAATGTCTTCGACAGCAGCGTCTACGTAGATGGAAAAATCAAAGAAGTCTGTGATGTAAAGACGCTCATTTTGAGGATTCTGAAAGACATTGATTCCTTCAACAATCACAAAATCTGCAGCCTTAACACGTTGTTTCTCACCAGGAACAATATCATAAACCTCATGAGAATAAACGGGGATATCGACATCCTGGCCATTTTTTAGGCGGTCAAGGAAATTCAGTAAGGCCTCCATGTCATAACTCTCTGGAAAACCTTTGCGATTTAAGATACCTTGGTCAATTAACGTTTGATTGGGATAGAGAAAACCATCAGTCGTCACTAACTCCACAGTGGCGTCAGTCACTGTACGAGAGAGAAGGATTTGCAGAAGTCGGCTAGTCGTTGATTTGCCAACAGCAACACTTCCCGAAACTCCGATGATGAAGGGCTGAGATTTACTCTCTCTTTGGAGAAAAATTCCCTTAGAGAAGGCTAAATCCTCTTTGGTGCGTTTGTAAATTTGGATGAGATGAGCTAATGGTAAATAAATATCTGTCACATCTTGTAGGCTGATTTGGTCGTTAAAACTCTTGATTGAGTCTAGTTCTTCTTCCGTCAAGGGAGGAGTTGACTTGCGGTGCAAGGACTGCCAGGTTTCACGGCTGATTTTTTCAAAATGTAAAAATTCGTTGGTCATATTCTTTCCTCATTCGATATCTTAGTATATCATATTTCTCATCTAAAGAGAGAACGAAATTCGATATTTCTCATTCTGATTCTTGAAAGTTGCTATAAGTTGCTCTAAAAGGTCAAAAATAGAAGAAATAATACTGAAATTCTTTAATTATTATCATAACAGTTTTAGTTTGTTTGTTGAATTTTAGCTTTGTAAACGATTTTATATTTCCTTAAATTATGGTAAAATAGTTTTATGAGTAAAATGTATTATGCAGAAAATCCTGATGCAGCTCACGATATTCATGACTTGAGAGTAGAGTTGCTGGGACATAAATTGACCTTTTTAACGGACGCAGGTGTCTTTAGTAAAAAGATGATTGACTTTGGTAGTCAGCTTTTACTAAAGTGTCTCGAGGTTGAAAAAGGCGAGCGAGTGCTAGATGTCGGCTGTGGGTACGGTCCCCTTGGTATTACTTTGGTCAAGGCTTACGGAGTCCAAGCAACCATGGTCGATATCAATAATCGTGCTTTGGACTTGGCGCGAAAAAATGCTGAGAGAAACCAAGTTTCAGCAACTATTTTCCAATCCAACATCTATGAGCAAGTTGAAGGGAAATTTGATCATGTCATCTCCAATCCTCCGATTCGTGCGGGCAAGCAAGTTGTTCATGAGATTATCGAAAAGAGTAAGGATTTTCTGGAAGACGATGGCGACTTAACAATCGTTATTCAGAAAAAACAGGGTGCACCTAGTGCCAAAAGCAAGATGGAAGACGTTTTTGGAAATTGTGAAATCATAAAGAAGGACAAGGGGTATTATATCCTTAGGAGTGTGAAATCATGAGAGCAGTTGATTTAATCCAAAAGAAACGAGATGGTCAAGAACTGTCTTCAAGTGAAATCAAGTGGTTGGTAGAGGGCTATGTGGCTGGAACAGTCCCAGACTATCAAATGTCTGCCTTTGCTATGGCTGTTTATTTCAAAGGAATGACCACACGTGAGATTTCTGACCTGACGATGAACATGGTAAAGACGGGGCAAGAGTTTGATTTGTCAGCCATAGAGGGTATCAAAGTAGATAAACACTCGACAGGTGGTGTTGGTGATAAGGTGACCTTGATTTTAGCTCCTTTGGTAGCCAGTTTTGGTGTTCCAGTAGCCAAGATGAGTGGTCGTGGACTAGGACACACTGGTGGAACCTTAGATAAGTTGGAAGCAATCAAGGGCTACCAAGTGGAACGTAGTCAAGAGGATTTCATCAAACAGGTCCAAGATATTGGTGTATCTGTCATTGGTCAGTCTGACCAGCTGGTTAAAGCAGACAAACTTCTCTATGCTCTTCGTGATGTGACAGCGACTGTTGATACGATTCCTTTGATTGCTAGTTCTGTCATGAGTAAGAAAATCGCTGCTGGGGCAGATGCCATTTTGCTAGATGTGACTGTCGGTGAGGGTGCCTTTATGAAGATTGTTGAGGAGGCACGCGAATTGGCTCAAACCATGGTTGATCTTGGAAAGGCTGTTGGAAGAAAGACTGTAGCAGTTATTACCGATATGAGTCAGCCCTTGGGTCGAGCTATTGGCAATCGTCTCGAAATTCTAGAAGCAATCGAAATTCTTCAAGGAAAAGGTCGAGAAGATATCAGTCACTTTATCTGTGAACTAGCTCAGATTATGCTTAGTTTAGCAGATGTTGAGAAGACGGTAGAAGAAGTACGTCAACACCTTGAAAATGGGCAAGCCCTTGCCAAATTTGAGGAAATGGTGGCGGCTCAAGGCGGTGATCTAGAAGATCTCTACCGCCCAGTAAATGTTGCCCATGTAGTGGATATCCCGGCTCAAGAAACAGGTGTCATTTCAGCCCTTCCAGCTATGGATTTTGGCCTATATGCCATGCGATTAGGAGCTGGTCGCGCAGTCAAGACTGATGCTTTAGACTATGAAACAGGGATTGTTTTTGAAAAGAAAGTTGGAGACTCCGTCCAAAAAGGAGAAATTGTTGCAAAAGTTTATACAAATGGAAAAATTTCTTCTGAACTAGTTACAGAATTTCAAAAATATGTTAAAATAAATGATGGAGTGCAAAGTTTACGAGAAATTATAGAAATTATCTCATAAAATCAGGGAGAATCCGAACATGAAATTAAATAAATACATTGATCATACGCTTTTAAAACAAGATGCAAGTCAAGAACAAATTGATCGTTTGCTATCTGAAGCAAGAGAGTATGATTTCGCCAGTGTCTGTGTTAACCCGACTTGGGTTGCTTATTCAAAGGCGGGGCTTGAAGGTTCAGATGTAAAGGTTTGTACAGTAGTTGGTTTTCCTTTGGGAGCAACAACTTCTGCTGTCAAAGCTTTTGAAACAAAAGAAGCTGTCCAAAACGGTGCAGATGAGATTGATATGGTTATCAATGTCGGTGCCCTCAAATCAGGCAATCTGGATTTAGTTGAATCGGACATCCGCGCTGTCGTAGAAGCAAGTGGTGACAAGTTAGTGAAAGTTATTATTGAAGCATGCTTATTGACTGACGAAGAAAAGGTTGTGGCCTGCCAGCTGTCTCAAAAAGCGGGAGCAGACTTTGTTAAAACATCTACTGGTTTCTCAACTGGGGGAGCAACTCTGCCAGATGTCAAATTAATGCGTCAAACAGTGGGACCTGATATGGGTGTTAAAGCTGCTGGTGGAGCGCGTTCTTACGCTGACGCTCTTGCCTTTGTGGAGGCAGGCGCTACTCGTATTGGAACATCCGCTGGTGTAGCAATCTTAAAAGGAGAATTGGCGGATGGCGACTACTGAGTTAATTGAACTAGCCATTGAAACCAGCAAGAATGCCTACGTGCCCTATTCTCACTTTCCTATCGGAGCTGTCTTAGTTGCCAAGGACGGTAGCATTTATACGGGTGTCAATATCGAGAATGCTAGTTATCCCTTGACTAACTGTGGGGAGCGTACAGCTATCTTTAAGGCGGTTTCTGAAGGACAACGGGAGTTTTCAGAATTGATTGTCTACGGTCAGACTGAAAAACCTATATCACCATGCGGTGCTTGTCGCCAAGTTATGGTCGAATTTTTTAAACCAGATCTAAAGGTGA
>ERZ772930.321-NODE-321-length-16135-cov-13.8894_pt1 | contig 16135 bp, 16 predicted proteins | sample MGYA00511685_ERZ772930 | MGnify/ENA primary metagenome ERZ772930 (study PRJEB29015, sample SAMEA2738053) | human oral metagenome | biome: human oral; feature: human-associated habitat; material: saliva | place: China | collected 2226 ... | reverse complement strand
CCTGGCGCGCCTTGGCGGCATCCTCGAAGACCCACGCGGCGGCGTAGGCCATCCATGTCAGGCAGGCGAGGGCGACGATCAGCAGCATGTGCATGAGGAACGTCGTGATCGACGTGCCGTTCCAGTCGGACAGATGGGGGTTGACCAGCGCGATGCCGAGCCCCGCCCACGCTCCCCAGGCCGCGAAGGTGAAGTGACCCGGCCGGCGCACGCGCGCCAGGATCGACGAGGCCGTGGCCGCCTTGGAGAGCACCTTGCGCGCCAGGGCGGAGAGGATAACCGAGACGACGATACCCACAAAGGCGCCGACGATCGGGCCGAGGATCAGGAGGGTGAGGTCGATGGTCGTGGCCACGGCGGCCTCCGCCCCGGATTGGGGGTCGGCGGCGGCGCGTGCGAGCGCGTCCGAGGCTTGGGCGAGGGCACCAAGTGCGGGTGTCATAGTCATGCATCAAGGGTAGGTCGCCTTGCTGATGAAATCCTGTGAATTCCGCACAATTGCAACATTTTCTAGTAACGTGTGCGGGGTCACCCTATTTCGTTTTGACGCGACGTTCGACTTCTGCCTAAACTATCTCCCGTCTTCGGACGCCAGTTCGACGGCCTACAGGCCCCCATCGTCTAGCGGCCTAGGACACCGCCCTTTCACGGCGGCGACACGGGTTCGAATCCCGTTGGGGGTACCACCGGTCGCAATCGTGATTGGAACAATTCAATAGGTCTTACCTGTTGTAAGGCCCCGTAGCGCAGTTGGTTAGCGCGCCGCCCTGTCACGGCGGAGGTCGCGGGTTCAAGTCCCGTCGGGGTCGCCGACCAGACCACATCGGTTCAGGTCTTGGCTCTGTAGCTCAGTTGGTAGAGCGTTCGACTGAAAATCGAAAGGTCACCGGATCGACGCCGGTCGGAGCCACCAGCAAGCCCCCGAAGCATTTGCTTCGGGGTTTTTGTTTTGCCCACTCGATGCGCCGCGGCCGTTGGCGGCCGCCCAGACGAGCGAGACGCTTTCAGGCGCTCCCAAGCAAAGGCCACGCCCCACAACGTCGACCTCCGCGAGCGCAATTACCGAAAAAGCACATCAATCCTGTAGGATACCGAGCAAGCGTGCGTGTTATCTCGCACAAGAGTTTCGTCCTGGAGGAGGGGCACCTATGCTGCTTGGGAAGCGTTGGTCATTCTGGCAACGCCTTGCGGCCATGATCATCGGCACAGTTCTTATGACGGGGGCGCTTAGCGCGTGCGAACTGTCGGTACCCAACGTCGTCGGCATGGCACTGCCGGAGGCCGTGAAGAAGCTGGAGACCTCGGGTTACCGTCACGTCGCGGTCGTCGACGAGTTTGGGACCACGATCGAGGAGTCCCACTACGAGGATGGTTTCAAGGTGACCGAGCAGGATGCCGTCGGCGAGGGTGTGTCGACCTCGACGACGATCACGCTGACCGTCACCGAGAGCACGGTCGCCTCGCTCGTGATGACGCCCGATAAGTCGCCGTCCGCGACGCCCGAGGCCGAGGTGACGCCGGAGCCTGAGGCGACGCCCGAACCCGAGCCGGCCTCGGAGGAGCCCGCGGAGGACGCGGACGCTCCCACGGTCGAGGAGGAGCCCGCTCCCCCGGCTCCCGCGCCGCAGCCCGTCCGCGCTCCGACGCGGCCGTATGCGAGCTGCGCGCAGGCTCGCGAGGCGGGGGCCGCACCCCTCTACGAGGGCGACCCCGGTTACAACCCGCGCCTGGACCGCGACAAGGACGGCGTGGCCTGCGAGTAGCGGCCCCGCGGGTACTTCCGCCCCAAAGGCACCCGGTCCGCGTCACGGAGCCCCGGCCTCGCCAGTCCTGTGCCCCGGCCTCGTCTGCACGAGGTCGGGGCTTCGTTGTGCGCCCCAGCGGCACCCGCATCGACGGTCAGAGTGACGTGCCGGAGCGCCTTGGAGAGCGCGAAGGGGTTGACCCGGACTTCCCAGATGTCGTTCCAGGGGCCGACGTGGAGGGTCGGGGTGACGGCCTCCCACGTGGCGCCGGTGTTGATGTCCGTGAGCTCGAAGGAGATGTCGCAGATGCGAGCTCTCCAGTCGGTGACGCAGAGCTCGCACGTACCAGAGGTGACATCCTTGCGATACTCGCTGCCCACATGCTCGATGCGGGCGCGGATCTGCGTCTTACCCGCCACGCTCCCACCCTGCCGCGTCGCCATCATCGCATCTGCTTCCCGCTGTATCACCGCCGGCTCACCAGTACCCGACTGCGTCACCGTTGCCGCGTCCATCCTTTCTTTCTCTCCTTCATCCGATTTCGGGTAGCCGAGCAGGATACGACAGGAAGGGAGGGGAACGCAAGGCTCGTTTTGCGCTTATTCCGGTGAGCATGCGCGCGAACAGCGCCCTGAAGAACCCCGCGATTGCGGGGAATACGTGTACCACAGGGACTGGTGTTTGATTCCCAATGGTTCATCCCCGCGCGGGCGGGGAAAACGTGAGGGAGGTAGTGGCCTTGGAGACGGCGAGCGGCTCATCCCCGCGCGGGCGGGGAAAACGTCTTCTGGTTGTGCCAGCAGTAGCCCTCATCGGGCTCATCCCCCGCGGGCGGGGAAAACGCCGCAGCGATTGAGCGCGACGCGCAGGCGATGGGCTCATCCCCCGCGGGCGGGGAAAACTCTTCTTCGGAGCGTTCATATGCGGCAACGACGGGCTCATCCCCGCGCGGGCGGGGAAAACGACGACCGTGGAAAGGCGGTCGTCGCCGACAACGGCTCATCCCCGCGCGGGCGGGGAAAACGTATCCTCGTGCGGTTGAGTAGCCTCGTTGCTGGGCTCATCCCCGCGCGGGCGGGGAAAACCTGACCTTGACCAGTCCCAGACTCTCGTTTTACGGCTCATCCCCGCGCGGGCGGGGAAAACGGTAAGCATGGGTCGAAGACGATGGAGCGTTTCGGCTCATCCCCGCGCGGGCGGGGAAAACTCACTGCCTTGACAGATACCATGTTGCGCCGCCGGCTCATCCCCGCACGGGCGGGGAAAACGCGGCGATGAGGCAACCCGCTTTCATGTGGACCGGCTCATCCCCGCGCGGGCGGGGAAAACACGGTGACACCCCAGTTGCCGGATAGGTTCACGGGCTCATCCCCGCGCGGGCGGGGAAAACGAAAGTTCCAGATTGGACTAGTGCGATAACGACGGCTCATCCCCGCGCGGGCGGGGAAAACAACGCCCGCCGCGGCATGAGGTATCGCGGGGCCGGCTCATCCCCGCGCGGGCGGGGAAAACGCCAAGATTCCCGCACTGCGACGCGCAGACGAGGGCTCATCCCCGCGCGGGCGGGGAAAACTCAAGATCAACGATGAGGCAATGCGCGGACACCGGCTCATCCCCGCGCGGGCGGGGAAAACTACATGGATAAGGCTGATGGGCCACCCATCCTGCGGCTCATCCCCGCGCGGGCGGGGAAAACGCTTATATCGCTGTCGTTAGGACTGTCCCTGAGGGCTCATCCCCGTGCGGGCGGGGAAAACCGAAAACTCCGGGGCGAGATCAGTCAGGACGAGGGCTCATCCCCGCGCGGGCGGGGAAAACAGATAGTCATCCCACGATCGCTCCATGAGTCACGGCTCATCCCCGCGCGGGCGGGGAAAACCGGTCAACGGTCGACGTGTGCGCGTGCTCGTCGGGCTCATCCCCGCGCGGGCGGGGAAAACTCAATTACGGCCCGCATAGGCCATATGGGCCGCCGGCTCATCCCCGCGCGGGCGGGGAAAACATCGTGCTGTCTTATGCTGAGCTCGGCCACCCGGGCTCATCCCCGCGCGGGCGGGGAAAACTTCACGTTCGGGATCGGGAGCCAGATCATCAGTGGCTCATCCCCGCGCGGGCGGGGAAAACAAAGATTACAAGCCTCATAACCTGTCGTACTTCGGCTCATCCCCGCGCGGGCGGGGAAAACGAGAGGGGCCAAAGTAGTTTTGTCCGCTTGATCGGCTCATCCCCGCGCGGGCGGGGAAAACGAGAGGGGCCAAAGTAGTTTTGTCCGCTTGATCGGCTCATCCCCGCGCGGGCGGGGAAAACTGGAGATACTCGGGGCTGAAAGACAGCACGGTCGGCTCATCCCCGCGCGGGCGGGGAAAACGGACTTGCCGTCTGCACTCTTCGTGACCTTAGGCGGCTCATCCCCGCGCGGGCGGGGAAAACGACCCTCCCGGCAACCCAGGGCTTCCGTTCGTGGGCTCATCCCCGCGCGGGCGGGGAAAACCGGCGTATCTGCCGGGGCGCTTGAAGGGGGGCAGGCTCATCCCCGCGCGGGCGGGGAAAACACAACAAAATGCGAGACACAACCTACGCACTAGGGCTCATCCCCGCGCGGGCGGGGAAAACGTCGGCGACCCGCCCGGCAACCCCGGGCCCCCGGGCTCATCCCCGCGCGGGCGGGGAAAACGGCCACCCCGAACGGCGCGTCCTGTGGAAGCACGGCTCATCCCCGCGCGGGCGGGGAAAACTGTGCGCGTGAGTCGCGAACCGTCTGCGACGAGGGCTCATCCCCGCGCGGGCGGGGAAAACAAGTTTCCCGGCGAGCGGCGAGAATACGGCTACGGCTCATCCCCGCGCGGGCGGGGAAAACATCAACAAGTGGCTCTCGGAGGAAGACGCCGCAGGCTCATCCCCGCGCGGGCGGGGAAAACTCAAGCGTCTGCCCGTTCTTTTCGACAGCGGCGGGCTCATCCCCGCGCGGGCGGGGAAAACGAGCAGATCGCGGCGGCGCAGAACGCCGGCGACGGCTCATCCCCGCGCGGGCGGGGAAAACGGAATACAGATTCGGGATTATCGCTGTGCCTGCGGCTCATCCCCGCGCGGGCGGGGAAAACCACCCTCGACGACCTTGCAGCGCGAGGCGTTCACGGCTCATCCCCGCGCGGGCGGGGAAAACTTTCTCCACGGCAGCGTTCGCCGCGTCGATCGCGGCTCATCCCCGCGCGGGCGGGGAAAACCTGCCCTGCACGGTGATGTCCAGTGCCGACGCCGGCTCATCCCCGCGCGGGCGGGGAAAACATTCGCACGCATCGGCGCTGATCGCGGCGGGCGGGCTCATCCCCGCGCGGGCGGGGAAAACGTTCGCGCGCCTCCACGCTCACATCCCCGCCGAGGCTCATCCCCGCGCGGGCGGGGAAAACCCGTCCAGGTAGAAACAGGGCAAGCCCGTTTCCGGCTCATCCCCGCGCGGGCGGGGAAAACAACTCACAGGTCGGCACTTGCGCACCGCCACCCGGCTCATCCCCGCGCGGGCGGGGAAAACGGCTTCAATGGCGATGTTCGTTTTACGCCGCTGGGCTCATCCCCGCGCGGGCGGGGAAAACGTATTCGACGGTTGTCGGTTCGATGTTGGTTGCGGCTCATCCCCGCGCGGGCGGGGAAAACCGCGCGGCGGTGCCCATCTGTGCTGAGGCCTGGGGCTCATCCCCGCGCGGGCGGGGAAAACTACTCGGCCTCGGCGCGGATCGCGACGAGGTTAGGCTCATCCCCGCGCGGGCGGGGAAAACGGGCAGCCGCCAACCGCCGCGCGCCCGATCTACGGCTCATCCCCGCGCGGGCGGGGAAAACCACGCCGTAGCGCTCGATAGGGTCACGTTCGCCGGCTCATCCCCGCGCGGGCGTGGAAAACCCCATTGTGAGGCCGAGGCCTGCGAGCGTGTACGGCTCATCCCCGCGCGGGCGGGGAAAACTCGGGATTGGTCGACAAACGTTTTCGAGGAAGCGGCTCATCCCCGCGCGGGCGGGGAAAACCCGTTCAGGATGTCAGCGGTCGACACGCCGGCCGGCTCATCCCCGCGCGGGCGGGGAAAACAGGCCGGTCTGGGAGGCGACGAGGCCCGCCTGCGGCTCATCCCCGCGCGGGCGGGGAAAACGCGCTGGCGGGCTTTGCGTTCGCGGGCGGCGGCGGCTCATCCCCGCGCGGGCGGGGAAAACAGGACCGGGGGCGCGGGCGTGTTCGTCGCCGCGGGCTCATCCCCGCGCGGGCGGGGAAAACTGGACGGACGACCCGGTGATCGCTGGCACCAAGGGCTCATCCCCGCGCGGGCGGGGAAAACGATGAAGCGCAGCAGGAGAATGAACGCCTCCAGGGCTCATCCCCGCGCGGGCGGGGAAAACGGCCGTCTGCATGGCCTCGATGAGGAGGGAGCCGGCTCATCCCCGCGCGGGCGGGGAAAACCTGATCTGCACGTCGGCGGGCGGCGTTAGGCCCGGCTCATCCCCGCGCGGGCGGGGAAAACCACACAACGTGCTCTTCGTAGAATTCGGTCTTGGGCTCATCCCCGCGCGGGCGGGGAAAACCCAGTCTTCAGGTCGTGAATCCTGAGGAAGTTCGGCTCATCCCCGCGCGGGCGGGGAAAACACTTTCTGACCTGTGCTTTTATCAAGCAGATCGGTCAGATCTTGGAAACCCTTGAGCTTGCCGTCTCCTCTGGAAGTTACTCATTGTGCGACGTTTACGCAACTGACGCGCCGCAGGATCAGGCTCGGAATACTGGCCTCGCCCTTCCGAGTAGTAGGGCCGCATCATGAGGGTCAGTCCGTCAAAGTCGACGGGCTTCCATGGATCACCCCAGGTCAAAAAGGCGAGACCCTGCTCGTTGCGCGCCCGATAGACCAGGACCGCCCGCCCTGTCTTCATGTTCTCTGTGACAATCTCCCACAGACGCTCGCGCACACGGGCACTGAGAGTCCCAACGAAAACTCCAGGAGAAATCTCCATGAGCCACCGCGTCACGTGACCCCGCAGGCCCTCGGGAACCGCAGACAAGACGAGAACGATCACGAGAAGTCGCCCTCTTCGTAGGACACACCCGCCGCGACTGTCCCTTCATGGTCATCCCACAGGCGTAGGTCGTCCACGATGAGGTCCTCGTCGTCCTCGACGCCCAAGGCCCCGGACACCGACAGAAGACTCTTTATGTCGCCGACGCAACGCTCCAGGAGCCGAAACTCCCGAACTGCATCACGGACAGCCTTTCGCGCAGCACTACCCACAGCCTCGTCTGTGGGTGATGCTGCCACATCGAAGGCGATGGGAATGGTGAGGTCAGCCTTGTACAGGTCAGCAATGTCGTACACGAACGAACGGTAGGTCCCGTTGTGTATGAACCCCAGCCCCGGGCTACACCCCAGCGCAACAATCACAGCATGAACAACCCCGTATATCGCAGAGTTTGCCGCAGACAACGCCTGGTTCACGACCGACCCGTCCTCGAAGCTGTCCGGGTCGTACTCGCGCCTATCCCAGGGCACACCCGTGCGCTGGGAGTGTTCACGGTACAGGCGGCGCACGCGGGCACCCTCGCGTCCGCGCAGCTGCTGAAGACTCAGCTTCGACACGTCCTCGCCCGCAAAACGCATCAAGTACATGTTGCGAGCAACGGTCAGCCGCATCGACGGATTGCTGACCGCCCGCGCCTGTGCCTCGAGCAACCGCGAAGATCGGGAGGGAGGAGTGCCGTGCGCGTAGTACCGAACCCCGTTCTCACCCACCCACACGATGGTCGAACCACTTTCGGAAAGAACCGAGACCGCCGAGTGCGTGATCCGCACCCCGGGTCCCAGCAACAGCACCGAAAGTGCCGCCGCTGGGACGTGTGCGATTCCGTGCCCATCGGCCACGGTGATCGCGTTCGAGTCCCGGTTAATCGTGCACCGCTCAACATACAAGAACGTCAACCGGTCCCGAACGCGCACCAAGTCCTTCGGCGCAGGAGGCCTTGCCCCGGGGATCGATCTCATGATCGGGCGAGGGTCAGCAGTCCACAGCCGTATGCTTTACCTCGGCCTACCCCATGGACGAGGCCGTGGCGAAGAGCATCCGAATCCGTCACCTCAAGCACTCCCTCGAAAGTCGCAACAGCAAGCGTCACTCGCACACCCTGTCGCTTGAACTCGGCAACGCTACGCTCAACCCCATTAATCAAGAGGTTCGCCCCGTCGACGCGGCGACCATCCTGGTCCTCCAGGACGGGCAGGTCCCCACCGTACTCGGCGGAAGTCAGCACGCGGAACCCGAGCCGCTCAGAGCGATCCAAGACCCACTGCGTCTGCTGATCCAGGGTCACGTGAGCGAGGACCTTCCTACGTCCCCGCGCATTGACCTGACTCGCCTCCCGGAACGTCGGATTCACACAGAGACGGAACCCCCACCTTTGGCCGACCTCAAGCCGATCAAGGAAATCACCCATGTCACGGACGAGCACTCCGCCATCGGTTCTGTATCCGGCTTCCTCGACGATGTGCGAGGGATCCGGGGGAACCGGGCTCGAGATGAAGAGCACACACGAGGGGCTTTCCTGCCGAGAAAGCCCACTTCTCGGGGATGACGGACGATCCAGGCGCCACAGCACCCGAGGCATTCCAGCACCCTCCAAGGCACCCGGCGGGAAACAATTCATGACGGCCGCATGCAGAATCTGACGGCTCCGCATGAGCTGCCGCGCACCCCTGCGGTAGGGGTTGAGGTAGATACGTGTCAGAAACATCAGAGCACCTCCATCGGGTCATGGACGAGGCCGGGGCCGGCGTTCGGCCGCGCCTCCACGTACTGCGGATTTTCCAGAGCGACTCGCGCCTCCTCGACGGTTCTTAGAGTGTAGATACGGTGTTCGGAGTCAAAGCTGATCGGCACATCCTGGATCGTGTGCTCGAACGAGGTGCCCTCGCCGGTAGGGATAATGCCCTGATCAGCAACAACGCGGACAGACACGTACTGTTCGTAGCGCTGCTTCTTTTGGTAATACGCGGATGCCATCCACGGTGTTTCCCGAAGAGCGTCCCACGCGCTCCCCTGACGCACAGAGAGTCGCAGAGGCATGGTCGGTGGACACGAGCGACGACCAAGGTACAGAGGGAACACCGGCCGAAGAATCGCCTGCGACAACCCCTCGATCACGTCATCCGGTCCCTCAATGAAGGCCCCGAAAGCCGCATCCGCCCAATAGAAACGGGCAGATAGAGGCATCGACGTATCACCCCGATGTGCCGTATGAAAGTCACGGAGCAACTGCCCCGGCTGGTCCACCCGCACGGCGAAACGAAGCTCTGCCAGGTCCTCGATCGGATCGCTGCGCCTGCGTCCCTGCGCCGCCGCGAGCAGACCGACCAGCGCGCTTTTCGTGGGAAAAGCTTCCGTCGACCTGCGCGTGAATCGACTGGATGAGCCCCACGACTGCATGGGGCCAGCCAGTCGCAAGACGAGTACCGAACTCATCGCTCGCCTCGCACAGCGTCCACCGTCACGCTACCCAGATCGACCAGGCGAACCTGGGTACCCAGTGCTGAGAAGCCCTCGCCGCGAGGAGAGGTCCACGCGGCGAGCGAGCCGACGGGCTCAAGGCCGGTAAGGTCACGCAGCTTGGACTCGAACTCGACGAAACGCTTGACGGCGGGGTCGGCGAAACCATGCTGCCCCGCGGCGATCGGGTCTTCGAAGGCACCCGCCATGTTGATCGGCTGATCGTTGCGCACCTGAACCAGGACAGCGTCCGGCAGGGTACGGTTCGCGAACGTCGTGATCTTTCCTGTCGGCATCGACCGAACGAAGCTATCCACAAAGAGCTCAATGGCACGATCCGCCACCGCATCGTCGCCCAGGTTTTCGCGGAGCATGTCGACGTTGATCGTCGCGTAACGGTACACCGTAGCGGATGCGAACTCGATCGTACCGATCATGCCAGCACCCTCGTCGGCCTCGTCGTTGCGCTTCTTCTCATCGTCGACGGCCGTGTAGTAGTCGTACTCACGTTCAACCGCTCCGACACCGATCGCGTGGGAAACCTGGCAGGCGGCATCCACGTTCAAGGCATTCGGCTCGGCGACCATACGACCAAACAGAGCAATATCGATGGAGTGGTCCGTATTCACGAGGCTACGCGGCTTCAGCTCCTTGAATGCTGCCGCAGGATCTCCCTCGGCTGCGACCGAGATCAGAGCATCTGCTACATGCTCGATCTGCTTGGCCGACAGGAACACGAGGAATCCGGCTTCCTCCAGCTCCTTGTCACTCTTACTCCTGTTCGGCTTAGCAAGCTTGAAGCCAATGGCCTTCAGCCCCATCTCGGCGAGGTCGACAGACTGCGAGTCGAGGTCCGGACGCTTATCGGCGATTGAACGCGCAACTAGCTCGACGATCTTCTTCGTGCGCACGCCGTAATTTCCGTCAGCGATCTTTCCCTCGAAGTCCTCACGGGTCGCACGCTTGATGGCCTGCGACGAAATGCGCATACGCTGTACTCCGCCGAAGGTGGCAGTCTTCGGCGCACCCGTATCATCACGGTTCGGATTCGAGGGAGGGAGGGTCTGCAGGACGTGGATATCAACGAAGACGGACATTGTCTTTCCTTTCACAAATGAAGCGATTGATTGCGGTGCCTCGACGTCACTCGTCAGAGGCGGTATCGGTGTGGACAGTTTCAGCGGGACGAGCGAACTGACGCCCCCAGTTACGCATGACGGACGTGCGATGACGCGGGTTCTGCCACATAAAGAGGTCGGCTGCAAGCCCTGCGTAGTCACAAGGAATCTCGGCAGCCTCAAGCTGAGAGACGAGCGAACGCAGATGCACTAGAAGCCCCTCGAAGGTGGGGGCCTGGACGGCCGCGGAAAAACGCCGATAGATCGGTGCTTCCTCGGCCCGCTTGTCGCCGCTTTGCCCCTCGGCAACGACTCGGATCGCAGAAGCGAAGCTGCGCGGATGATCCGACGTGTCGTGCATCGGCCTCGTATTCGATCCCTGGTGAAGCGCCCAGAGAGTGAGAGCACCATGGACAGCCTTCTCACCTCTGGTCGGCTCGTCGCCCAGATGGCCGGGGCGTCCGTCGAGCGTGAGGTCCCACAGCTCGGGCACCGATCCGACTTCTCGTGAAAGCGCTCCCCTTAGCTGCGCGCGAAGAGCGCGTGCAGAAGGAGTCTCCTTCCAGAGTCTATTCACGATCAACCCACCGACGCGGCCATACACCGCACCGCGCGTCGACAGCCCTGTCGCACCGCTATCCGGAGGGGTCTCCGGAGCAGCATCATTGCTGGTCATTTCGTTCCTTCCTGATTGGTATTCTGTAACGGGAGATGCTTGTTGAGCGCCGCCCGGAAGTAGTTTTCGGCGATACCCACGTTCACGTACCCCCTGCCGGTATCCCGGCCGATGATCGCCGCCGACGACGCGCCCCTCACGAGTACCGCCTGGACATCCATAGCGTGCTGACGCAGGGACCGCTCCCAGCGACGCCCGGCGTCCCGCGCGCTTTCGCGCCCATCGACCTGGGTCAGCCAGGTCCTGAAATCGGTGTTGACTGCGCTGAAGAAGAGTTCCTTGGCGCGGTCTCGGGCCCCGTCGCCGGCGCCCTCTCCGCTCTCTCCCGCCGCACGCGCGAGGTTCGCCGCAAGATTCCCCACGTGTCGGGCAATCTCTTCGGTCAGGCGGACTTGGCGGTCGATTTCGGCTGACAGATCCTCGCGTTCAACTCGCATGACAGCGACCGACAGCGTCAGCTCATCCGAGTAAATGTCTTCGAACGTCGCTTCCTGCGGTCCGTAGCTGACCCCAACGGCCTGAATCCGCATCACCTTGGGATAAGTGGTCTCGATCGAGGCGTTGTCGAGCTGGTAGTGGAAGGACAGCGTCGCCGAGGGGAGGAACTCCTGCTTGGGCTGCTTGTCCACGCCCTGCACAGTCGTCACGGTGGGCAAGGTACCGGGCAGGTTGCGCCAGAGCGCGCGGCCCGCCTCGAATTTACGAGGCATGTAGACGTCCTGCTTGAACTTCTTGGACTGCGGTGTCGAGTAGCGCCACAAACTCTGTGGCTCATACCGGTGCATCTGCTGTGGCGATAGTTTGTCTCCCTGAGCAAGGACGACTCCCGTAACCCCCTCGCGGTTCCCCACGAGCCTGATGCGGCGCGAATGCCACGTGAGTAGACGCGGGATGCTGATGTCTCGGGGGGTACCTGACGGATCGAGGAGCGAGTAGTCTCCGCGCACCGCGCTCTCCGTTTCGGAGACCTCCCAACTGCATGCTCCCCACTCGCTTGAGCTTTCAACGCCACGCAATTCTGCGGCATCTGCGGGAATCAAATTCAGGACCAGCGTCTCGTCCAAGTCCTTACCCTTGAGCCACACGAGTCCGAGGTGGCCGCACCACGATGGCCCGATCGGATAGCCTTTCCCTCCCTTGACCTGAGAATCACCGACTGCACCTGAACGGATGCCAGACGGATCATACGCCTGCGCATGAACCAGCCAGCGAGCAGCTTCCGACGGGGGGATACACGCGAGGGCACGCCCATGGCGAGTAGTGAAAAACTGCTCGCCGTTAGGGACGTCGGCGATCAGCTTTTCGAGCCCAGACACCGCGTCCTTCGCGGTGCGCAAATCAGCAACCTGCATGAAGGGGAATCGCCCACCGAACAGGTAGAAACGATTCCTCCATTGTTCGAGGTACTCGATCATCTGGTCCGTCGGAGCGCCTTCGTCCCACTGCCTGACCCAGTCGTGTGCATCGCACGGTGGCGCCACGCGATACGCAATGGCCAAAACGAGTCGCTGGATCGCGATGCTCTGCGTCGGTAGCTCACACGCAAGATCTGCGATGTCTGTCGTGCGCCGAAGAAGCTCCAGCAGTCCGACGTCAGCGATGGTCCCGTCTAGGAGCCGGACGGGTATCCACGGCTCGTCGAGCAGGTTGTATTCAGGGTCCTTCATTGGCCCGAACCTCCATTCCTTTCTCGGTGGAATACGTGAGTGTGTGTCCGCACAGGTCACGCGTCAAGCGTTCCCCGTCGGGGGTTTTGTACATCGCGAGGATCAGCTCTCCGGATAGAAGTGGATGCTCACAGCACTTCCACTTCCTCCTCGCGACATCATCCCAAATAGCACCTGCAACTGCGTCCACCGCCTGGTCGATGCTCTGGCCGCGAACCCGAAAAGCCCGCGGAGGTAGGGAGATACTCCACGAATGCATCTCTGCAATGCGCCCTCCCGCGTTATATTCGCTGACGTGTAACGGCTCATCATCTGTGGTTACCCCGCTCAGAGGCGGTGCTACCGGGACATTACTCAAACCGGGATCGATCGCAACAACGAGGACGGGTATCTGGTCTTCGCCGTCTCGCACCGCGGCTCGTGCTGCGGCGACTCCCGGCCCTTTAGTGTCCTCCCCTGTGGCGGCGTTTCCTTGGAATTTTTCTTCCAACTTGGGGGCTTGCCACCGGTGTACGTTCATACCGTCGAGGCACCATGTGCTCGCCCGCATCCGCGATTGCGCGGTACTTCGTTCTCGTTCGTCGAGCGCGGTGTCAAAAGCATCGGCCCATTGAGCAGGTCCGACGGCTTCTACGTCGGAGTACGCCAGCTCGGTGAGCTGCGCATAGTCGACGGGTTCACGGACCGTAATCTCGCCGCGATCCGAGAGGATTCCGAGGGTGCGCAGAACCGCGTGTCGCGGGTAGACGTGGTCTGTCCCTGTCGAGTAAGCCCACGGCACAGCAAAGAGGTCCTCCACCAGCACCAGGCATCGGGCCTCGCGCAGCCCCACAGGACGATCCGCTCGCTCATGTCGATGCAGGCGCCCGATGCGTTGCAGGATCAGGTCCATGGGAGCGGGGTCGGTGAGCATGAGGTCGAAGTCGACGTCCAGGCTCTGCTCAATCACCTGGGTTGCGACGACGACGTGACGCTGGGGACGATGTGTGGCCCCCTTGCCAAAGAGTTCGAGCATCCGGCGGTCACGCACGGCACGCTCGGCGGCCAGGAAACGAGAGTGCAGGAGGGTGGTCTGCTCACGCCCAAAGAGCTCCCTCACCGCCTCGTAGGTCTCCTGCGCCTCGCGGACGGTATTGCGAATAACGACAGCGCATCCGCCATCAGCTAGCTCGCGGTCCAGCAGTTCCGCGATCTCCTGGGGAGATCCCACAGATGCCGGCACGATCCGCTTGGGGACCTCCGCCTCGCCGTCAATCTCGTGGACGTGCACGCCCGTAGCTAACACCGTCGAGATGACCGGATATCCGATCATGCCCTCGACCAACTGAGCGCCTTCGCCCGATGAGCCACGGCCTCGTCGATAGGCGTCCAGAAGCGCGCGGCGACGCGCGGGCGGCAGGGTCGCGGACAGCAGGACGACGGGGATCCCGTACATGCCGAGCCACGTGAGGGCGGCTTCCAGGTAGGTCTCCATGTACTCGTCGGCGGCGTGCACCTCGTCGATGACGACGACCTTGCCCATGAGCCCAAGGTGGCGCACCAGCACGTGGCGCGACTTGAGGGCTGCGAGCAACACCTGATCGATCGTGCCGACCACGACGGGCGACAGCGTCGAGCGCCAGCGTTGGCCCATCCACCGGCTCGCGTGAAGGCCCTGGTCCTCCTCGCCGTCGTGCACTTCGAGGGGACTCTGACCACTCTCGAGCAGACGCATGAAAGACTCGTTCAAGCTGTTCTTCCCATGCGCCAGCTGGATGCCCAGCCGCTGCGGCTCATCGCCCAGGATGCTCGTCAGCCACGCAGTGACGCGTTCAAACATCGCGTTGGTCGTGGCCTGAGTGGGCAGCGCGACAAACACTCCCTGCAGACAGCGAGCACGCATCAGAACCTCAGCGGCTGCAAAAGCCAGCTCGGTCTTCCCGGACCCTGGCGGCGCCTCGACGATCATGAGATCCGGGTCTTCGGTAGAGGCGATCTCCACGGCCTTGCGCTGGGCGCAGGTCGGCCGGTACGAGGTCGGCCACCCGAAGCGGTGACGGTAGAAGTCTGCGATTGGCTCCTCGAGAGTGGCGGGTAGGCGCATGGGGGCAGGAAACGCTGCTCGCTTCCATCCGCGCGCTGCCCGTTTACGCTGTTGCCCGGCATCCAGCTCCGGGTAGAACCGAATCGCGCATTCCTCATCTCCCTTGTCGGGGCGGGGGCGCAGCGGAAAGTAGTCCTCATTTGAGGCGAGCCAGTCCGCGATGACGAGTGCCGAGGCATAGGCGGAGGCGACGGCAATGGGGAGCTCGGGCAGCGCAGTTCCTGGCGCCTCGAGCGGAAAGCCGCTGCGCCTCGCCATCCACCGAAGAATCTCCGCGCGAGCCTGCCCCCATCGAGGGTCGTCCTGCTCCGACCCCTCTTGTGTCCTGTATTGCTGGCGCGCGACGTTGACCGCACCCGCATCCGGGTAACGCCCGTGGTGAATTCCTACGAGGACCGCCCAATGAACGGCGCGCTCAGCGTCGCCTCCGCCGCGAACAATTGCCTCCTGAAACGCGAACTGACTGACGAGGCCGTGGGGCAAAAATTTGCGTTTCGGATAATCTGCCTTTCGCATAATGCCGAGCCCCTGGGCGCGAATGAAAGGTGCGAGCTCCGCTGACTGACACGCAAATTGGGGACTCACCTTACCGACGTCATGGATCCCCGCCAGGAACACGAAGGTCACCCGCGCCTTCGCCTGGTCCCCTCCCCAGACGGAGGCCATGATCCTGCGGTGGTGCTCACTCAAGTACTCATCGAAGAGGTAACCCGCGACGTCCGCGGCGTCCATGAGGTGCTGAACAACAGACAACCAGGCGGACGCGCCACTCCCAGTCTTGGCCCAAAAGCACCGAGCAAGGTCGGATAGTTCCGAAACTGCCAGGTCTGGCCGCGCGGCAGGAAAAACCGGCGGTGCCGCAACCGGACGAGGGGTGGTCGCCTCGCTACCTTCTTTCTTTCGGCCCATCATCTCTCCCTCGAGTCGATTTCACTTCCTAAGCAACCAAAGCACGCTACGATGAGCAAGTCTGGTTACTCTGAAATTGTTGAGCCCGGCAACACCGACAGGGTCACCATCACCCCCGAAGGGTTGATAGGTAGACGATAACATTAAAAACGCTCTTATGCAATACATGTTGCCATGCGTGTCACCAGTGCACGAACGCGAGAACCCAAACAAAGAAAAAACCCCGCTTTCGCGGGGAAAACGTCCTCCTAATGCACTACATAGGTTCACCCCCATACGGGGAACACGGCAGCCACAGCCACCACACACGCTCGCAGGACCTCACAAACGTATCACCCACCCACCCCCCGCGCGCCTTGACGGCACAATCGGCGCGATCCTGAAAGAATGGGGGCATGTCGAACGAGTCGCGTGAAAACCTGCAGGGTAC
>ERZ772930.318-NODE-318-length-16275-cov-5.39032_pt1 | contig 16275 bp, 12 predicted proteins | sample MGYA00511685_ERZ772930 | MGnify/ENA primary metagenome ERZ772930 (study PRJEB29015, sample SAMEA2738053) | human oral metagenome | biome: human oral; feature: human-associated habitat; material: saliva | place: China | collected 2226 ... | reverse complement strand
GAGTGCAATGCTGTTATCTGTTGCAGCCTTCGCACTCGTACCAATAGCAATGGAATCAACACCATCTACAGTTGCATTTGTGCCGATAGCGATGCCATTTTCCTTTGTTGTAGTTGCGCTATGACCGATTGCTAAAGAGTCCTTTTCTGCTGCATTAGCTAATGTACCAGCAGCAAAGGCACTTTTACCAGCACTAGTAGAATAGTTACCTAATGCTACAGCATCCTCATTAGAAGCTGCAGTTTTAAAGCCCAATGCTGTAGAATATGCACCGCTAGCATTTGCATAAGATCCCACTGCAGTTGTATTCATAGCAGTTGCTTCCGAATTGAAACCAAATGCAGAGGACTGATTACCAGAACCTGTGGAGCTATAACCTACTGCTGTAGCGTAATCATTTTTTGCTTTTGCATTATAGCCAATCGCTGTGCCCATAATGTTATTGGCCTTTGCATTATTACCAATAGCAACTGTATTTAGAGCAGTTGCTTCTGCTTTACGACCAATGGCATACGCATCATCGGATGTTGCTTTCGCAGTATCACCAAAGGCGATAGCATTATTACCTTGAACCTTAGCACCAGTACCACCTACCAAAGCATTATTACCTTTAATGGTATTATTCTTACCTAAAGCCACAGAGTCATGTCCGTCAATACTATTATATGAACCAACTAATAAAGAGTTAATCGCATTATCATTATTGGCATGGCCAAAGCCGCCTACGATATTATTAGTACCACCAACAGTATTGCTAGTACCTACTACCAAGCTGTGAGTAGCAGAGTTTGTATTATACCAACCTGATACGATACTGCCCGGACCAGATGTAGTATTATTACGACCAGAAGTGATACTATCAGAAGCAGAAGATCGAACTGTATTCTTGTCACCACCGAGCAATATATTATTTACAGGGGAGAACATATCATTTTCAACTTTGTTATTTCCACCATAAGCAATCGAATTCTTTATGCTTAATGGAGCAGCAGTGGTAGCACTAATATCTAAGTTGGATGCTGCAAGTGCTGTTGTAGTAATGCTTGCGGTAATCATAGCCGTTAACAGTAATTCTTTTTTCATTTGGTTTCCCCTTTTAAGACAACATAAACAATAAACCTAAAAAAAGATTCAAAGCTATCTAATGGAACTTGAATCTTATTGTACCCCTCTATACACTATTCATTATCAAAATATGAATGAAATATGAATATTACTCTAATATTATAATTCTAGCTCATAAAAATTGCAAGATAATACAAAAAGAAGGTATACGGCTTATAAAAGCTGTATACCTTCTTTTCTATACTGGTGCGCCTAACCGGAATCGAACCAGTGACACGCAGTTTAGGAAACTGCATAACTATCAAGCATTCATGCTAGTTCTGAGCATATACGCTAATTTGCTAGCATATATAATTGCATAATTCACTATATTTTTAGATGCTATCGAATGACACTTTGCACTATAAATAGACCTCTAATATTATTTTAGAGGTCTATTTAAGTTCTACTCTTTACTAATATTACGCTTAATTAAGTGAACCAAGCTGACACCATAATCGACTAAAAACTGTTTTTCAGAGTCATTGAATTTCCTACGATCACGCAAAGCTTCCTCTGAACCATGACGCATACACTGAGTATTACTTCTAAACTCTCTACATTTAACAAAATCATAGATATTATCTATATCCGGTATATCTATAAATCTACCATCGCGTTTTAACTCATGTTCAATTACATTATTTAATGCTGAAAGTTTAGCATCTACACTCATCTTTTGCCATGAAGTATCATTAGATTCAATTATATTTATTAGCTCTACAATCTCTTCAGTCGGTATGACCCCCGGTCCAGATTTCTCAAAAACCAACTCACTAATGATTTGTCTTCTTATAAACCATCTAACGGTAGTCATGTTTCCATTAGTATAGCCATTATCAAAAGCATATTGCCTGATATCAGTGTAAGCAAAATCCAATAAACTCTTTGGGCGTTCAAAAAGTTTTGGAAACTGTCGAATATATATATTGTGACGGAAAAAATAAAATGAAATCAATATAAACCATGATTCATCTTCAGATGTGTGGTTATCTGGTGGCTGACATATCAAACGAAATTTATCTTCTAACTCAACCTCATCATACAACTTATACTCCAAAAGACTTGGATCCACCCCAAATATAACAGCGTACTCATCATTAACACGTTGAATTTTAGTACAAAAACGTTCATAATATGTACCTTCAGCATGATTATCAAAATATTCTAATAAATCTATCATAATAACAACCTTATTATAATTTTCCAACAATACTATTAGTTATACTCGCTTTTATTTAACATATAAAACAACATCTTTAATGACCAGCTTGTGAATAGCACTAATTAATACATCCATATAATGATTGTCAATATTATTATCCTTAACTGGTAATTGTATATTTAACTCGTCTGCATCTTTAGCATAAAAATTTCTCGAATAACTAAATTGCCCCGTATAGGATGACTTATGAATTGCGGTGGTAACAAATATAGCAGAGAATTTACTTAACGTTTCAGTATGTACAACTGCAATATGATCATCTGCACCATATTTATAATTTCTAAATTTAGCAGAACCAAACATATCTATAGTAATGGTATTCTTAGAAAAAATATCAACTTTATTACCTATAAAAGCAGAAACTCCTTCATTGGCTTCACCTGCTGTTACAAATGGTAACTCACCATTAATCCGATCCATACTCTTCAGTCTTTTTCCTCTTGTAGATTGACCATATAAATCTTTCAAATTAAATTTGGCCCATGTTACATTGCCAAAATTAGATAAAGCCATTTTCTCATCAGATGTTAAATCATAATTATCTAACCCACTTATAGAGAAATAAGCCTTCAGATTAGCAAGGTGCAAAGCTTTCAGATCAGCAACAAAGGACTCTATGAATTCAAAATCAATATTTCCATCTTTAATTGGTAATTTCAATATCTTATCCTTAGCCATCTTCCAATGACGTGAGTAACCTAAATCGGGAATCAATTTTTTCCAAGTAGCTATAATAAAAAGTAATATATTTACCGAGTGGATATTAACAGGATATAAAACCTTTACATTATCCATAACTGCAAAATTACAAGTTGCTATGTTAAATGATCTTGTATGGTCCCCAAAAATTAAATACATAGGATGAGAATCAGAGCATATAAATTCAGGAGTATTAGTATATCCAACAATTCCATTCTCTGTAGAATTAGCCGAATAAACAGGTATATCACCGCAATCATCTAAATCTCTTCCAACTAGCTTGTTTTTACTATTTTTTAGTACAAACAAATCCTGTATTCTAAATTCTCCCCACTGAATATTCTTCAGCTTCTCATTCAGTGGGGAGTCTATTTTCCCAGGCATTTATCCTCATTAATAGTTTTCCGTAGTAAATTACTAACTTCCCAGGCCAGATAATCAGACACGGTTTTTTTGAAGTCTTCTAATGTGGGACGAGTATCAACTGGTGCAGATTGATTCCAATCAGCACCATTGGATGGATCAATTGTCCCCTCATAATAATCTTGTGCATCCAAATATTTCAACTTATTAGCGCCTACTCTTACTAGGTCTATAACTTCCTCATATCGTTCTTTTGCATGATCACTATCAACAAGATTATTACTAGCTTTTTTTCGATTGGTTCGAGTATATCCATCATTAGAGAAATCAATAAATTTAACTATATTATCTTTTTGGTGCGCTTCACCCACTTTAAATACATAAATATTTGTTTGAACACTAGATTTACCAATAAAGATATCTATTGGCATTTTTATACTTGCTAAAAGAGTACTGCGTTTTAAAATCCGTTTATTAAATTCAATAGCTTTACCAGAACCCGCTGAATTTTGAATAATGATAGCTGCATATCCATACTTCATCATAGACAATGCTTTTTCAACAAAAACCATACCATTACCTGGTGCAGAATAAGGGGGATTTAAAACAAAAGCATTAGCTGGAAAATCTTCATTAGTTTTACCAAACCCATATTTACCATTAAAGTTAACTATTGAATCCTCATTTAAAATATTAGAACTTCCATCCCCCATCAAAATCATATTCAATACAGCAAGCATATATACACTAGAAAGAACTTCAAGACCTAGGAGTTGCTCGGCCTTAATCTGTAGTATCTTTTGCTCAAGTTCATCAGGAGAGGAGATATTATTCTTAGCATCAATCATCATTTCATTCATCGCAGCTACTAATAAACCTGCAGAACCTGTGGCAAAGTCCCACACATATGAGTTTCTATTAACTCTTGCCAACCGTACTAATAATCGAGCTACATAAGAAGGTGTAAGAACTACATCATTAAGTTTATCTTGTGTAAACCCAAGCCAACTATACATTTCGTTAAAGAGTTTACCTGTAAAATCAGTTGTTAAACCAATTTTATAATAAATCCCCAAGTCATCAACAATCTTTGTAAATACACGTTTTAACTGACTTTCTCCTTCAACAGGCTTATTTATATTCTCCGTAGTTAGTGTATTCTCCAAAGTCCGCTTAATCATGTCACGCTTATCTTGAGGAATATTTTTAGCATCAAGAAAGGCACTAATTTTGCGAACAATAATATCACCATCACGGCTATCTTTCTCCAAAGAAGACTTTAAATCGCCTTTTTCTAATGGTGCAACCTTACCTGGAACCCCTAATGTTGCAATAATAGTAGCAGCCACTAAATAAACACGATCACTTTCACCTAACCCCTTTTCTTTTTTATAAATATCATTATTCAGCTTAACTAAACTGGCATTAATTTCCTTCTCACGTTTCTCTTTAAGTTCTTCAATTTCATCAACTGTTAAAGACAATGCATTTACAGCTTGAATAAAATTGTCAAAATTCTCAGGTCTCAAGAAAGATAGATCTGTATATTTACTAACTTCCTGACCTATACCAAAATTATCTTTAGATACGTAATATACACCAATTTCATGACGCAACTCACCACTGTCATCTTTATGACCGGTTACACCAATAGCGATAACTCTAGTATAGCTAGTATAGTGCAAAATAGCATTTGCATAATGAACCGCACCATTTACAGCATATGTGTTAATATTTCTAAAATTAGGCTCATTTTTAGCTGTACGGTTATCAACTTGATTCTTGCTATCTAACTTAACGAGTTTATCTTTATATCCTTTATATTCAATTAGAATCGGCCATTTTTCTAAGGACTTTGTTTCTAGTAACAACTTTGCATCAGGACGATTACCTCCCGTACCACCACTTTTAGATTCATACTCATTTAATGCACAATCAATTTCATGATTTAAAGATTCTTGCTCTAATTTGTAATCTAATCCATACGCTTTTAGCCACCCATTTACTAAGTCGGCAATTTTCGGTTCTACTGATTGTACTTTCGCCATGTTATCCCCCATTATTTTAAATTCATATAATTTATATTATACGAAAATATAAGAATTACTGCTATAAGTACAAATAAAAGCACTATAATAATATATATGTATCCAATAATATTTCTATATAAGCTAATTAACTAACTAAAAAAACAAAAAAATTGAGCCATGTCGTATTATCGACATGGCTCCTATATTATTCATCTGCAATTAAATAAAGCAAAGCTGTAGCAGCAGCTTCAATAATAATTCGTGTAAGAACGGGATCCATAATATCACCCCCTTTCCAATTATAGTGGAGTGAGTTATGCTACAGACTGATGATTCTTCTGGCAGTTCATACACAAAGGCATATGATAACGTTGTTTAGAATAACTAGATACTTTACTGGATATAGCACATCCACAATCTGTACAATGTAAATCATCTGTTGTCGTAATTTGAGAGGAAATGGTTTTCTTTCTAGTAATAGATTCCTTAGGCTGTGACATAGTTTGTGTATTAAGGTCTGTATTGTTATCAGCTTCTGGATCATCACCAGTAGCAATACAGAAGCTCAGCATATAAGCATATTTTATAGCTGCTGTTTCAGCTTTCATGATAGCTTTATCACCACTATCTTGTCCTGAGCCAATGCCACTGATTTGTACTGATTCACCTGTTTCTACATCAATAATAGAAATTGTAACGCTAATGGTAGCATGCTTGTCTATGTTACCTTTTGCGGTTTGTACCTCACGCAAATCAAGAAGCGTAGGGGTAACAGCTGTAATTAGTCCCACACTTGTGAGTGCATCGTTTACACGTTCTAATACATCGCTACTAGTAACGTAAGAATACCCATGAAAGGTATTTTCACCTGTTTTTTCAATGTAACTACAGCTTTTCATAGCGAGTGATAGCTTTTCATATAAGCCTGTATTTGTCATTTTTGTTCCTCCGGTTGCACACCAGATCGTGCCAAATAATAACTTAAACCTGCAGATGCATCCATATGTACATCACCATCCCAGCGATGTGTAAAATGATTCAATACATCCGTAATTGTTGACGTATTGACCGCTCCATATTGAGAAAGCAAGTCTTTCCATAAAGGATATGTTTTTTCGGTCAAATACGCTTGAATTTCAAGTATCTCATTTAATCGAATAGGAGTCTCCTTTAGCAATCGTTGAATCATATCTTTTGGTGTTTCAGTATTTTGGTCCCAGGTGATTGTAGATACAATGACAGCTCCACTGCATAGATATCCCGTAACAGTATTGTTTTCCTCAATTAATAGAAGAACAGGTTTACTATGACTTTTATGTAAATCAAGTAATGATATAGGCCAATAAGAAATAACTTCCGTTTCCATATGGTTTATTGTTTTGGCACACTGCAATTCGGATATCTTAGATTGAGAAATACCCACCATATACATCCATTCCTGGTTATCTATGGTAGGTAAAATAAATTGATAAGTATATTGATTATCTTGTCCAGACATTAGTGCATCTCTTTCTTTCCAGGCATCTTGCAAAGGTGTATTAGAGTAAGTTTTCTTAAATATAAGCTGTGGAATCTCGGTATAGGCTAACGAGTAGAGAGTAGGACTATTTTTGTTTTTGTGATGTACGTCCGCTAAATCTGAAATGAGCGATTGACTCCGTTTACATACATATCGATCTAGCACTTTAATTTTATTTTGAATTCGTTTTACTTTAGACACATATAGGCTTGTGTCTGTAATAATAATGCCACAGTATTGTGTCATAATGGCTCCTTTCAATTATGCTGACTTTACTTGTTGTGATTCTTCAATGGCTCTACATTGTGCCGATACAGCACAATAGCCTTCACACTTTTTACCATGCCAAGTTTCACGTTGACTACATTTCTTTGGTACAACACCGGTTTCTATCGCTTGTTGTAACCGTTTTGCTTTAGCTTCCATATATCGTTTTAACCAATGATTGCTAATAGGGTTAATGGGGATAAGATATAACGGTTTTGTAATACCTCGTTCAGAAGCAATGCGTAAGCCTGTATCACGACAAAGGGCCTGAATAACCATAGATGATACCGTATAGTTTTCTTCTTCTAACAGCAATCGGTAGTAGTTTAATTGCAAAGCCCAGTCTAATACATGACGTACACCATCGGTGAATAATTCTTTTCGTGTTTTAGGTTGGCCTTTTTTCAAACCTGTTTTGTATACTTCACCAGTTTCTACATCTTTTTTGTAGTATCCTAACGCTCTCATTAACTTATAGGAACTGGTAATTTTTAAGTCACCCAGTGTGGTATCCGTATTGGATAACACTTGCCCATATAAATCAAGCTGTCCTGTTGTGGTGGTATTCTTTAAACGCTCTTCTGAAAGCATATTGCCACTGGTATGACGCTCTGTAATGGTATGCACAGCTGAACCATGTAAAGCATATAGCTGCTTTTGTGGATCTACGGCATATTCAGTAATCTTTTTGAGATATAATTCCCGAGTGCCACTTAGTAATTCAGTAACAGAAGGCTTAGTTAAATTGCGTTCTAATGATGAAGCTACCGCACGTAAAGTTGGTAGAAACATACATCTCGTACCTTGTGGGCATCGTAATAGGCATTCATACATATTAATTTCATCCCCGTTGGGGCAAATGAATCGTTTAGCTGGCATAATATTCTCCTTATAATTGACCACATTCACTCATACTATGAAATTCACCATGTCCAATGATGATATGGTCTAATACTGGGATATCAAAGAGTCTACCCGCTTCTACGATTCGTTTTGTGCTGCGAATATCTGTATCACTTGGATGAGAGTCACCAGAAGGATGGTTATGGACGATAACAATCGCGCAAGCTTTTAAACGAACGGCAGAAGAAAAAATGCATTTGATATCAAGAGCAGCACTAGTTACATCACCGATAGAAATATCCTCTGATTTAATCAAATGATTTCTAGCATTGAGGTATAGCACTCGTATGTGTTCGGTTTCAAAGTACTGCATATCAGACATAGCTTTATAAATATCAATAGGTCTACCCACATTGATAGGGGCTTTACGAGTTCTATTTTGCACATTCTTAATGATAGATTTAATGGCTCGTAATTTAGCAATGCCACGGTTACCCATACCAGGTGCATCATACCATTCAGATTCTTCTGCATGGAATAACGCATCATATGGATCGCCATAACGTTCAACTAACTCTTGTACGGATGCCTTTGGCAAAATTTCTGTTAACATAGCTTCAACTGTAGTATTCATAATAGATTCTCCTTGTATAGAAATAAATTATTTAGATTCATAACTGGAAATTTGACACCAATTATTAGTATTTAGCGATTTAATATGACGATTGATTTTAGAGCGAATCGCTTTAATACCGTCGAAGATATCAATATGTAGCGAAGGAAATGTCGACACTAAAAATCGCTGTAAAGTAGTTAAGTTAAGAAAATAGTTAATATCATAGGTTTCATCAATGTATAATTCAATCTTGAATCGAATAGGCAAGTATACATGTGATGTATCTGTATTAATATAGGTCAGTTCAGAGCGTTCTTCTGATACGTAATGTAATTTAATATCAGGGGACAAATACACTCTACAATATTCCATATCAATAGGGTGTGTATCACCTTCGCTTTCTGTATGAATACGTAGAATATATTCCTTTGTCTGATTGTGCTGATAGAGATCATAATCAATGATGCTATGTTTTCGACTGTCTGTAAGCATATTGGCAAACATTCCCATACGAACAAGAGGCACATCTAAACGTTCAATTTGTTTTCTGCACGCCCACTGTAAGACTTCCAAGAATGGTTGCAATGTTGACTGATACCTACTTATAAATAAGAAGGTGTTTTGGTAATATTTGTTCATACAAATCCTCCCATAAAAAAATACCCCTAGGTGCATTGACACCTAGGGGTTAACCTTAAGGAATGGCTATATATGCCATCAAAATTATATTATATAATTGAAATATTAAATCTTAACGAATATGAGTAGAGATTCTACATATACTGTATTAATCAAGACACCGCGAAGTTTTTCAAGCGCTTTGCTATATAGATAGTATTAACTACTAAGGCTTTTTGTCATAACCTTTATTGTATGCAACAAAGAGGGCCGGCATTGTATGCCGCCCCTCTGCGGCATACAATAAACCTTCTGACAAAGTCGCCTTATAACTATACTGTCTTACTAAAAAAAGCCGTCTTTTGTCTTGTCTTAATACGTTTTCTCCATATAAAACATGTAAAAACACATGTATTTTATTAATTTTAAACAAATTACCTCTAAGACAGGACATAGGACAAGTATGAAATCACCTACAAAATCTATTGAAAATAATATTGCTATTTATACTCATGAAGATGTAACCATTTACTTACGAATAATGGAACCTATTAAAAATCAACATGTCATCTGGTACCAATCATTAAAATGTGTATTACTGATTGAATATAGCACTATTAATTTACGAGAAGAAGAAAAGCATTCAATCACAACACTACAAGTTCCCGCTCTTCTCTTGAAGCAAATTGGTCTATTGAAACATATCTCATTAATTGATGATAATCATCAACGATTAAAGAAAAGCTTATTTAAAGCTTATGATATAGAACAAGTGCTAAGGTCACCAAACATCGAGTCCATGAATAAAATTTTTGAGGCTTCTTTTTCAACATTATTTCCGGAACCTGAAGGGGGAAAAAGCAAAGAGATTAGCTCATACCTAAAAGAGCTCTATACGTTGATTTATGCAAATATTTCCACAGGATATGTATCAAAAAGAAGAACATTAGACCTTCTATCTAGAATTAAAGAAATTACTCAAAGACGAGAAAGTCACTATAAAACTAAATTACGGAAAGAAAATGAAATTAAGCGAGTAGAACGTCAAAATCTAACTGATAAAATAGGAGAAATATCTGACTTAATAGAAGCGATAACAAGACCTCAAACTAATTTTGAATCAAATGATACTATCAGCATAATAGGATCAATAGTTTCAATTTTAATTCTACTAAAGCGTTTTCATCTTCAATATATAGAGCGAAAATCCCAACAATCACAGCGATATATTGACTTTGAATTATGTAAATATGATGCAACCAAAGCACCTTTATGTAAAATTAGCCTAGATAAACTATTAAATGAATACATGTCAAAGTCAACGAAGCACACGAATTTAGGAGAACAAGTCCATACAGTTTTACTATTTAATACTGCTATTACTAAATCCCAAGAAATGCAAATCATCTTATGGCTTGCACGAATGGAAGCCTCATTCATTACACCATTAGATATTGTAAAAAGATTTATATTCTATTGTCATGATGCTTGGTTACCATTACCCACACCAACAACTATAACTAGTAAGGAACCCTTCATGACATTGGATTTAACTAATAGCATCTCCCCACAAGAGTGGCGTCAAAGAAAATTTTTCTTCTGGCCAGACATAAATTGTGCTAAAGAATTAAAAAGCAAAAAAATTCCATATGCTAGTGGTATATGGACTGCAATAAAAATGGAGGATTATTACCAAAATAGTCTTCAGCCTCTAATAGAACTACCTAACTCTAATTATTCTGAAAATATCATTAATCGATTTTATATAATGACAGATTATATAACGCTACTCTCCGTACAACCAAATTCTAATCTCGAAGCAATGCCAGATTTGTCCAAAGCGTTAGACAAAAGTAATGATAAAAACATATTATGGTCCCTCCCCAACCGTTTTCCTACAGCAGTCGCTAAATTGGAAATGACACGCATCTATCAACAAGAAATCAACTTTATCAACATGGTAAAAAAGTTACAAAATTTAATAGACAAATCATTCGACCTTTTCAATATTCTATATCATAGTATAGATACTGATATTATTACCTACGAATTAAATATCAACACCGAGCACTATGAATTAAGTAATAGCAGAAAGCTAGCTAGATATATCACTAACTCCCAAAAGGAAAAATCTATAAAAGACTGCAATAATTGGCTAAATTCACATCAGCAGCATATCAATTATTATATAACAAGTATTATCGAGCGATTGTATCCAATTGTCCCCCATAATAACAATAAGGAGTTGTTACCCAAAAAGGCCTACCTAATTGCACTAAAAATACTCTACAAAGTTTATCAACAATCAAAGCATTCTTCCAAAGGCAACTATAATTCCAAAGAGACTCTATTTCCGAGTAAGAGTAATCATAATCCAACTAATAACCACACCGAAATTCTAAGACAATTCCTATTCGAACCCATAATTACATGTATAGTATTCAATTTAAATCCACAAGATTATTTCTACATCTCCCTAAAGATTAAACTTAATCGTTACAAACAATTTGTGGATTTTTTATACCAAAGCGAAACGCTTTCTCTTAACAACAACCTCATACGTAAGTAAACAAAGCCAGGAACTTCCTATGTTCCTGGCTCTTTTATTTTGTCTAAAAATTAAAAATTAATCGTTCCTTATGTAATTCTAATAAATCAGTTAGGATGATTCATGAGCGGTTTTGCTCATAACTTATTCTCTTAAGGAGGTACAAAAAATGTACGACTCACTATTAGAAAAAATGCTCCAAAAAGGCATTGCAAAAAAAGAAGAATGGAGAAAAATTTCAGCTAATAAACCAGCTGAACAGCCACACCCTGTTCAAATGAACACAAAATTTTCTATAGATTCTACTACCCCAAGATTATCAAAAACTAGTAATCCTGTAGTGAAAACATATATAGAAAATAAACATAAGGTTACAAAGGGCTATTTCGATGGTTTAAAAGTATCAACAAATACTACAGCTAAAATGAATCTTATTAAGCCATCCAATACTAGCTTAACAAGTCCTTTATCGACTACAACTGATAGTATAGCCAATACTACCACAGCAGTTGCTCTCATTCCTCCATCTAACAAGGTGATTGCTAATGTTCAATATCCAGGTATCACCATTCATTTTGGGGACTACGAATGGGATTATAACCGTGGTGCGTTGTATTACCGTAAAAGTTCTGATAAACGAACTGAAATTGCTAACTTTGCACTTGCAATCCAAAGAGTAATTGAAATTCGTGACAGACTTGATAGCCCTGGTGAAACTACCTACCAAGTTCAAATAACCCATGCTCAAGGATGCACTCTAAGAGGCATATCAGAAAATCGTTACAAATCTGAATTAACTAAAATTGGGGAAACAATAAATCCTATTTTCAATATAGTTCACAAAAGTTTGTTCGATCGTTACCTTTCAGATGTAGTAGCACAATATTGGGCACAAGGTGGACAAAAGAGTCTCGAATTAAGTATACATGGCTGGATATATTCTTCTGCTACCCATACATGCCAATACGCATTTAATAATACTTATGTGCAAATACCAGTGGGAACAGCATACGTTATCAATGACGTAGAAAAAGAAAGTTCACCTGGTATGGCAAGGACTTTTTTAGATTCATATCTACGGATTTCTAAAAATGTAAACCTGTTATTAACCGCATTGCTATATACATTGCAAACGCACATAGCCCTACCTTACAAAAAAATCACAGGGCAAAGATTACAAAGTGCCATGGTCTTTCAAGGGGAAACACAGCATGGGAAGAGCGTATTAGCGCATTTACTTAGTCGTGGGCTCCAAAATAAATGCCACAATGATTACTTCTATAAGTTTGATGGTACCAATGCTTCCATTAGCCACATTTTAGGCAAACATGGGCAAGGGCTTTATGTATTTGACGATATTTATCGAAAAGCTCAGGCTGATGATAGTAGATCTGATGTCGAGAAGCTCAATACAATTGCGCGCATACTTGGCGATGGAATTATAGCAAGTAAAATGAAACGCTTTGGTAATGGGCTTGAAGATGCAAAACCTTTTGATGGTGGTGTCATCATCACTGCAGAATTATCACCTGTAGAAAATGAATCTACCCAAGGTCGTCTTATTATCAATAAATTTGATAGAGCCGCCCATATTGACTTTAATAGCAATCAAGATTTAACGCTTCTTCAAACATCCCCAGAGTTATTTGACGCATTCTTATCGAGTTGGATTTCATTTATGGAAGCCCAATTCAAACAAGCCCATATGGACTTGAAAGACCGTCATCATATACTGTATCAAGCATTGCAAAAACAAAAGCTCCATACACGATTATGTGCCTATGGATCAATGGCGCTCAATACCTTGTACTTTTTTGTACAGTTTTGTGAAGAACTTGGAATTTCAATTGACTTCACAAGCGCCAAGCAGCATATCTTGAATATTCTTCAGGCACAACATCTGGAATATCGTAGACACTCTGATGCAGATGCACTTCGCGAACTTATTGCAGATGCTATCAACTGTGGCCATCTTCCTATTGCAGATAATAAAGAAAGCTATAGCAGAAATATGTCTGGTTACATCGATAATGAAGGTCATTATTGCATCATTATCGCTCGTTTAGAGGAGATTTTAAGACAGAATGGATACACCAAAAATGATTGTGTAGCTATGTACGAAAAACTCTTCAACCAGGGTTTATTAGACTCTACCAGTCGCACAAGTCATAGAATGTCATGCGGTAATCAACGTCCCTACTACTTCCGTTTTGCGCCTGCAATCATGGAAAACGTAGAAGACCGCAATCCAATTCAATTAACAATCGATAATGCATTATTTGTAATGAAAGGACATAACTAATCATGAAAGACGTAGTTATCAACACAACAGAACAAAATTTAACCCCTGCAATTGAAGAAGGTATGGGATTCTTTATTATATCTCGTAGCAAACTTCAAATATGCGAAACGCCAATGGAGCTGGCAACGGCCTTACAAGAATTGACCGATTATGAGCCTATCATGCTCACTAAAGGCTCATTAGGCACCCTACATGCCGAAATGACTCGTTACGATATGATCAATTCTATTCGCTCATTGAGCTCTCAAGAGATATATGATGATTTACCTGCACAAAATAAACTAGTAAAGGTAATGACGTTAATGCCTCCCGCAACTCCAGATTGGTCTAGAGGTATACCAGATATGATAACTATCGATATTACAGAACAGACCACTGAAAGTATGTTCGAATCAACTGATTCTGACAATACCGATAGATAAACATATTACTTTGCTATTGTTAGCTTCTAAAATGGTCATTTTATGTATAGGAAGGAGGCCATTAGATCATGCAGCAACATCAGAATGGCCTCACTCTAAAAGAACTGGCCAAATTTATAGGCGTTACAACTCAAACTGTAAGAAACAAGCTAAAAAATCAGGGCTTACTTCTTTCAGCTAATCATATAGGCAATAAAATCGTACTAACATTCGATAATTGTAAAAAATTTATTGCGACTTCTTATCCATGCTTGTACAATGAATTTGCAAAGTGTCATTCGACCGTACAAGCATCCGATGAGGAGGCACTTACAATGTATCCTATACCTAAAGGTAAAGGTCGAATAACCAAAATAAAACAACGCAGTGGTAATACCTACTTTTATGTAAGAGATTTGCCGTTATTCTATAAAGAAAACGGTGAAGTATTTATGTATAAGTCAGAAGGGTTTCCATCAAAAGATTTAGCCAAGGCAAAACGTTTACTTATTATGAGCGAACGTGATGCTGGTAAGTATAAATTTGATTATCTGCAACAATATTCGCAGATGCCATCTAATAAGGTGGACCATAAAAAGGCCAAGCAATTACAACAGAGCTACTATGACTTTTGTATTGATTATTACAATCATAGGTGTCTTGAAGTAGGTACTAAACAATTGTATGTAACAATCATAGAAGACCGTATAAAGCCTTATTTCGGTAACATGACCGTTGGTGAGCTAACAAAGGGTATTTTACAAGCATTCGTAGATAAATACACTACTAATATAAAGAAGATGTTCACTGTTTTGAATGCTACATTAAGCAAACTTTACAGCCTAGACCTTATAGATGAGGATTTTAGCAAACGGCTAATAAAACCGGATGTGAAGATTGTAAAATACCCTAAAGTCCCTTTAACAACGGATGAAGTATCATGTTTTCTTCAGTACTACAAAGGACATTGGCTCGAACATGCTATGCATCTTATCTTTAAAACAGGGTTAAGATCACAAGAATTATTGGCATTAACTTGGGAAGATATTGAATTTCTTGATGATGCTAAAGGCTATGTACACGTACGACGAGCAATTGGTCGTACTGAATCAGGATATGGTGTAAAATCCACTAAAACGCCTTCTAGCGTACGTAAAGTGCCTTTTAATAGCAAAACCCTTGTTACACTATTAAAACTAGCAAAAAAGGGCAATAAAACGGGTTGGGTTGTTGAGAATAAAAGCAAGTCCAACCGAATGTATCCTGATAACTTCCGTAATAGGTACTTTCGAGATGTAGGACAAAAGCTCGGCTTTACCGCTCCCTTAACATCTCATGTTGCTCGACATACCTATATCTCCCATTTAGTTGCTAAAGGAGTTCCCCTCGCTACTATCGCACAGTGGACTGGTCATTCAACAATTGACATGATTGTTAATGTATACACCCACGCTGTAACGAGTAAAAAGGATGAGTTAGATTTTGCCAAAGAATTATTTGCATGATTGTATTTATATTAGGCTTTTAAAATTGTATTTTGATTGCAAAAAATATATGCAATCGATTCCATTTTGCTAGCATAACACAACTTTTTTCACAAGCGCAAAAAAGGCATAAGGGCCACAAAGCCCTTATGCCTACTACATTTATACTGGTGCGCCTAGAGGGAATCGAACCCACAACCTGCAGTTTAGGAAACTGCTGCTCTATCCTACTGAGCTATAGACGCATGTATACTTT
>ERZ772930.315-NODE-315-length-16345-cov-3.53671_pt1 | contig 16345 bp, 19 predicted proteins | sample MGYA00511685_ERZ772930 | MGnify/ENA primary metagenome ERZ772930 (study PRJEB29015, sample SAMEA2738053) | human oral metagenome | biome: human oral; feature: human-associated habitat; material: saliva | place: China | collected 2226 ... | reverse complement strand
GTCCAACAGAAGCAATGTCGTCCTTCTCGTCCATTTTCAAGCGATCTAAGACCTGTTTAAATCCAACAGCTTGACCTTGTTCTCTTTTCTCTGCAATGATGTTTATAGCCTCTGTAATGGCTGTTTTTTGATCCATGGTAACATCATCTACAGCTTGCAGGAGAAATTCCAACATATTTTTTGCGACTTCGACTGCCTGTTCTTTCTCAAGAACGACAATAGGATCCAAAACGCCATGGTTAGAAGGTAGCGAACTATCAAGAGTAACAAAGTTAAATGCCTCAATCTGTTTCTTACGTTTAGGGTAGAGCTTTGCAAATTCAGGTGAGTGAATCACTTGTTGGTAGTGATTTCTGAGTTCTCGTTTTGGGTCAATGTAGAGAGTTTTGACATTTTGCAGGGCAACGCTCAAGAAAATAATCTGAGCCAAGAAGGATTTTCCTTGCCCTGTAGCACCTGTGATGATGATGTGTGGGTTCTTGGTGATTTTACCAGCGATATCCTCTTTGTTTCCGACAGTGGCATTATATAGGACAATGTTTTTGGAGGATTCGACAGCTTTTTCAATCGAGTCCCAACGCCCTGTCCAGTTGTCTACTCGTCCGATATACCAGCCAATCCGATTTCCTGAAGAACTATTAGTAAAGGGCATCAGTTCTGAGAAACCACGAGGAGTTACCATATGAGTCCAAGTTCTTGTTTTCTTTTGAAGATGCTGACCATAGAGGAGGGCTTGAAAAAGGTAGGGAGCATCTTGGCTAGCTTCGCTGATTTCAACGCCCATATCATCAAAGTAATTGAGAACTACTTGTCTGCGTTGCCGTAGTTGTTCAACACTGGAAGCAGAGACAATAAGATAAGCTCCATATTCGATGATATCTTCCTTATTTCCTACCTTCTTCATCAAGTCTTTTAGAGAAAGTGACCCCATGATGATTTCATCTTGTTGGACAGTATCAGTATTTTCTGCCTCTTCCATAATATTGCGATAGCGGGTATTGGATCGTCCCATTTTCCCTTTGATTTTATTGTTATCAATAAATTCTGCCTTAATACGCAATTCAACAGGGAAGTTAAGCCGTTGGACAAATTCTCCTAGATGAAAGCCGTTAAACTGAATGGGGAATTTTCCAACAGGAAGAATGGTTACAAAAGAAGAACCATAAGGACTTTCTAGTTTTAAAAAGCCACCCTTGGTGACTTTGATTAGAGTATCCGTGATGTTAAATTGGGAACGATTCGCGAGGACTTCCTTTTTGTAGTGGGGAATATAGCGGAGATATTGCATCCGTTGGTAGTAGAACAATTCCTCATCCGATAAGGCTTTTGCTCGTAAGGGAGCGAGGGCTTGGTAAATGGTAAACTCATCTGTACGGTAGTCCTCATACCAGTTTTCGGAGAGTTCATATTCGTAGCCAAAACCCTGAGCGATTTTTTCGGAAAAATCAGTTAGGCTTTCAAGGGCTAATTCTTTGATTGTTTGCCCATGATTTTGTTTTCTTAGGTTAACTCCAATCACCCAATCAAATTGATAAGGGATTTCCATTTCATTTGTTAAATGGTCAACGGTGTAGAGGAGGAGTTCTTCACCGAGCTCTCTACTATCATCCGCTAGCGCTTCTGAGAAGTCCTTTAATTTTTCCTCTAGAAGATAATCCTTAGGAATGAGGGAAACCTCAAAATATTGGTTTTTTTGAAGTTTCTTCATCATTTGTGCAACAGTTAGTTTGTGCTTGTTTTTTCGTCCGTCATCCGTGATGGTGATTGGGGTATTTGGAATACGGTAGTAGGCCACTACTGACCGATCCCGTTTCAAGACAAGATTGTCATGAGTTTGTAGAATGGGATAAGTTAGTGTTAAAGACATAGTTCCTCCTTTCTAAAGGTTTGTTTTTTCAAAGACGATTTCTTCAACCGGTTCAATACGATCTTCATGGTAGATTGCTTTTTTGTTAAGCTTAAATTCCCAACAGTAGATTAGATAATCTGCTAGAAAGAGATGCATTTTCTTTCCATGTGGTTCGTATTCTGTATAAAACTTTGCTAGCTTATAAGGGATAAACCAGTAGAGAATTAATGAAATCGAATGAGTGGCTTTGGCTAGAGGTACAAGAATAAAACCACCAAAGAGTAGCATGGTAACAAAGATGAAGATAAAGACTATAAAAAAGGACAGTTGCATGGGTGTAGCAAAGTACCAAATGCGAGTGCCTTTTTTAGTTTTTATCTCTTGAATCCAATAAGGGGCGTTAAGCCCCTTGGCGTAATCATACAGTTTTTCATCTTTCATAGTTAGAGTCCTGTTTCAATCCCAAAGAGACGAAGGAACCAGCCAAAAGCTTTTAGAATGTCTTGTCCTTTTGTGAGTGAGACAATGACAGCATAAAAACAAACTACTGAAAAAAGCTGGATCCAGGAGCTGTTACGCCAAGCTTTAACTGCAAGTAGGACGGCAATTGCTCCTAGCACCCAAACAGCATCTCCTTGTAGGAAGGCTCGTAGATTTTCTGTGTTCATGTTGTTCTCCTTTATTTTTCTTGTTTTGCGTAGTTAATAGGGATGGTGTGAGCTAACTCATCTACAAAGTAAGTCCCGTTATTTTGAGTAAGAGTGAGAGTGAAATTCTCTGAATGAGTTGAAGCACCTACTTCAAAAGTAACTTGAACAGTTGCGATGAGCTTTTCCCCATCTTCTTTTAGATAGGTGTAGTCAATACTTTTAAAAGTAGTATTTGCGACTACAGAAACATCTTTAGCAATCAAATTCAGATTGTCTTGATTTGTAGTGTAGTTGGTGAAAAAGACAGTTAAAAACTTGTCTACTTTTTTGTGTTCATCCTCCGATAGACGATCGGTTGCTGACAGGGTCAATTGCTCGTCTTTTGAAGATGGAGTTGCTTGTGAGGAGTCAAGACTTGAAAACCAAGGTAGACCAGCGATACGATATTTACCATTAACTTCCTCAAAAGGAATATTAAATCCTGTTGTGATTTCCTTTTTCTCGGTGTTGTTGTCCTTTTTGATCCATTCCTTGTATTTGACACGGTAGGTTGCCACTTTATCAGTTACAGTGACGAGTTGCGAATAAATCACCTCGCTAGGGTTTCGGACTTGCCCTTGTGACTTGGTGTCAGGGAGGGTACCATAAAAGGAATTCAGATGATTAATTTGTTCGGTTTGCTTATTATTTTCTTGTGAAAGGGTAAAGTAAGCATAAACAAAATCATTTAGATAGTATTGTAGGCGGTAGTCATATTGCCTAGTAGTTGAAGGAGTGTCTGATTTTTCCTTTTCATAGTTTTCAATGCTTGTTTTTAGACTTGAAACCTGATTTGATAGAGTGATAGCTCGAATGGAACCTATGATCCCAATAAAGAGAAGACAGAAAGTTCCTCCAACTACGGCAAGATTAACTTGTTTTTTGGTGAGGGTTTTAAGTTTTGGAGGTTTCTTTTTCTGTTCAACCTTTTTAAATTGTTCTAGAAATTGCCTCACCTTTAAGAGATAGGATTTTAAATTGTCCATAGTTCCTCCTGTTACACTTGGGCTAACTCAATAAGTTTGGTTCCTTTTGCATAGAATCGTTTATTGAGTTTTTCCATTTCTGAATTGATAAAGTAATAACCCTTTAGTTCATACTGGAGTTGTTCCAGTAATTGGGGAGCTAAAGTTTTTGCTTCCTCTTTTTTCAGCAAGCTGTTTAATTCACCTGCTTTCGTCCAAGATTCTTTATAATCTTTCTTTTTGAGAGATTTGCCTAATTCATTAGTGACTTGTTCTACTTGTCGGGTGAAGGTTGTTTTTGTTGCCATTTCGATTTCCTTTCTAAATTGTTCTTGATTTTGCTTGATGGTTTGTTGGATGTAAGCAATAAGTGAGGGACGCATCTTTTGATTGAGGGAAAGAACTTGTCCCTCTAAGGTGAAACAAGCATGTTCGTAGCTATAGAGGCCTTTAGAATTTGGTTCTTTTTCGGTGCATCTTCCAGCACATTCATAGTAGAACTCCTTTCCTTTTCTTAAAAGAATGTAGAAATGCCAAAACTCTTTGTCAGGTAAGAGAAAGAAGTCTGCTTGATAGATTTTCTTAAGCAATTTAAGAAACCTCTAGAAGATCATCATAGCCAAGTGCTTGGAAGATAAAATCAGAATCAAACCAGAGCCAATCATTGATTTGAGTTTCCGTTGGGGTATCCCCACAGAAGATATCTTCACAAATAATGGTGAGGGTATCCAATCCTCCACGTTCACGAACAGTGTTTAGAGTTGTTAATCCGCCTGACCAAGCTTTAAAGTTTTCTAGTGAATTAATCTCAACTTTGTATTCCATAGGTTGTTTTCCTTTCTAATGTTCATAATGTTTACTAGCTTTGAGTAGTTTTAACATTGCCTTCCCACGATCTGTAATTTCCCCGCTATTTTGAATCATCTTCATGTATTCGGTCTGCATGATACGATCAGCTTCTGAAACTAAAGCAAGAGAGTTAGCTACTTGATAGGTCAGCCAGCGGATGGTTCGTTCAATAGAGTAGGGTTGAGGACTGGTTGAGAGTTTCAAGGGTTCTACCCCACCAAAAAGTTGTTGCCATTTCTGGTCAGGTTTATAAGCTCCAAATTGATTGATTCCATCATAGACTTGCATTTCATGATTGATAACACCACGGGAGATTTCCCCAAGGTCTACACCGTTGATGTATTCCTCAATAGCTCCTTGTGCTTTCTGGTCTGAAAAGCGAAGTTCGTAGCGATTCCAGATACCAAAAATCTCCAAGGATTCTTCCAAGGAGATATTCTCTTGACGGGCGAGTTCATAGCGTTTCTCGTAAAAGTTAAAGTAGAGTTGGCTTTGCCTTGATCCAAAGTAGAGTGACAAACCATGATTGGCTTCCATATCCTCATTGTCTATAAAAGAACCGCCCCCTGTTACATTCCATTTCCGAAAGGTATTGAGGACAATTTCCTTGGCATAGAGTTTATCAATCAACTTAGGAATATGAATCTGCTGGTCTTCTTTTCCAAACCCTTTGTAGAGCTCATCTAGAGCTATATCTAACCTCTTAATCCTGCAATCCTCATAAGCATAGAAGAGATTTTGAAGGAAGGCCTGCCAAGTGATTCCCTTGTATTCTAGAAGTACTTCCAACTCACGGCACCCTTGTCCTGATAGTTGAAGACAGGATTGGTAGTCTTTGGTTTCTGCTTTATCAAAGAAATCAAAAATCCAGATATTGCCTCGTTGCCAAAGTTGAGTGTAGTTCATGAGCCGTGTTTCTTGAGCGCTAAATTCGCTCAGATGACAGAAAAGAAAGTTTTCACAGAAAGACTCTAAGTCACGTAGAGCAGGAAAGGAGATTCGCAAGTAGTCAATTCGAGCACGCAAACTTTGTTTCTCATGCTCTCTATGAAAGCCTAGTTTGGCTTTTAGGTCACGGAATTTTTCAATGCTCAATCCTCTTTCGCCAGCTTCGTAGGAGCGATAGGTTCTAGTAGGTAGGTCAACCGCTTCTGCAAATTGTTTTTGGCTCATGCCTGTTTCTTGACGAAATTTCTTAAGATTGAATGGGCTGATTTTATCCATTCATGGGGACACCTCCTTTTTTATGAGTGACACATTTTTTTTGCCAAAGTGACACACTTTCTAAAATTCGTAATCCCAACTCTCACAAGGAATGAGGAGGGTTGGACTTTGCCATTTTGCCAAATGTAACCCCCCTATTAGAAATCGGGGGTTTCATCATCAGAAACTAGGAACTTCGGGCTACGGTCTGCGCCTGACTTGCCGTCAGGCTTGCCCTTGCCCTTGTCCTAGTTCCTGATGACTAAGTGCCATCTGAACGGCTTTGGGATATGATTTTCGTCCGCCCTCTTCAAAGTGAACCAGAGTTTCTAGAAGGAGTTCTTCTTGAAAAGGAGTCACCAAAATAGCTGAGTCAGAACGGTCAAAATCTATTCCCTGTTCTTCCAAGAGATAAATAATCTTTCGAAGCGTTGCGACTTTTAGTTCCTGCTCTTCCGCAAAATCCTTTAGTGGTCGTTGGTTGACTTGGTTTTCTAACTGTTCTGCCTCCTTTATCGTATCTTCTGTTGGAACTTGAAATTCATAGTCTTTAAAGACAGAAAACTCTTCTCCTTCAGATTCTAAAATAGGAATGTGAGAGTAGGTTTCATAGAAAGAAAATCCTTTGTCTAAGGGTACATAAGGTGAGAAAAACTCACCAGCCAAGTCGCCGTTGTTTGCGATATAACCCCGTCCCTTGACCTTAACACCATTGATTTGATCCAGTTTTTTAAACTCTTTGGTTTTATTGGCATCTCCAAACATCATGTCATAGCCTGTTGATTCTAAATGACCGACTGAGAGGCGTTTCATAAAGTTATCTCGAAGAGCAGTTTTTACAAATTCCCCGTCAGGGCGTTGCATGGCAAAAATAACGTAAACTCCAGCTTGACGACCTTCTAGGACTAATTGGGTAAGGTATTCGGTTACTTCTGCTTGTAGGCTATAATCACGTTCGATTTTAGCGATAAGTGCTGCCCACTCGTCAACCAGAATGAATTTAGGCTTCATCCCGTAATAAGTGAAATTCTTCCCAGCTTGAAATTTAGGAGAGGTAGACATGAGTTCATATCGTTTCTCCATGAACTCCACGTTTTCCCTAAAGCACTGGATAATATCTTCTTTGCTGGTAAAGACGCGACCATGAAAGACGGGGATTTTTTTCAAACCAGATAGATCTGAGTTTTTGGGATCACAAATATCAACAAAACCGACCTTAGCAAGAGCATAGATGATAGACATGAGAAGAATCGTTTTCCCTCCTCCTGTACCTCCACCAATCAACAAATGTGGTTCTTCGATGAAGTCCCAAACAACATCTTTCATAAGTTGGAGTTTTGAACCGTCAACCACTACTTGTTCAATGCTAATACGGCTATCAATCCGATTGATGGCGATATCGTACTTAATAAAACGTTTATCAAAGGTTTTATTTCGAAAGTCACCATTAAACATGACTTCAAGGGTTGCCCCAAGATTAAGAAATCGATCTTGAAACTTATTTCCTTCTAGGATAAAACTGACTTCCAAACCATAACGAGATTGTTTGAGATAAACTTGAGGAAGTCTAATTTTCTCTATTGTCTTTTTCTCCCGTTTAATTTTCTTGACTAGGTAGAGATTGTTTTCTAAGAGAAAACGAGAGAGAATTCGCAAGCTATTGAGTTTTTGAAAAGCGAGTAGTTTCTCGTAGCAAAGCCAATTCAGGATTTGAGAGATGAGAGCGGATAGTAAGGCAAAGGCAACTAAGTAGTAGATTTTGGGAAGGGGTTGGGCTTGTAGTTCCAAGTTGTGTTGATAGACATAATAAGCTAAGGCAAATAAAAAAGGCGACCACAAGATAAACCAAGTGATTGCCTTGATATGTCGATGATAGACTTGAACTCTTTGTCCACGATAGGTAAAGAGTTTCATGTGTCACCTCCTAGTTTTCTTTCTTGTTTTCTACGGGTTTAGAGTCTTTAGGGCTTACTCCTTTTTTCTTAATTTTAGAAGCAAAGAGCTTGTAGATATCATTGCGGTTAACGTGAGTATGGGTTACGACAATGTCTTCTAGCTCTACTTCTTCACGGTACTTAAGTCCCAAGTCTTCGATTTCAGACTCGGACATATCGGCAATGGTGAAAAAGAGAGTTTCATGTTGGACAGAAGAATGAATACCTACCACAACACCCCGAATTTCCCCCGTATTAACTTGAACGTAGGATCCGTCAGGATTGCGTTGGGAACGGTCAACTTCATAGATGGTATCTGTTCCTTCAATTCCTCGGAAAGTCAATTTTTCAAAGACTTGAGGGATATTAAGACCTTCTGAAATAACCCGATAGGTCTTATCTGCAATTTGAAGTTTTTCTCCGTAGTTTAATCCAATTTTAGCCATGTATGTTTTCTCCTATTCTTTCTTATTTTTTCAAAACCAGTTTTTCAGCAAACACATTAAGTGCAGGGGCAACAGAATTTCCGTTTAGGGAAGTATCTGCGAGGAAAATGGGATTGACCACTTCGACTAGAGCATCTTCTGGAAAGACGGTAGCAGAAGCTGGTGTGATCACATGGAACGCTCCGTGTTTTTCATTGTTTAGCACGTGGCGTTGGTATTTGCCTTCTTTTCCGAAGACATAGCGTGGCGCATTGCCCAATTTTTCATAGTAAGCAGTGCCGATAAAGTCTGGTAGCATGACAAGTGTTTCTGGGATCATAAGTGTTTCCTTTCTGAGTGTAAAATAAAAAGAGTTAAGCTAGTTGCTTCACTCTTGAGTAGTAATGAGTAAAAAGTTTTCGTTTAAACATTCTTGTATAAAATTGTACTTCACCATGAGCAAAGCCAGTAAGTAGTGATTGATTGGCTAGTTTATCTAAATCCTTTTGGGCTTGATGATAGAGTTGCCCCTGGAGTTGTTCCGATGAGGAAAAGATATCATAGGTGAAAATGTAGTTTTTATAAATTCGTTCACATTGTTGTGCGAAAAAAGTTAGTCATATGTTCTCCTTTATTGTAAAAGTAAAAAGCTACTAAGAAAATGGACTTAGTAGCTAGAGTAAATCTATCTAGTAAATTAGATAGACAGCAGTAGAGAAAAGTTATTTGGTTGAAGGATTCCTCCTTCACGGTGGCAACGTTTAGCAAGGTGCTTTGCATCAATTACCATCGCTTTTCCAGCCAATCTCATTAGGTAGTCATTGTCATACCCTTAAGATTCTCTTACGCCTTTTGGCGAAGCCAGTTCACTTTACTATTCGGAAAAGTGCGAAAGTCCGAAATGCGTGGAAGTCCACAAAAAATGTTTTAAATCTTCACTTCAACCATCAAACAGACTTGACTTTTCTTTCCAAAACGTTTACAATAAAGGTACGAAGTTTAGTGTAGTTTTGGCAATCAGTCCTCTGGTTGTCAGACGCACTTTTTATTTAATTGTCAATGATCGTGATTTAGCCTTGAAGATAAGGTTATTATTTTCAATCGCTATACAACTATTAGTTGTTGATTATATTATACAACCAATAGTTGTAATTGTCAACGGTTTTCTGCAAAATTTTAAAATAATTTTTTGAGGTCACACATGGAATTCGCAGAACGCTTGAAAACACTAAGGAAACAAGTAAAACTAACACAAGGTCATATAGCTGAAAAACTAAATATTTCCCAACAAGCATATGCTTCATGGGAACGTGGAGTAAAGAAACCAACACAAGAAAATCTTGTTAAGATTGCACAAGTTTTAAATGTGTCCGTTGATTACTTAGTTGGAAACTCAGAAGAAAAATCAGATGAATTAGACAATATTGAATTACTTTTCCGTATAAACTCAAAAGGTCTGACAGATGAAGAAAAAGCAGTCTTCAAAAAAGAATTAATTGAGTTTATGGAAGAACGGAAGAAACTTTTTGAGGAGGAGAAATAATGGATTTCAATAATGGAATCTTATACGTATTCATTGCTCTATTTACATTTTTAATTGATAGTGCAGTTAAATCATTAACAGATACAGCTGACAGTAGTGAAATATTCAAAAAAAGAATGAGAAAATATAGTATTGCTAGTCTTGCGATTGTCTCTCTTTATATTATTCTTTATTATTTCACTACTAAAACAAGTAAATTCAATTTTACAAAAGAAGATGGAATAATGCTTTTAGTAGTATTCTGCGTTTCCATTCTTTATTTTTATTTAAATGCGTCCATTTCTACATTGGTAAAAAAATGGTTGACTAAAAAGAATTGGGGCCAAAACTTGTGTTTTGTAATGCTTGGTTTTAATATCGTAATCTTGTTACTTATATTCGTGTTTGCTATATTCCAGTCAACTGGTCAAAACTATATCAATAAAGATACTATGGCTGTAATTTATTCCAAAAGCAAAGATACAAACTACAAAGTTATTATTCCTAAAGACACATTATTTACCATGGATTATCCTATAAAAAATAAGTCTGATGATACAACTGAGTTAGTTGAAATGTTTGATTTTCAAGTGAATAACTCAGAATTTAAAATTAAAAAGGGCACAACTATAAAGCTGTTACAGGGGACATATATATATTATAATAATGAAACCTCCTTAAAGTTGATAAGTAAAGACAAGTTATCAAAAAGTGATTTTTATACAAATGATAACTCAGTTGCCAAATTAAATAGTGAACAAGAAGTCGAATTATCTGAGGACTCTACTGTACTACTTAAACAGCAGAACTCCTACATCACAATTTCAATAGTTGCTTTGTATGTACAAATTTTATCCTTGATTATCTATTATCCTCTTAAAAATCAGTATAATTTATAGTTGCTTAATTTTCAGTGGACAATCGTCCACTTTTTTTATATAATAAACTCAACCAATATGGTTTAGTTTTGTAAATTGTGACTTAAAGGAGGTACTGTTAGTTGGATGAATTGTATTCGAGAGTAAGTGAAATCACAAAACAAGTGCTTTATTCTTTTATGAAAGAGGAAGATGTTTCCACTCTGAACTATCACTTTCACTATTATTTTGACTATTGCATTCATGAGAATAACATTCAAGTCATCAGTCACCACTTTTCAAATCATAAAATTGAAGGTTTGACAGTTATTGATAAACTAGGAACAAGCTTTTCCTATGAGCAAGACAATCCTGTAACCAAACGTCACTTTACCTTGTGTCATGAATTGGGACACTTTATCTTGAAACATGATGGCTCTTATTTTACAGAGTCAGTTGATAATCAGGAATCTATTCTAGAGCGAGAAGCCAATGTATTTTCAGCCATAGTTCTGATGCCTGATATAGTGTTACTATCCAAAATTTACTACTCTTGTGATTCTTTCCAAAAGGTTAAAGAGGATCTAGAAGTTTCAAAACAGGCGCTTTATTTCCGACTGATTGACTTATTGAGAGTTTACCAAGTGGATACCGAATCAGCCATCAAGCAGGCAGTAGATGAATACCTAGTCGGTTACAACGCCTCCCTTCACCATTGCTTTCATCAACTGAATGAAATATTGATTGAAGAGTTCAATCAATATCAACCCTCTCTTATAGCACGGCTAAAAAAGAGATTGAAACAAACCAATTTTGTGACGAGTAAAGAACTACCAGAATTACTTGATCAGACAAGGTGGGACGAGATTAGAGCGGTAAAGAAATTCAAGGTGTGGCTTGTTTACAATAAGGGAAAATCTTTAGCCTATGTGTGGGATAGTGAAAAGTTATCTGAAACAGAAGCAAGGAGAAAGGCAAATTTAGAATTATTAGTCATGTGAGGTGAATCATGTATCAACCAGAAAAATTAAAAGCTCGGAGGAAAGAGCTAAAACTGACACAAAAAGACATTGCAGATAAGCTAGGAATTAGCTATCAAGCTTATTCTGCTTGGGAACGTGGAGTCAAAGAACCTTCTACTGAGAAAGTGGCATTATTAGAGAAACTTTTGAACGTCCCAAAAGGTTATTTCACTGAGATAGAGATTGTCAGACTCTATAATGTTCTCTCACCAAATGGGAAAGAACAAGTTGTGTCTTATGCTCGTGACTTAGTTACAGAAGAGCAGAATAAGAAGGTGGTCTCTATTGCTGAACCACGTTATGAATATCGGGTCTATGAAGAAATGTCTGCTGGTCTTGGAGCCACTATTTATGGAGAAAAAGAATACGATACGGTCTACTATAAAGAGGAATTAGGGCATGATTTCGCCTCTTGGGTATCAGGGGATTCTATGGAACCCAAATATCCTAATGGTTCCGTTGCTTTGATCCGTGAGACGGGCTTTGATTATAATGGGGCAGTTTATGCAGTTGTTTGGAATGAACAGACCTATATCAAGCGTGTCTACTTGGAAAAAGACGGCTTGCGCCTCGTTTCCATCAATAAAAAATACAAAGACAAATTTGCTCCTTATGACGATGATCCTCGCATTGTCGGAAAAATTGTCGGAAACTTTATGCCTCTGGAGGACTAGGTTATGGGAATCATTGACTATTCAAAAGAGCCTGTCAGTGATATTGCCTTTATTGATATGAAATCCTTCTATGCAAGCGTTGAGTGTGTGGAGCGAGGGCTTCATCCTCTTAAAACCTCCCTCTGTGTGATGAGTCGAGCGGATAATTCTGCTGGATTGATATTGGCATCATCACCTATGTTTAAGAAAGTATTTGGAAAAAAGAATGTTGGTCGGGCTTATGATTTACCCTTTGACGTCAAAACCAGAAAATTTTCTTACTATAACGCAAAAAAGCAGGGATTTCCAACGGATCCAGACTTTGTACGCTATATTGAGGAATGGGCGAAGACCACCTTTATCGTTCCACCTCGAATGGACAAGTACATTGAGGTTAATATGGAAATACAACGAGTTTTCCAAGATTACGGTAGCCCCGATGAGATATATCCTTATTCGATTGATGAGGGCTTTATTGACCTTACGACTTCTCTTAACTACTTTGTTAGTAATCAGACCATATCCCGAAAAGATAAGTTGGATATGATTTCTGCTAAGATTCAAAAAGATATTTGGCGAAAGACAGGTATCTACTCAACTGTGGGTATGTCAAATAGCAACCCCTTACTTGCAAAGTTGGCCTTGGACAACGAAGCTAAGAAAATGCCCACCATGCGTGCTAATTGGTCTTATGAAGACGTAGAAAGCAAGGTTTGGGCAATTCCTAATATGACGGATTTTTGGGGGATTGGTCATCGTATGGAAAAGAGATTAAATGACTTGGGAATCTTTTCTATCAAGGAACTTGCTAATAGTAATCCTGATTTACTTAAAAAGTCTTTGGGAGTAGTAGGGCTACGTCTCTGGTTTTACGCAAATGGAGTAGATGAAAGCAATGTTAATAATCCATATAAACCAAAGAGCACTGGACTAGGTAACTCCCAAGTCTTACCAAGAGATTATGTCAAGCAACGGGATATTGAGATTGTTCTTCGAGAGATGGCAGAACAGGTTGCTATTCGTCTTAGACGAGCAGGTAAGAAAACAACTGTTGTCTCTGTTCATGTAGGCTATTCTAAACAGGAAAATAAAAAATCAATCAACACACAAAAGAAGATCGAACCAACTAATCAGACAGACACGCTAACTAATGTAGTTTTACAGTTATTTCATGAGAAATACAGTTCAGGTGCTGTAAGGAACATTGCCGTTAACTATTCGGGTTTGGTGGATGAATCGTTTGGACTCATTTCTTTATTTGATGATGTTGAAAAAATAGAAAAAGAAGAAAGGCTCCAATCAGCGATTGACAGCATCCGAGATCAGTTTGGGTTCACTTCACTTTTAAAAGCTAATGCCCTTGAGTCAGCATCAAGAAGCATTGTTAGAAGTAAACTAATCGGAGGTCATTCTGCTGGTGGACTAGATGGTTTAAAATGATTGATCGTTCCTATTTGCCCTATCAGTCTGCCCGAGAATATCAAGACTCAGGTATGCAAAAGTGGATGGGCTTCTTTTTATCTGAACATACCACATCACTAGGAGAAGAGAAATATCGTGTCGATCTAACCAGTGACTTGAACAGAACAGAAAAACTATTGTTACTTTCTCAGCTCTATGTTGGGCATTTAAAAGGTCGCTTTACAGTCAAACAAAAAACTCAAAAAGTAACTTTGCTTGGCGAAGTGAGAGAAATTTCATCAAAAGAAGTATCCATCAAAACATATGAAGGATACCGATTGATTAAAGTGGAAGACTTTTTGAGCATACAGTTACTAGAAGAGGTTATCTATGAGTAGAAAAGAACTATATGAGAATAAATTACAGATGGATTATTTCTCAGAAGACTATATCCGATTCGAAGAAGATTTCCAGAAATACTCAGCAATGGACATACCACTTACTTTTCTAGTTGATGATATTCTCAGAACTATGGCTATGAATCAGAAAAACTACTTCAAACTTAATAAAGAGAATTCTAAGGATGGGCGAGATCATTATTTTTACTTTGATGTAATCTTAAATGAGAATAAATTGCTCAGGAAGTTTAAATATTTGAAAGTGACATTTTGTATTTAGAAAAATTATAGTTTGATTCTAAGTAACTAATAGGTGTTTATTATTAATAATGGTATAATAAAGGGTAGCACAAAAAATGCATTAATGGAGTGGACATATAGTATGAAGCCTTTTACAAAATGGGTTGGTGGAAAACGCCAGTTGTTACCACAAATACTTGGAATTTTACCTGATAAATTTAATAAGTACTATGAGCCTTTTGTAGGAGGAGGTGCTTTATTTTTTGAGCTAGCACCATCTAATGCAACGATTAACGATAACAACGAAGAACTTATTTTAGCATATAAGGTAATCAAGGAAAATGTTGAAGAACTGATTCAGTTGCTTAAGATACATAAGGAGAACAATTCAAAAGAATATTATTTGGATATTCGATCAGCGGATAGAGATGGCAGAATAGAAGCTATGTCTAATGTAGAACGTGCTGGGCGGATTCTATATATGCTGAGAGTTAACTTTAATGGTTTGTATAGGGTGAATTCAAAGAATCAGTTTAATGTGCCGTATGGGCGTTACAAGCGACCTAAGATCGTAGATGAGGATAATCTTCGCAATGTCAGTGAATACCTTAAAGACAACGATATAACCATTCTTAATACTGATTTTGAACTAGCAACAAAAGATGCAAAAAAAGGTGATCTGATTTATTTTGACCCCCCGTATGTCCCGTTATCCAAGACAGAGAGCTTTACAGGTTATACCTCTGATGGTTTTGGTTATGATGAGCAGGTTCGTCTTCGAGATTTGTTTATTGAACTAGATAGAAGAGGGGCATTTGTTGTATTGTCTAATTCGTCTGCTGATTTAGTTTATGAACTATATCAACCATTTGCTAAAGAGATTATTGCAGTGGATGCTACACGAATGATTAATTCTAAAGCTGATAAGCGTGGTAAAATCAAGGAAGTATTGATAACTAATTTCAATATTGAGGTATAAAATGAGCGAACTTAAACACGATGTATTTGATTATTTGAACATGACTGAAGAGGAAAAACTCGAGTTCTTTATGGAGACTCGTTCTTCTCTTAGCTTTCTTGCTTCTTATTGGTTTAATTTTGAGAATGTTAGAAAAAACCTAGAGGAATATGATAATCCTGATCTTTATACTTTGGATTATTTAATTGGAAAGTCAGAGTTAGAACTAGAGAAATTCTTCAAGGAGAGACCGAATCTATTATTGTTTGTTCCAAAGTTGTTGGGAATTAGAGATAATAAATTTGAAAAACCTTTTAAGAATAAGATTTTGAAAGTGCAAGATGTTGATAAGGTTTATACTCTATGTTTTAAAGAAATTGAACTAGATAAAATTGATTTATACTTGCAGTTTGTAAAGGATAGTGGTTTGTCATGGGCGTTAAGAACAGGTTTGAAGAAATCGGTTCATGACTATGCTTTTGGTGTTGAAGCTGGTATGGATTCAAATGGTCGCAAAAACCGTAGTGGAGAAATGGGAGAATCCTATTTGGAAACCGTGTTGAATCAGATTGCAGAACAAACAGGTTGGGTTGCACATGGGCAAACAACTGTAAGTACTTGTGAGGAATGGTATGGAATTAAACTAGACGATACTTTTGACAATAGACGATTTGATGGTTCCTTGTTTAATCCTACACGTAAGAAGTTATATTTGTTCGAGGTAAACAACTTCAATTCAGGCGGTTCCAAATCAAAAGCATCTGCGACTGAATTTAAAGATTTGCATGATCGATTTAGCCGTACTAATCACGAGTTTATTTATGTTACTGATGGAAAAGGCTGGGACAGTGACAAATCTCATTTGAAGGAAGCGATGAAATATATCGGTAAGGTATTTAATTACAAGATGATTGAATCTAGTTACTTGACTGATTATCTTGGATTATAAAAAGTCCATCTTTTGATATGGTGGGAACTTTTAGTAATCTTTGGCTCAGTTTGTTATACTTGGAGTTAAGAAACCTAGATTTGCCAACCCATGGTTTACAAAGGGTAGAATCTAAACTAAAATTTAGTGAAACATCTTTCAAAACACTTCCTCCCTATCCAAATTTGGATAGGGTTTTTCATCGTTTAAAATTCGTTTTAGTGTCTCAACACTTTCCTTCAGGTGGAAAAGTTCGAGTTTTCTTTTTCTATCATCAGTGCTGTTCTCTATATTTTCGCAATGACGTTTGATGTGCCATAATGATTTTTGAATGTTATTTTCTTTTAAATTTTTCATGCTTCTATCTTATCAGACAAATCCTTAAAAATAATGTTCCCTTCCTAAAATGATCAAAATATAGCCTGAAAAGCACTAAAAAATAAATTATGCCC
>ERZ772930.309-NODE-309-length-16718-cov-11.7113_pt1 | contig 16718 bp, 13 predicted proteins | sample MGYA00511685_ERZ772930 | MGnify/ENA primary metagenome ERZ772930 (study PRJEB29015, sample SAMEA2738053) | human oral metagenome | biome: human oral; feature: human-associated habitat; material: saliva | place: China | collected 2226 ... | reverse complement strand
CGTCCTCACCGCGCACCAGGCGGCCGCCCTCAAAACGGCGTTCGGACTGCATGTCGGGGACATGCTTCACACACACGACAATTCTCATGGCTTCTAGCGTGCCACATTCCTGGCCCCTCGCCCATATGAGGGTCACCTCACTGTCACACACCACAGACGCGCACCCATCCGGAGCACAATCAGCTGTCACTCGGGTGCGACTCCTCATAGGTCTTTTTTCCCACCCATCCGACTGGCCCGTGAACGGTCCCGTATGATAGGGGCAGCTATATCCGCGAGGCAATGACGCGAAGAGTCATTCACCAGGAAGAGGCACCTCTATATGTCCGAGCGATCTGGCTCGTCCCACGCGCCCACGCGGCGCGTCACCGAACCCAACCCGCTGCCCACCCGCCTGGGCGTGCACCCTGCGGGCGACGGCCTCGACGTGGCGGTCATCGCCCGCGGCGCCTCCGGCGTGGACATGTGCATCTTCGACGAGGCCGGGGCTGAGACACGCTTCGTCCTCATGGGCCCCAAGACCGGCGTGTGGCACGGCCACATCCCGGGCTACGGCGCGGGCACGCGATACGGTTTCCGCGCACACGGCACGTGGGACCCCGACGGCGGCAAGTTCTTTAACTCCCACAAGCTCTTGCTCGACCCCTACGGTCGAGGCCTCGAGGGAGCCGTCGACATGAAGCCCGCCGTCTACGCCCACTGCGTGGATGACGAGCTCTACCCGTCGGAATACCCGATGCGCCGCTCCCCCATTGATTCCGCGCCCTACATGCCGCGCTCGGTCGTGGTCGAGCCCTCCTTCCCGATTATCCCCAAGCCCCAGACGCCGTGGGAGACGACGGTCATCTACGAAATCCACGTCAAAGGCTTCACGAAGAATATGCCGGGCGTTCCCGAGCCCCTGCGCGGCACCTACGCGGGCCTGGCGCACCCGGCCTCGGTCTCCTACCTCAAGGACCTGGGCGTAAGCGCCGTCGAGCTGCTGCCCATTCACGCCAAGTGCGACGAGCCCTTCCTCACCGAACGCGGCCTGACGAACTACTGGGGTTACTCCACGCTCTCCTTCTTCGCCCCCGAGCCCTCCTACGCGACCGCCGAGTCGCGCGCAAAAGGCGCCCAGGCCGTCGTCGACGAGTTCCGCGGCATGGTCTCCCTCCTGCACAAAGCCGGCATTGAGGTCATCCTCGACGTTGTCTACAACCACACGTGCGAGGGCGGCGACGCCGGCCCCTCCCTGTCGTGGCGCGGACTGGACTCCGACACGTACTACCGCCACACCTCCTCGCGCCCCGTCCAGGCAATCGACATGACCGGAACCGGTAACACGATGAACATGGACCACCCCAAGACCATCCAGATGGTGATGGACTCGCTGCGCTACTGGGCGCGCGACATGGGCGTGGACGGCTTCCGCTTCGACCTTGCGGCCACCCTCGGACGTTTCTCCACCGGCTTCAGCCCGATGCACCCGCTGCTCATCGCGATGGCCACCGACGACATCCTGGCCCATACCAAGCTCATCGCCGAGCCCTGGGACGTGGGCCCCGGCGGCTGGCAGACCGGCAACTTCCCGGTGCCCTTCTCCGAATGGAACGACCACTACCGTGGGGCCCTGCGTAACTTCTGGCTCGCGGATGTGCGCGCGCAGGCCTCGGGCCACATCGTCTCCGGCCCCAACGACCTTGCGACTCGACTCTCCGGCTCTCAAGACGTGTTCGAGCACGGCCTCGGACGCCTGAGGGGGCCGCGCGCCTCCATCAACTTCGTGACCGCACACGACGGCTTCACCCTGGCGGACCTGACGGCCTACGACCGCAAGCACAACAAGGACAACCTCGAGAACAACCGCGACGGCTCCGACGACAACCGTTCGTGGAATCACGGCCTCGAGGGAACCCTGGCCTCGGGCGCCACGCACCCGGACGCCGCTACCCCCTACGCGATCCTCGCTAACATGCCGATCGCACGCCTTCGAGCACGCTCACAGCGCAACATCTTGGCCACCATGTTCGTCTCCGCGGGCACGCCCATGCTCACGGGCGGCGACGAGTTCGGGCGCACCCAGAACGGCAACAACAACGCCTACTGCCAAGACAGCCCAATCTCGTGGGTTGACTGGGACCTCGCCGAGGGCCAGCAGGCCCAGATCGACGCCGTCTCCTGGCTCATCGCGCTGCGCAAGGCGCACCCGGTCCTGCGTCCCGACAGCTTCGCGACCGGCCAACCCTACGGCGGCGATACCCTCCCGGACCTGTCGTGGTACACCGCCCAGGGCACGCCGATGCCCGACTACGGGTGGACGGACTCTCGTCACCGCACCTTCCAGATGCTTCGTTCAGGTGTCAAGTGGGGCGACCGCGATGCCCTCATCATCATCAACGCAAACCTCGACGACGCACAGGTCACTCTGCCGGAAGGCCACGACCTGGACTGGCTGATCGCCTACTCCACCGTGTGGGAGACCCCCGCCGACGGGGGCATCGGATCCTCGCTCGACCCCACTGAGCTCTCCCTCGAGGTCGAGCACGTGACACCGCGTTCCACGCTCACGATCGAAGCGTTGTCTGTGACGATTCTCCTCTCCGACATCGCCTTCCAGCCCGAAAACTAACGCACCCCCCGTTTTTATTTCCTCCCACACACTCGTTAGGATCAACGCATGACTCGCAGTGAAGATGCCCTGGAAACCGCAACCTCCGATGCCTCGCTGGCCCGCTCGAAGGCCCGCAGCGCCGAGATCGACCTGGCGATCGACCAGGACCCCTCGCGTTTCCGCATCCTCACGGGCGACCGCCCCACGGGCCACCTCCACTTGGGCCACTACTTCGGCACGCTGCGCAACCGCGTGCTGCTGCAGAACCGCGGAGTTGATACCTGGGTTCTGGTCGCCGACTACCAGGTGATCACCGACCGCGACGGTGTGGGTCCGATCCGTGAGCGCGTCCTCGGCCTCGTCGCCGACTACTTGGCCGCGGGCATCGACCCCGAGCGTTCCACGATCTTCAACCACTCGGCGGTTCCGGCCCTCAACCAGCTGATGCTGCCCTTCCTCTCTCTGGTCACCGAATCTGAGCTGCACCGCAACCCGACCGTGAAGGCCGAGCTTGAGGCCACCGAGGGCCGTGCAATGACGGGCCTCATGCTGACCTACCCGGTCCACCAGGCCGCCGACATCCTCTTCTGCAAGGCGAACATCGTGCCCGTGGGCCAGGACCAGCTCCCTCACCTCGAGCAGGCACGCCTGATCGCCCAGCGCTTCGACAAGCGCTACGGCCGCGCGACCCCCGAGCGTCCCGTGTTCCCCCGCCCCGAGGCCCTCCTGTCCGAAGTCCCGTTGCTGCTGGGCACGGACGGACAGAAGATGTCGAAGTCGCGCGGCAACACGATCGAGCTGCGCATGAGCGCGGATGAGACCGCGAAGATCCTCAAGAAGGCAAAGACGGACGCCGAGCGCCGCATCACCTTCGACCCGGAGGGCCGCCCCGAGGTCTCCAACCTGCTCATGCTGGCCTCCCTGGCCACGGGCGAGGCCCCCGAGGCGATCGCGGACCGCATCGGCGACGCTGGCGCCGGCATGCTCAAGTCCCTCGTCACCGAGTCCCTCAACGAGATGCTCGCGCCTCTGCGCGAGCGCCGCGCCGAGCTCATCGCGAACGAGGACTACCTGCTGTCCATCCTGCATGCCGGCAACGAGCGCGCGGGCGAACAGGCCGATCAGACCCTGTCCGAGGTGCGCACGGCCATGCAGATGGTCTACTGATCGCTCACAATCCTGGAGACACCCATGGCATACAACCAGTTCCCCGAACGTCCCGACGAGTCCGTCGGCTCGTGGATGCTCACCCTCTTCGTGTGCGGCATCCCGCTAATCGGCTTCGTCTACCTGCTAGTGCTCGCCTTCGGCTCCGGCGCCTCCCCATCGAAGCGTAACTTCGCGCGCGCTGTCTTCGCCTGGGAGATCATCGCCATCGTGGTAACTGCCCTCCTCTATCTCCTCTTTGGGGCGGCGATTGTCGGCGGGCTGAGCAGCGGCAGCTAACGTCGCCTGACAGGTCAGCAGGTGGGGGGTGGCACCCGGAGTTCTCCGGGTGCCACCCCCCCCACTATTTTCCTGCGGGTCGCGGGACTCCTCACCCCCGCAAACCCCACCCCCAACCATGGGAGATCGGTCACATGCCGGGGTGTGATCTTTGCCTATCAGCTGGTCGGTCCATACGTTAGGGTTGGACATGTGAGCGAGAAACTGTTGCCCCGTATCCCGATCATCGAAGTGTTCCCCGTCATCGAAGACGGCACGCTTCCCGCCAAGGCGACCGAAGGCGAGCCTTTCCCCATTCGTGCGACCGTGTTCCGCGAAGGACACGACGCATTCGCCGCCGAGGCCGTCCTGCTGCGCCCGGACGGAGGTGAATACTCCCGCACCCGCATGGTCGACATTGCCCCCGGCCTGGACCGCTACGAGGCCTGGGTCGTCGCCGACACCCCCGGCGCCTGGTCCTTCCGCATCGACTCCTGGTCCGACCCCTACGCCACCTGGCGTCACGACGCCGCCGTCAAGGTCGGAGCCGGCATTGATATCGAGCTCATGCTCGAGGAGGGCGCCCGCCTCATGGAGCGCGCAGCCGCAGGCTCTGCCTTTGGCAACCCGACCCAGGAAGAGCCCCCGGCCTCGGACATCGAGGCCCTGTTCGACGCCGCGCGCCGCCTACGCGACACCAGTCATTCGCCCCAGCAGCGCCTCTCCGCCGGCATCTCCTCGCGCATCCGACTGGTCTTCCGTGACCACCCGCTGCGTGACCTCCTCGATTCCTCGCGCGTGTACCCGCTTGACGTGGCCCGCACCAAGGCGCTGGCCGGAGCCTGGTACGAGATCTTCCCGCGCTCAGCGGGCGCCTTCCAGCGCCCCGACGGCACCTGGGTCTCGGGCACCCTTGAGCGAGCTGCACAAGACCTTCCGCGCATCGCCGGCATGGGCTTCGACGTCGTGTACCTGACCCCGATCCACCCGATCGGCACGACCTTCCGCAAGGGCAAGAACAACTCCCTCGAGGCAGCCCCCGGCGACCCGGGTTCGCCCTACGGCATCGGTTCCCCCGAGGGCGGCCACGACGCCATCCACCCGGACCTGGGCGACTTCGACGACTTCGACCGTTTCGTCGAGCGCGCCCGAGGCCTGGGCATGGAGGTCGCCCTCGACCTGGCCCTCCAGTGCTCCCCCGACCATCCGTGGGTGAAGGACCACCCGCAGTGGTTCACGACGCGCGCCGACGGCACCATCGCCTACGCGGAGAACCCGCCGAAGAAGTACCAGGACATCTACCCCCTGAACTTCGACAACGACCCGGAGGGCATCTACCAGGCCGTGCGCGACGTCATCGAACTGTGGATCAACCACGGCGTGACGATCTTCCGCGTCGACAACCCCCACACCAAGCCCATCCCCTTCTGGGAGCGACTGCTCGCCGACATCAAGGCCCAGTACCCGGGCACGCTCTTCCTGGCCGAGGCCTTCACGCGCCCAGCCATGATGCGCACCCTCGGCGCGATCGGCTTCGACCAGTCCTACACGTACTTCGCGTGGAGGACCGCCAAGGACGAGATCGAAGAGTACCTGCGCGAGATCTCCGAGGAGACCGCCCACCTCATGCGCCCGGCCTTCTGGCCCACGACGCACGACATCCTGACCCCGCAGATGTGGGACGGCGGCACCGCGATCTTCGCGATCCGCGCGATGCTCGCCGCCCTGGGCGCCCCCACGTGGGGCATTTACTCGGGCTACGAGTTCGTCGAGAACGAGCCGCGCGGCACCTTCCAGGAGCCCAACAACAACGAGAAGTACGAGTACCGGCCCCGCCGCTGGGAGGACGCCGAGCCGATTGGCATCTCGCGCCTGTTCACGCTGCTCAACGCCGCGCGCGCCAAACACCCCGCGCTGCGTCAGCTCCACCAGATCCGCATCCACCCGACGTCCTCGGATCGCCTCATCGCGTTCTCGCGTCACATTCCCGGAAAGTTCACGTCGGACGGCAAGCCCGACACCGTCATCTGCGTGATCTCCCTGGATCCCCACAACGGCGTGGATGCCTCGGTCGAGCTGGACTTGGCAGAAATGGGCCTGGCGACGCCGGGCGGTCACATCACGGTCGTCGACGAGCTGGACGGACACTCCTACGTGTGGGGGTCATCCAACTGGGTGTCCCTGTCCCCCGTAACTCGCATTGGCCACGTTTTCAAGGTCGAGCCCGCCCACTCCTCGCCCTGGTCGCAGGCCTGACGACTGCGATCCCGCTCGACGCAGCGCGCGCCGGGCGGCACCGCCCCTCACAATTAACCACCTAAATGAGACCCGGCTCCCAACTTTGCCGGTCAAACGATAGACTACAAACACGACAGTGAACTATGCGGTTCACACCATCTGGAGTAAGGACAATCCATGAGCTGCGAACTAACGCCGATCCCGGTCAATGACGACATTCTCGACGCCGTTGCCTCAGGCTCCTACTACTCGCCGCACTCCGTGCTCGGCGCTCACCTGAGCGACACGGGCGTGACGATCCGTGTCATCGCGCGCCTCGCCGACGCGGTCGACGTCGTCACCTCGTCCGGAGCCTACGCGGCGACCCACGAGCGCGGCGGCATCTGGGTGGCGACCCTGCCCGGCAAGGAGATCCCCACCTACCGCGTGTCCGTCACCTACGGCGAGGACACGATGCTGCGCGACGACCCCTACCGTTACCTGCCCACCCTGGGCGAGATGGACACCTACCTCATTTCCGAGGGCCGTCACGAAAACCTGTGGAGGGTCCTCGGCTCGCACGTGAAGACCTACACGGACGAGATGGGCGAGACAACCGGTACCGCCTTCGCCGTGTGGGCCCCCAACGCCCGCGCTGTGCGCGTCGTCGGCGAGTTCAACTACTGGGATGGCGTCGCTACCTCCATGCGTTCGCTGGGTTCTTCCGGCATCTGGGAGATCTTCGTTCCCGAGGTCGGCGTGGGTGCCCGCTACAAGTTCGAGATCCAGGGACCCGGCGGCAACTGGTTCCAGAAGGCCGACCCGCTGGCTCGCGCCACCGAGATCCCCCCGGCCACCGCTTCCGTCGTCACCGACTACTTCCACGAGTGGAGCGACCAGGAGTGGATGTCGACCCGCAAGGACCGCAACCCCCACACCGGCCCCATGTCCATCTACGAGGTCCACGCGGGCTCCTGGCGTCAAGGCCTGGGCTACCGCGAACTGGCCGACGAGCTGGTGCCCTACGTCAAGCAGATGGGCTTCACGCACGTGGAGTTCATGCCGCTGGCCGAGCACCCCTTCGGCGGCTCCTGGGGCTACCAGGTGACCTCCTACTACGCCCCCTCATCGCGCTACGGCACGCCGGATGACTTCCGCTACCTGGTGGATGCCTTCCACCGCGAGGGTATCGGCGTCATCCTGGACTGGGTGCCCGCCCACTTCCCCAAGGACGACTTCGCCCTGGCACGCTTCGACGGCACCGCGCTGTACGAGGATCCGGACCCGCTGCGCGGCGAGCACCCCGACTGGGGCACCTACGTCTTCAACTTCGGCCGCCGCGAGGTGCGTAACTTCCTGGTCGCCAACGCCCTGTACTGGCTGGAGGACTTCCACATCGACGGCCTGCGCGTCGACGCCGTGGCCTCGATGCTGTACCTGGATTACTCGCGTAAGGACGGCCAGTGGCGTCCCAACCAGTACGGCGGCCGTGAGAACTTGGAGGCCATCGACTTCATCCAGGAAGCGAACGCGACCGCCTACCGTCGTCACCCCGGCATCATCATGATCGCCGAGGAGTCCACCGCGTGGCCGGGCGTGACCGCCCCGACCTCGGGTGGCGGCCTCGGCTACGGCATGAAGTGGAACATGGGCTGGATGAACGACACCCTGCGCTACCTGAGCGAGGATCCGGTCAACCGCCGCTGGCACCACGGCGAGCTCACCTTCTCGCTCGTGTACGCCTTCTCCGAGAACTACGTGCTGCCTCTGTCCCACGACGAGGTCGTTCACGGCAAGGGCTCCATCATCTCCAAGATGCCCGGCGACAAGTGGCAGCGCCTGGCTGGCCTGCGTTCCCTGTACGCCTACCAGTGGAGCCACCCGGGCAAGCAGCTCCTCTTCATGGGCCAGGAGATTGGCCAGGAGCAGGAGTGGAACGAGTCCTACTCTCTCGACTGGTGGCTGCTGGATCAGGAGGGCCACGCTGGCGTCGCGGCTCTGGTGGAGCGCCTCAACAAGATCTACGCTTCCTCCCCCGCCATGTGGGACGACGACTACACGGGCTTCGAGTGGATCGATGCTTCCGACGGTGACCACAACCTGATCTCCTACCTGCGTAAGGGCGCCGACGCCGAGGGCAACCGCGAGGTCGTCGTGTGCGTCTCGAACTTCGCGGGTAACCCGCACGAGGGCTACCGCGTGGGCCTGCCCTTTGGCGGTGAGTGGGTCGAGATCCTGAACACGGACGCGGAGGAGTTCGGCGGATCCGGCGTCGTCAACGTCGGACCGATCATCGCCGAGGACACTCCGTGGAATGGTCGTCCGGTCTCCGCTCAGCTGCGCGTGCCGCCGCTGGGTGCCGTGTGGCTGGTGCCCGCCTCTCAGGTGCGCTGATGCCATAGGCGTGTACGACGAGGCCGGGGCAGGGATTCCTGCTCCGGCCTCGTTTCGTTCGCTTCAGAACGGCTCACAGGCGCTTCGCGCGCACTGTCACATAAGGAGCATCGCCAGGCGCGTGCGCGCCTTGGAGACCTCGGGGGACGAGCCAGCGACGCGGAAGAGGTCCAGGAGACGCAGGCGCAGCGCGTCGCGTTCCTCGGCGTCCGTCGTGGCGGCGAGAAGCTCGAGCAGCACGTCGAAGGCCCCAGCGGCGTCGCCGGCAGCGAAGAGGGAGTCGGCGCGGGCCGCCGGGTCACTCTCATCGTGCTCGCCGTAGGCGCGGGCGGCAAAACGCACGCGGGATAGGTGGGACTTGGCGTCCTCGTCGCGTGGGTTGAGTTCCACGACCCGCTCCCACAGTGCGATTGCCTCGTCGAGGCGCCCCTCTTCCTCGGCGGCCAGCGGCGCCTCGTGCTCCGGCGGGACCGGGGCAGCCGTGTCCTCGGCGGCCACAGCGATGCGAGCCGTAACCCCCATCTGGGCGGCGGCCTCGAGAATCTGGGACACGACGGGGACCACCTGGTCCTTGCCGGCACTACCCTGGAAGAGCGGAACGGGACGCCCGCCGACGAGCGCGACGACCGTTGGCACCGCCTGAATCTGGAACGCCTGGGCGATCTGAGGAGCCGTGTCGATGTCGACCTCAACGAGCTGGAAAGCACCCGCGTGCTCGCGCGTGACTTCCTCCAGCATGGTGAGCGTAGGCTTCGATTCGAGTGATCGCGACGACCACATCACAAGGATCACGGGAACCGCTTGTGACGTCGACATGACGTCCTGGAAGCCCGCCTCGTCCGTGGAGGTGATGAGCGGAATGTGCAGGCCCTCCCCCGCTGGCGCTGCGGCTGCCTCGGGGGCGGGGGCTGCGGCTCGGGCCGACAGGTCAACAGCCCCGTGCGAATCGGCGGGGGTCACGGTCGCCTCGGGGGCGCCGCTGCGTGGCTCTGGCGTGTTCATAGTGGTCCTCTCAAGAAAGCACTGTTATCCACAACGATGATATGCGTCGTCCCCACGCCACCGGGCGCGGGGACGACGTGTGCGCTACGGGTGAAAATCAGCCCGGGCTCGACGAGGGATCGAGGGCCACCTTCACGATGGCACGGTCACCGCCGACGATCTGCACGTTGCCGCCTGCCTTAAGCGAGGGGATACGCATGATGACGGTCGCAATGTAATCGACCGTCGCTGTGCCCTGGACGGCGGTCCCATCCGGGCTCAGGGCAGCAGTGTTGCCCGCCAAGTTCATGGTCGAACCGGCGACCGTGCGCTGGTAGGTCAGCGTGTACTTCAGGTTCGCGGCCACCAGCGCGGAGCCGTCCTGCAGGACCAGACCCGAAATCGGGTAGTCAGTAGCGGTGGCGGCCATCGTCACAGAGCCGGCGGCGCTGACCGAGGAATTCAGGTCAGTGACCTGCGCCAGGGTCTGCTTCGTAAACTCGTCCGCGATGAACTGGGTGGTGTCCTGGGTGCCCGAGTTCAGCATCGTGATGTACTGCGTGAGCGCTGCATCGGGGCTCACAGTGAAGCCCTCGGAGTTGCCCGTCACGTAGGCGGAACCGGTGCCCACGGGAGGCAGCGTCAGCTGCGTGCCGCCGAGCAGGCGCGCGTAGTTCGTCAGCTTGTAGTCCGAACGCGCCGAATCCTGCACGTAGACCTCAAGCACGGGCAGCACCGTGGAAGAGCTGTCCGAAATGTTGAAGATCGCGCGCGGCCAGGAGTCGGAGTTCGTGATCGCCAGCGACGCGGGTGTGAAGTCGAGAGCAGGAGGAGCCTGACCGGTGGCGGTGGCCAGCGCGTACTGAGCCGTGCGGGTCTCAAGGGCACCGTTGGTGACCTTATCGCCAAGATCGGACGCGTTTTGGGAGGCATCCGCGGTCTCCATGGCTCCGCCGACGTCCGCCAACACTGAGGAGATACGTTCGAGGTCGAGGTTCGCGGTGCTCTGCGCGTCAGAGCCCGACTGGGCGACGATCTCGTTCGAGCAGGCGCTCACGCCGAGCGCGGATGTCATCAAGAGAGCGGCGGTGGCCGCCGCGAGGGTCCGTCGTTTCACTGTTTTCCTCCCTGACGATCCTTGAGCCAGCCGGACATGATCGAGGTCCAGCCTCCGGTCGCCGACGCATCGTCGTCGGGAGCGGAGGTGGGGGCGGGCGCGGGGGGCTGTTCCTCGGCGCTGCGCGGGCGGGTGATCGGAATCAGGCCGGTGTTGAACTCCTGACCGTCAACGACGACAACCTCTTCGCCCTTGTTGCGGGCCTCGCGCAGGGCGCGGCGGGACGGGAGTGTGCGGCCTCCGCGAATACCGGACAAGTCGATGACACCGGTGTCGGTCGTCGCACGCTCGGGCGGATCCTGATCGAAGGGGCCGTTATCGAGGCCGTGGCGGCCGCGACGCTCAAAGGTGTCGGTCATCGGATCAGGCACGTACTCCTGTGGCGCGGGCTCATTGGCGTGGTCCGGGGCGGGCACGCCGACGATCGATTCGCGCACCACGGGCTCGGTGGCGGGCTCGACGTCGATGGCCTCGCGAATGGCGGTGTCCTCCGTGGCGGGCTCGACGTCGATGGCCTCGCGAATGGCGGTGTCCTCCGTGGCGGGCTCGACGTCGATGGCCTCGCGAATGGCGGTGTCCTCCGTGGCGGGCTCGACGTCGATGGCCTCGCGAATGGCGGTGTCCTCCGTGGAGGGGTCGGAGGCAAGCGCCTCGTTAGGGGTCGAGGCAAATGCGGCTGCACCCCACACAGGGTTGCGCGGTGCCTCCTCGGAGCTGTCCTCGGCGCTGTCCTCGATCTGCTGCTCGGTGCTGTCGTGCGCCACGGCCTCGTCCACGACGGGAGCGGGCACGGAGGCGGGGCCGGACTCGCGGGCAGCTGCGATACGCTCGGCCACCTCAGCGGAGTCGATCGAGGAGGTCTCGAGGGAGTCGGCCTTACGGCGCTCCTCGATGCGCTGGGCGCGGATCTTACGCAGGCGGAGGAGCTGCCAGCGCGTCAGGAAGAGCGCAAGGGCGATGAGGGCGAACACGCAGGCGGCCAGGAAGGCAATGATCGCCAGCATATTGGTCTGCTCGACCTTCCAGGTCAGCGTCAGCGTCAGGTCGCCGGGGCCACCCGCGGAAGCGGCAACAGCGGAGCGCCCGCTGGGCACGTTCTCCAGGTCGATGGACACGCTACCCGCGCCGCTCTCCTGCTTGAACCACATCGGGGACTTCGCGAGCTGATCCGTCAGCTGCGCGGAGGTGGGGTCTGCAATCGGCTGCGCTCCGGACTGCACGCCAGACTGGGCGCCCGTCTGCGAGCCGGACTGGGTGCCCGTCTGCGAGCTCGCATTCGGGTTCACCAGGCCCGTTCCGTTAGCGGCGTGAGACTCTGCCTTGAGCTTATCGCGGTCGGCCTCGACCCCGATGACCTCGGTGTAGGCGGCGTTGCCGATCCACCCCTTCGCATCCTGCGAGGTACCGATCACGAGCGTCACAGGCGCGCCCGACTTCGAGGTCGCGGTGACCTTGACGTCATCCTTGACGATCGACAACACGTTGTCACGCGTCATGATCAGGTCGGTCGCCGAGTCCACCGACGACACCTGCTGCGTCGGCGGCCGCAAGACGGTCACGCCGAGCAGCCCGACAAGGACGCATACGAGTGCGACTGCGCCCATCGACGATGCCGCCACGTATCGCTTCAAGAGTTCCACGGTTGCTCCTCAGATCCAACGCCCACAGTGCGGGCATTCTTCAGCCCCCACTTTACGTGCAAACACTGTGAACAGGCACATGCGCACGCGAGGCAGTGATACATCACATCTCTCATCACAGGGGTCGCAGCCCCCGTCGCCAGCACTCCGAATGCCAGTGGCGGCGCCCATCAACTCCCTGCGGCAATCCGAAGGGCGCTTGCTCCGGCCATGCGACGACGTGCGCGGCTCCGACGGGGATGGGTCGCAGGCAGGCGGGGCAGGTGTATTCCTTGGCGGCGCTGGGAAGGCGCCGCACCTGGTAGTCGCCGCCGTCCGGCCCGCGTTCCGTGCGCGGCACGGAGGCGAGGCGGTCCATCTGCAGCGGACGCGCCTCGCCCCACGGTCGTTTCTTGCTTCGTTTACCTCTCACGCAACCACAGTGCCACGGCGCCAGACTCGGCGCACGTTCAGGTCCTCGCTCACCTCGACAATGTCGGCCTTCTTGCCGGGCGCGAGCGAACCGACGGTGTCATCGCCCAGGATCGCGGCGCCCTGAGCGGAGGCCATGTACACGGCGTCCACGAGCGGGATGCCACCGCGGGTGACAGCCACGCGCACGCAGTCCATCAGGTGCGCTGTGCCGCCGGCGATGGCGTTTCCCTGCGCCAGGCGCGCGACGCCCTCCTTGACGATGACGTCCTGGGGGCCGAGCGTGTACTCGCCGTCGGCCATGCCGGCCGCCGCCATCGCGTCGGTGATGAGCACGACGTGCTCGCGGCCCACCATCTCGTACACGTCACGCACGAGCGAGGGGTCGACGTGGATGGAGTCGCAGATCAGCTCGGCGACCGCGCCGCCGCGCGCGGCGTCGGAGAGGAACTCCGCAATCGGGCCGGTGTCGCGGTGATGCAGCGGGCGCATGCCGTTGAAGAGGTGGGTAATCGTCGCACGCGGGCCGCGCTTGGTCTCCACCTGCGCGAAACGCTCGCGTGAATAGACCAGGGCCTCGCGAGCCTTCGTCGAATTGGAGTCGGTGTGACCCCAGGAGGGCAGCGCTCCCCCATCGATGAGGGCCTCGGCCACCGACCCGGGGCCGTAGGCGCCGGGCTTCTCGGGAGCCAGCGTCATGGACAGCGCGTATCCCTGGCAGTCTTCGATCAGGGTGCGCGTGAGCTGCGCGTCCGGGTCGATAATGTAGGTCGGGTCTTGGGCGCCGCAGCGCTCATGGGAGACGAAGGGGCCCTCGAAGTGGATGCCCGCGATCTCTCCGGCGACCGCGAGCTCCGCCAGGGTCTTGGCGCGAGCTCGCAGCACCTCGACCGAGGCCGTCACGCAGGAGGCGACCAGGGAGGTCGTACCGTGACGGCGATGCTCCTTGACGGCAACGAGGGCCGCCTGCGCGGTCTCGGCGTTGGGGAAGGACTCTCCGCCGCCGCCGTGGCAATGCACGTCGACGAGGCCGGGCAGGAAGGTCGAATCGGTGGCCTCGGGAAGCTCACCCTCGTAGTCGGAAACGGGACACACGCGGGTAATAGTCGCGCCGTCGAACTCGATAATTCCATCCTCAACGATGGAATCTTCCAGGACAAGACGGCCGCGCAACACAGAATCAGTCATGCGAATATTGTGGCACACCTGACACTTTACTGCTGTGTCTCGGACAACCATTTCTCCCAGACGTCAAACGCACGCGCAGCAGGTCGCCTGCGCGACTCGTATCCCTTCACCATCACAATCTCGCGCCCCGGTGCTCTCACGGCCACCACTCGACCACCCTCGACGACGATCGGACGGAACATGCCGTTCTTCGCCGGACAGATCAACGCCTCCCCGGCCTCGTCCGTCAGGCAGGAGCGGTCCCTGTAGCCGACATGCAACTCATCGAATGGTGGAAGCGCGCGCATCATCTCCGCCTCGACGCAGAAGTCTTCCACAAGATCTGCGAGGTCTGCGCGAGCCAGGCCGCCTCCAAATTCTGCAAGAGGAAGGCCTACGCTCTCCCCTGCCACGCGCGCTCCGGCCAACGCTCGACGCGCTTCGGTGAGAGTCAACCCGGTCCATCTCGCCAAGTCCGCCTCGTCAATGGGACCGTGCCCCCAGGCGTAACGCGCTGCGAGGGACGCGAGGGCTTCTTCGTGCCCAGCCTCTCCCTTCGCAACCCCGGGAGCGGCCGGAAGCGAGCGCGCGTCGACGATCAGGTATTCGCCCGCACGCACAGGCCCCGCAGTAAGCACACCATCCAGATGGAGACGCATGATGAGGTGGCGACGCCGTAGCCGTTCCTGGGAAGAAGAAGCCGTCACTGTATTGATCCCACGACTGCCCCACGCCTCGGCGAGCGCGACGCGGGTCACTCCCAGGGGCGAGGTCTCCAGCAGCTCGCAGGCAACCTGCGCCGCACGCTCGATGAGGGCATCATCGAGGCCCAGAGAAAGCGCTTGCCGTTCCCACGCCGCACGCCGGTGGCGCAGCAGGCGGCGCAGCCAATGGTGGTCACGGGCGCTCGTGACGTGAACGGTGCCGCGCATCGGCCAGGAGCGAACCAGCTCACCTCGCGCGAAGGACTCTTCGACGCGAGCGCGCGACGCTCCCGTGCAGCGCACGCCAATCGCCCACGGGATCGCGCCCGCCTGCTGACCTTGCAGAGCAGCCAGATTCTCAACAGCATCCAGCGGTGAACGAGCCGCGGTCGCAGGCACGAGTCCTTGGGCGATGATTCTCCCCAGACTCACCCTCAGGGATGCCTCCATCAGAACAGACGAGACTCTGGGTCATCCACCCCGCGCATGGCGTCGTAGTCCAGCACGACGCAGCGGATCCCGCGGTCCTCCGCGAGGGTGCGAGCCTGCTTCGTGATCTCCTGCGCGGCAAAGATACCCCTGACGTCGCCGAGCAGCGCGTCGCGTCCGAGCAGGGAGAGGTAGCGCGTCAGCTGCTCGACACCGTCGATACCGCCGCGGCGCTTGACCTCGATCGCCACGTGGTTGCCGTCAGCGTCGCGCACCATCAGGTCCACCGGGCCCACGGGCGTCGGGAACTCGCGGCGCACCAGCTCCCAGCCCTCGCCGAGGATATGGGGTACTTGCTCGGCCAAAAGCGCCTGCAGGTGCGCCTCCACGCCGTCCTTGACGAGGCCGGGGTCGACTCCCAGGTCCTCCGTGACGTCAGCGATCACCTCGTGAATGCGAATGATCAGCTTGTCGTCCGTCTTATCGGACTGGACGGTCCACACGGCCTCCACGTCCTCCTCGCCGTCGTCAGGATCGCCGACGGAGAGAGTGCACGGCGCCGTCATCCAATTCAGGGGCTTGTAGGAACCGCCCTCGGAATGAATGAGAACCGAGCCGTCACCTTTCAGCATGATGACGCGCTTGGCCGGATCCAGGTGGGCGCTCAGACGACCGGAATAGTCAACGGTGCAAGAAGCAATAACAATACGCACCCCGCGAGCTTACCAATCCGGCTCACGGGCGGCGCGGAGGACCCGACTCCACCCAGGAGACTAACCCGTTATATGTCAGGCGTTCCACGGCGACCTCGTAACGATGATCACCGTAAGCCAGGCGAACCTCGACCATCTCTCCGTCGGAGGTACGTGAGATCGGAGCGGAAACCTCCATCCCACGGCGAGGGATCGAATACACCGGCTTGAGCGAGAACCCGACGAGCCGATACCACGACAGCTCGTCGACGCCGTACACGCCGATGCCAGCCGTCCATCCCGAGTGAACGTCCGGGCGCGACCAACAGCGGAAAGCACCCAGACGCGAAGAGATCCTGCGGGCGCGCACGTTCATGTACACCCACAGGATCGCCCCGACACACGCGAGGAGAACCGCACACCAGATCACAATCGTCATCAGGCTCATGAGGTCCTCCCCGCGTTGCGTCGGATTACTGTTCTCTCACTGTAGCGTGGTCGGCCACGACCGTGACGAAGTCGGAGTCAACTGAGGCGAATCCCCCACTGACCTCGAAAGACACGACCTCGCCGGAGCGCGTGACCGTCACAGTGCCGTCGCCCAGCTGGGCGAGCAGCGGCTGGCGGCCAGGGAGAATACCCAGGCTGCCGTCGACGGACGGCACCTGCACCGACACCGCCGCGCCGTGCCACAGGCGTCCCTCGTGGGAGACGACCTCGACCTGCAAGGACTTGCCCGATGCCATCAGGCTTCCTTGGCCAGCTCGTGAGCGTTGCGCTCCAGGTCGTCGATACCACCGCAGTTGTAGAACGCCTGCTCCGGAACATCGTCGTAGTAGCCCTCGGCGATGCGCTTGAACGCCTCGATGGTCTCCGACAGCGGCACGGTCGAGCCGGGCACGCCCGTGAACTTCTCGGCCATGTACATGTTCTGCGACAGGAACTGCT
>ERZ772930.305-NODE-305-length-16765-cov-14.2428_pt1 | contig 16765 bp, 8 predicted proteins | sample MGYA00511685_ERZ772930 | MGnify/ENA primary metagenome ERZ772930 (study PRJEB29015, sample SAMEA2738053) | human oral metagenome | biome: human oral; feature: human-associated habitat; material: saliva | place: China | collected 2226 ... | reverse complement strand
CCTCGCGACCAACGACACCGGAGACGCCACCGCGACCAGCCACACCGGCACCGCCACGGCCAGCAGCACCGGAAGCGCCACCACGGCCGACGACGCCTGCACCGCCACGCGAAGCCGCAGCACCGCTACGACCAGCAACACCGGAAGCACCACCACGCGAACCAGCAGCACCGGCACCCGAACCACCGCGACCAACAACGCCAGCGCCACCACCGGCGCGACCGGCACCACCGCCGCGACCAGCCACACCGGCACCCGCGCCAGAGCGGCCAGCCGCTCCCGCGCCGCCCCGGCCGACAACACCAGCACCGCCACGCGAGCCGGCACCACCGGTACCGGAACCGGAAGAACCAACCGGAGCCATGCCAGAACGCATGCCAGCGCCGCCGACACCACCGCGACCGACAACCCCGGCGGCACCGCCGGACATAGACGACGGACGCAGCACACCACCAGCAGGGGCCACGGAGCGAAGCGCAGAGCCGGAAGGACCGGTGGCGAGACCACCGATGCCGGAGAAACCGCCACCGCCGTGCGTGGCAGCCAAACCGCCAACACCAGCGGCTGTTCCCGTGACGAGTGCGCCGCCCGCGATACGAGCAGCGGTTCCGCCGGTGGAAGGGAGCGCACGCCACGCGGGATCATTCGCGTTGAGCACGTCGGCAGGCATATGGCCGCTCCCAGGCCCGTTGGGCGTCATGCGCTGATTAACGGGAGTGGTGGTGATGTCGATGTGAGACAGCTTCTCCGGATCCGAAATCGGGGTCGAGAGGCTGCCAGGTTCCCCCGCTGCCGGTGCCTTCCACTCTGTAACACCGGAGGGGAGGCCCGTCGAAGAACCGACGCTCAGGACACCGCTACCGCCGCCGACGGCAGCCCCGCCGACACCTCCACGGCGCGAACGCATGCCGTAGCCACCGCCGCCGTAGCCACCGCCGCCCTCAGGGGTCGGCTGCGGCTGCCACGCTTCAGGCACGTAGTCCTCTTTGTACTGGTCGAAGCTTCCTGCTTCCTTGTGCCCTTCCTGGTTCAACTGATCGAGGATCGCCTTGGCCGCCGCCTCACGCTTGGCATTGCGCTGCTCCTCGAGCGCTGCCAGATAAGCAGGACCGTCGGTGTACACAACCGATCCGTCACCATCAACAGTAAGTCGCAGAGGATCGTTCTGAGCCGCAGAATAATCTGCACTGTTAAGCAGGCTCTCGCTGAGGTTGGACGACTCTGCAATCCTGTTGTTCATCGCCTCGCGTAACGCCAGGTGATGGGCCTTCGACGACTCGATATTGTTCATGTGCTCATTCGAGTCATCAACAAACCGCTTCATCCAGCCGTCGGCGCCTACCTTGGTCTGCGACTGGCCTCGGCTCGCGTCGTTCTGGAAGTCCTCACCTTTACCCTTGACCTCGGTAACTGCCGTATGGGCGTTACCCGTGCGGGAATCCTCCTGGTAGTCCCCAGAATCTAGCGGCTTGACATTCAAGTTCTTCAGCGCCATCAGGCGCTCATAATACGGCGATGAAACCACGGCACAACCTCACATGCACTCACAACGCTCAGACAAAATTCTGGAAGCACACGCGGTGCGTGTAGCTCCCACCAGACAACCACCGCGGGGAGGGGACACGCCCCTCCCCGCAGCGATCACACACTCACTCAGCCACCAAAACTAGCAGCGTTACGCGAATCCGTGGCCTCAGCAGCCTGACGAGCCTCAGACACAGCAGCGGACACACCCTGAAGGATCTCCACAATACCGTTCATGCCATCAGTCCACTTCGCCTTGGACACCTCATACGCCTGCTTGGCCTGACCATCCCAGGACGACTGCAGCTGACGCAGCTGCGAATCCATATCCTCAAGCTTGCCATTAAGCGAGCTCACACCCGCACCCATATCGGCAACAGCCTGCTCAATCTGACCGTAGTTGTACAGAATATCAGACATGATAAAAAACCTTCCCTACTCTCAGATCAGCCAAGCAACGACTGGAACTTGTTCATCGCAGCGGCCTGCTCGTCTTCATTCGCCTTCGACTTCGCGTCAGACGAACGCATCGCAGCATGCAGCTCCGTGAGCGCCTCAGTCACCTTACGAGCCTCAGTATCCCACTGCGACATCACCTTCTGGAACGCCGAAGCAGCCTCACCCTGCCACGCAGAGCCAATACCAGCCAGCTTCGACTGCAGCGAGCTCAGCTCAGACTTAATCTGCCCCTGAGCATCCTCAATGGTCTGCGCGCCCTTAAGCAGCGCACCCTCTAGAGCCTTCTGATCGGTCACATTCCCTCCCAGATCATCAATGGAAGAACGCCCCCACAGCGGGAACGCCCTACTTGCAACGCCAGTCTAACCACACAACCCACCGAAAGTCTAACCTTTCGACACACAATCTCATCAAACTTCTACCAGCTCCCAGATCCCCGACAGCTTGCCCCGCCGAACACAAACAGGCAGACTATGAACATCCCAACCCGGAGGAGACAATGGTTCAGAGCACGCAGACCGCTACTGCACTCACTCCACTGACGGTCACCTATGACGATCAAACGGTCGACCTGTCAGTCCCACAGCTGTCTCCGTTGGCGGAGCTGATTCCCACGATCCTGCGCAGCATCGGACGCATGGACGTCTACGGGGCCTCCGCCGGCTTCACGGTGTCAACCTCCTCGGGACAGGTCCTCGACCAGTCCCTGTGCCTGCGCGACCAGGGGGTGCGCGCGGGAGCCTCGCTCACCCTCGAGCGAGCCGGCCAGGGCCGCGACGATCAACGCTTCGACGATCTGGTCGAGGCCGTGGGAAGCGCCGTCGAAAACTCGGTCGACCCGTGGACACCCCTTGACTCCCTCCAGCTCTCCGCCTATGCTTCCGCGCTTTTCGTCGGCCTCGCCGGCGTCCTGCTCCTATCGGGGTCATCCCAAGGCTCCGCGCTTTCCGGCGTCGTCTCCTCGTTGAACGAGATTCGCACCATCGCCTACCCGATCATTGGCGTGGTCGGCGCGCTCCTCCTGACCGGCACCGCGGCCGTCGTCGCCCGCAGGCTCGACAAGCCCGCCGTCGCGGTCCTCGCGAACTGCGCGCCGGTCCTCCTCGCCTGCTCGATCGCCGGCGCACTCCCCGCCGGCCCCTGGACCGCCTACGGCGCGCTCGCAGCCGGCGTCGCCCTCACGCTCGGCGCGCTGAGCTCTCTCGTCCTGCCCGGGCGCCTGCGCGCCAGCGGCCTCACACCCGCCATCATCGGCGTGTCCCTCGGACTTTTCGGCCTCCTGTCCGGCACCCTCGGCATCCAGCCCGAGCGCATCGCCGCCCTCCTCGCCGCGCTCCTCCTCCTCGCCTGTCTGAGCATCCCGTGGCTCGCCATGGCCTCGACACCCGTGCGCGTCACCGGCCCATCCGCCGCCGCGCAGATAGACCCGCGCCAGATCGACAGGTCCGTCTCCATGGGCGTGTCCATGTCGGTGTCCATTCGACTCGGCACCTGCCTCGCGCTGGTCATCCTCACGCCCATCCTGTCCTCCACCTCCCACGGCGTCGCCCTGTCCGCACTCATCGGCGCGGCCCTCATGCTCTCCACGCGCTCCATCCGCTCGCGCGTCGAGGTCCTCATCGGAGTCCTCTCCGGCATGGCCGTCCTCGCCTGGGCCGCCTACGCCGCCGCCCTCCAGTCGGCCACCTCCCTGCTCCTCGTGCTCGTCACCTCCCTGACAGGCAGCCTCCTCGTGCTGGCCACCAACGTCGTCACACCGAAAACCCGCCCCTGGCTGTCGCGCACCGCCGACACGATCAGCACGCTCGTCATCATCGCCGTGCCGCCCTTCGCTCTGTACATGTGGGGAATGTAAATGGCATCCAATAAGGACATTCTCGAGGCCCAGCGCTACAACCGCCGACGCCTGATCACCTCCTTCGTCGCAGGCTCGCCCGACGGAAAAGAAGTCGAACCGCAGGCCCCGACCCGTCCTTTCGTCATCGGAGCCGCCCTGGCCGTCGTCATGCTCCTCGTCAGCGTCGGCCTCCGATTCCTCTACCCCGGCGCCGATTCGAAGCAATCCGCTGGCCTCGCCGTCGTCTCCAGCTCCGGCGCCCGCTACTACCTCCAAGACGGACAGTGGCACCCGATCTCCAACCGGACCTCGGCCCGCCTCCTCGGTGATTCCTCCCAGGGCACTATGAAGATCTCCGACTCCGACCTGGCCAAGTACAGCCAGGGTCAGGCCCTGGGCATCGCCGACGCGCCCGAGGACGTCCCCTCCGACAAGAACCACATGACCGCCGACTGGACGAGCTGCGCCATCGCCGAACGAACCTTCACGTGGATCGGCAACTCCTCGCTGCTCAAGAGCAACGGCCTCCGCGCCGCACGCAGCGCCTACGTCGCCCCCGTCGGCGGTGCAGACTCCTACATCGTCTCCGGCTCCTCCAAGTTCCGCATCCCCGCCGCCGCCGGCGAGACCGTTGCTCGCCTGCGACTGGGCTCCTCCCCCATCTCCGTCAACCCGAACTGGCTCTCCCTCTTCGACGACGGAGCCGACCTGGCCACCTGGACCGTCGAGAATCCCGGAGGCCCCATGGACTCCTACCCGCAGAACAACAACTCTCTGCGCCAAGGCAGCATCATCGCGGTGAAAGACACCGGCTCCACCACGTACTACGTGCTCGTCAGCACCGGCCACGCCTATCCGCTGTCCCCCCTCGCCGCCGCTCTCTACGAAGGCAGCCCCCTCGCCCCCAACGGAACCATCGAAAGCGCACTGACGCTCCAGCCCGGCGCCTTCGCGCAGGCCTTCACCATCGCCAAGACCGACGTCGAGCCCTCCCCCTTCCCCGAGGAATGGGCGGCCCTCGAAGGCCTCTACCCCTTTGACTCCGACTCCACCAGCAGCGGCTCCGACGACGACAACCCCAAGGTTGTGCGCGTGCGTGACCAAGTTCCCTGCGCCACCCTCGAACAGGGCACGTCCAACTCCTCGGGCGCCGTGACCACGCAGAAGACTTCCAACACCGCCCACGCCACACTGACCTTCATGTCCCAGGAAGGCGCGCGCCGCTCCACCTGGAACCTCGACCCGACGGCCACCACCCCCGCCTCGTATTCGGCCGGCTCCGCCCTGGTCAAGTCCGGCTACGGAACCCTGGCCCAAGGCTCCACCAACGCCCAGACGGACCCACCCCTGACCTTCGTGTCCGACCTCGGGCTGCGCCACTCCCTCGGCGAGGACCAGAACGACACTCTCCAGCGCCTCGGCTGGGGCACCGACTACATCCAGACCGTGCCCGAACAGTGGCTCGAACTGATCCCCAGCGGCGTCGAACTGTCGAACCGAGCCGCGCGCCGTGAGGTCGCTTCCGGAGGCAAGTCATGATGCTCGCGCGCGCCGCCGGCGCACGTCGCGCCCTCCGCGCGGGAGCCTACCTGCTCGCCGGCGCCTGCCTCAGCCTCAGCGCCGCCGCGCCCAGCCACGCCGACACGCCCGCGCCCGCGGTCGACAAGAACTCCGGCAGCTGCCTGTCCAGCGCTGAATTCATCAGCTCCTACGCGCTAACGGCCGACAAGCGCATCGACCTCGAGCGCGCCTGGGAAATCACCAAGGGGGAAAACGTCACCGTCGCCATCGTCGACTCCGGCATCAGCCCCACCAGCAAGCACTTCGCCCCCGTCAGCCCCGCCACGGACCGCGGAGCAGACTCGTCCCGCTTCCCCTCCGGTTCAGTCGTCCTGCCCGGCATCGACCTCGTCAACGCCGGCGGAGACGGACGCACCGACACCTACGGACACGGCACCCAGGTCGCCGGCATCATCGCCTCACGACTGCTTCCCGAACAGTCCGCGCTCGAAGGCGTCGCCCCGCGCGTCGCCCTGCTGCCCGTCCGCGTCTACGACACCTTCAACGAGGACCCCCAGAAGGGTCCCACCGGCCCCGACGCTGGCAAGACCGCCCAAGGCATCGAATGGGCCGCCGCGCACGGAGCCCAGATCATCGTCGTCCCGCAGTCCCAGCCCGCCCAGGACGCCCGCCTCGACGCCGCCGTCGCAGCCGCCACCGCCGCCGGCGCCCTCGTCGTCGCCTCGGCAGGCAACGCCGACTCCCAGATCGTCCAGCAGTACGGCGAAGACACCATCCCACGCTATCCCGCCGCAATCCCCGACGTCCTCGCCGTCACCAGCGCCACCGCCGGCGTGCCCGACGGCGGCCAAGTCTCCGGCGTCCACGTCGACATCGCCGCGCCCTCCATCGCCTCGCTCACCACGGCCGTCGCCGGCGGCGACTGCCTGACCGGCGAAGCCAACAACGAAACCACGGGCAGCTCCTCCTTCGCGAGCGCCTACGCCGCCGGCGCCGCCGCCCTGGTCGCCTCCGCACACCCCGACGAAACACCGGCCATGTGGAAGTGGCGCCTCGAAGCCACCGCGCGCCGCGCCAACCCCGCCGCGTCAACCACCGCCGTCGGCTGGGGCATGATCAACCCCTACGCGGCCATCACCATCGCTGCAAACGCCCACGTCGACGGCCCCATCAACCCCATGACGGGCGCCAGCGGAAACGACACTCCCCCGATCCTGCCCGTCACCGAACGCTCCTCCGGCGCCGAGGCCCGCACCCGCGCAGACCTGACCATTGCAGGCATCGCCTTCGCGTGCGTCACATTCCTCGGGTGCCTCGTCGTCGTGTCCTGGCTACGCAAGCCAGGTCGCAGGCGCTGACCCCTTAGTCCATCGCCACACAGGCGTTGATCGACTGGGACTGCAGGCCCGAGGCCGCGACGACCGTGCGCACCGTCAAACAATTGTCGCCGCCGTGCGTCGCGGGCAGCGTCACGGACGCAACCGGGCTCGACGCGCCCAGCGGAGCCTCACCCGGACGCTCCAGGCGGTACTGGAACATCAGCTGGTCGTTCGTATAGTTTGAATCGCTGGGCGCCGTCCACGTCCACACGATCGAATCGCCCTCCACGCGCCCGCTCAGGCCCGTGGGAGCCGCCGGAGGCACCGTGAGCTTACTCGGGTCCTCCTGAGTCGCTGTCGGCGCTTCCGTGGGGTCAATACGCACCGAGTGCCCGCCGCCCGTCAGCATCGCGACGACCAGGCCCGCCACCACGACCGCGCCCACCAGCACGAGCACAATCATCGCGGGAATAGGCATACGGCGACCAACGCGCTCTTCCTCCTCCTCGAAGGAAGTCGTCGCAGCACGACCCGTCGACAGGTTGCGCGGATGATGCCACGAGTCCGCGATCGGCACGACGCCGGACTCCGAAAAGTCAAAACCCACGCCCGAACGGATCGTCGCATCCTGCGCGGCCGACGCGCCCCGAGGCCTCGTCCCCTCCGCCTGGGAGGGCACCGGAACGGGGAAACCGTCCGGGGTAGCCGAAACCGGCGCCGAGGGCCGAGACACGTGCGGCGCATCGCGCACCTCGATGGGCGTCACGGGAAGCCCCGCCAAGCGCTGAATCCCCTGGAGCGACTGAGCGAACACCAGGGCTGAGCGCGTCCTGCGCGCGGGATCCACGCTCATCGCGGCGCGCAGCACCTCGTCGAGCTCCTCGGGCACATCCGCGCGCGCAACGGCGCGCAGACGCCCCGAACGCACGCGCATGGCGACCGCCACCGTCGTGTTATCCCCGATCGGGTCCTCGAAGGGGCTGCGCCCCACCAGCAGCGTCCACAGCGACGAGGCCAACGCCCACACATCCTGGGAAGGCTCCGCAACCGAGTTCCCATCGTGCTGCTCGGGCGGCGCCCACAGCACCGAAAAACCGTCAACGCTGCCGCCCGCGCCCTCGCCGATGCGCGCACTCACGCCGAAATCCGTCAACACCGGCGCCTTGTAGGAGTCCAGCATGATGTTGCCCGGCTTAATGTCACGATGCACGTAGCCCGACCGGTGCAGCATCTCCACGCCCGACGAAATACGGATCATCATGTCCAACGCCGACGCCGGATCCATCGGGCGGGCCCGCACCTGATCCGCGATATTCGCGACCGGGCAGTACTCCATGATCAGGAACTGACGTCCGTCAGGCAACGACCCCACGCCATACAGGTTGACGATCGCCGGGTGGCTCGACACGCGAGCCATCGCGTCGGCCTCGTACCTGATCGCCTCGTTGCCGCCCTCCACGTTCGAGCGGGCAATCTTGATCGCGACGTCGCGCGACGGAACCTGCTGATGGTACAGGTGCACGTCCGCGAAGCCACCCGACCCGAGCGCACGAATCCACCGGAAACCCTCGATGTGCGGGCCGGCACCCACAACCGCTCCACGAGTCACTGCCTACTCCTCACACTCGACGGATTCCCCTGGAGGCCATCCACGTCCTCACCATCCTCCAGCAAGGCGGCCACATCCCGCACCGGTTCCTTCGCCGCCGGCGGGCGCCTCCACGTGCGCAGCAGCGAACGCAGCGAGAAACGACGCCGCAGACGCACCCACAGGCTCGCGGAAGACGCCAGCGAACGCTTCAGCTGATCAACGTCCGACCAAGCCGACTCCGCTTCCTTCTGGCCGCCCGTCGCCGCCGCAAAATCGGCGACGTCCGCGCGACGAGCGATCGCCACGGTCATCGGCACACGCTCGTAGAACAGGGTCCACCCGGGGATCAGCGCCGAGGTGGAGGCCTGGGAGGCCACGCTCTGCGCCTCGGCCCCCTCCTCCTGGCCCTCGCGCAGCTTCCAGAACGAGGCCAGCGCCCACGCCGCCTCCTGGCGGGTCTGGTCGGCACGCAGGCGCACGCCGGCGTCGATCGCCATATCCACGACCTCGTCCCACGAGCCCACCAGGGCGACGCCGGGCGCGGCCTTACGGCGCACGCGAGTACGCCTAGCCTTCAGCGCGGCAATCAGCACGAAGGGCACCAACAGCAGGATCAGCGAGCCGGACACGGCGCCGATCATGACCCACGGAATCCCCGCCTCCGGCGGTTCCTTCGCAGCCACATCCTGATCGCGGCTCACCGGCGGCAACTCGACGGGCTCCTCGGGCGGCTCCGGCGGCTGAAGCACCTGGGGACGAGGCGAATTCTTCTTCTTGTCCGACTTGTCCTGAGGCACCCGATCCTTATCCGGCGTCGGGTCGAACACGGCCCAGCCGATGCCCTCAAACTCCATCTCAACCCACACGTGCATGTCGGTGCCCACAAGCGTGCTCGCATCAGCCGACTCACCCGACGGGTACGCGCCGATCACCACGCGGGCATTCCAGCCCAGCTGGTGCAGCATGAGCGCCATCAGAGCCGCATACTGCTCGTCGTCGCCGATCAGCTCGCCGTTATCCGACACCATCGCCGAGAGGCGATTGAGGTTGTGGCCCGGGCGCGACTGTTCGGTGTTCTCCTTCAGGTAGAAGCCCTCGTTATGCAGGTACTGCTCGATCGCGCGCGCCTTCTCGATCGGCGAAGACGCGGAGCCCACGATGCTCGCCATGAAGGTGTCAAGCCCGCTCGGGTAGGGCTCGTCCGTATCCGAATGGAACTTCACCGGCGTCGCTCCCGCGAACTGCGAATCCGTCGGCGTCACGAGGGCCTCCGCGCTCACCGTCACCGTCTGCGGTTGAGAGGGCACGCCCGTCGTCAGCGCCGCGTTGGCCCACATGTCAAAACGCAGGCCCTCCTGGTGAGCGCGAGCGTTCTCCCCGCCGAAGGTCACTGAGCGGACGTCGCCGGCCACGGGCACCCACGGGCCCACAACACCCGACGTCTCAATCGTCGTCGTAAACGAGCCCTCGCGGCCCTGGCCGGGGGTGCGCGGAATCGTCGACCCAACCGACACGTAGCCATTACGCACGCTCACCGTCGACGTCTGTCCATCCGACTGGGCCGCAACCAGGGTGGAGACCTGGCTCTTCGGGGCGCTCATCGTAAAGGTCGTCCCGTCGTACACGTCCAGCGCCGCCAATCGCACGCGCGTGCGCGCGGGCAGGCCTCGCACCGTCATCACCGTCTGCTCCGCCAGGTCCTTCTTGTAGTGGCGGAACGCCGACAGCGGCGACGGGTACTGGCGCACGTTAAACGGCGGCTCCACCTTCTCGCGGGCCACGATACGTCGACCCACCGGACCCCACGAGGCCGTCGCCGGCAAGGCCACACCCACCGCCAACGCGATCATCAGGGACGAGGCCAGCAGACGCCGAGAACGGAAAACCGCCTGACGGGAGGGACCGCGCGTCGACGCCGTCGCAGCGCTCGCCCCGCCACGGCCTCGTCGATTGACGGACACGTCCAGGCCCAGCGACAGGCGCTGGTGGGCGGAAGCCCACGCGAGCCACAGGAACGCGCCCGCGAACCACACCATGAACGGCCACACGGGCGGCACGACCCCGGACAGGCCAAAAGCAAGACCCACGACGCCCATCACGGCGACGGGGATGATGCCCAGGAGCGGGCGCCCCCAGCGCACCGACACCAGGCCGGCGATCAACGCGCACAGCAGGCCCGTGATCCACGGGACCAGCGCGGGACCCACGTAGGAGGCCGCCGGCGGCGTCAGCGTCAGGAGGTCCTTCCACGAACTCACCGAGCCGCGCACGAGGGTCAGGAGCGTGTCCGTCGTGGGAACGACGCCCCAGCGCACGGTCGAGGGCAGAGCAATTGGGCCGCCCAGCAGGAAGTACGCGACGAGCAGAGCCGCGAACGTCGACAGCGTGTCCCACGACCAGCGGGTCGAGGCAGCCGCGATGAGCAGGCCGACCGCGACACCCGAGCCCGCGGCGATCAAGCCGACGGAGGAACCGAAGACGGCCTCGTGGGTGAGGACCGGCCCCGCAAAAAGCGCGGCCAGAGCAAGGAAGGACAGGAGCGGCAGGCGGGGCCTTGCGCGGCCGAGAGCATCAACGTTCACCGAATATCACCCACCAAATGCGCCAGCTCGCGCAGCGACGGGCAGTCGAAGAGCACGCCGCCCTCCAGGCTCCGCCGACGCGCGCGCTGCTTCGGGTTAATGCGCAGGATCTGCACGGTCACGTCCCGGGGAGTGACCTGCGCGAGGTGCGCCGCCTCCTCATCCGTGACCGCGGAGGACGCGATGACGCTGACGTAGGAGGCCGACGGGCACGAGGCGAAGGCGCGGCGCACGAGCGCCGTGATATTCGAACGCCCGCTGAATCTCAGGGAAGCCAGGGAGTCGAGCATACTAACCGCGCCGGTCGCCGGAATCCACCGCTTACCCGCGGCAAAAGACACCGTGCGCGAGGAGGAAATACCAGCCAGCGCGAGAGACGCGGCAACCGACACCCCGTCCTCGAAAGCGTCGCGATCCCACGAGGAGCGCGCCGTGTCGAGCACGATCAGGTGGTGGGAGCGGTGCGGCTCCTCGTACTGGCGCACGATGAGCCTGCCCAGGCGCGCCGTGGACTGCCAGTGCACGGCACGTCGATCATCGCCCGGCTCGTAGTCGCGCAGCGCGTGAAAAGACACGTCGGAGCTCGACAGTTTCGCCGTGACCACGCCCTCGACGTCGACCTGGAAGCCGGTCGCATCGAAGGGCACGCGCACCGTGCGCGGATGGACATAGAGGGTCACCGGGTTATCCCAGGAACGCACGCGGCGCAAAAGGCCGAGGCCGTCGGAGCGCACGGTGCGAGCCGGTCCGATCTCGATGATGCCGCGGCGGCGGGTCACGACGGAGAAGAACTCGTCCCACGTCCGGTGAGAGGGCACGCCCGGGATGACGAACTCGGCGACGCCGGCGCCGATGGGCAGCTCGATGACCTCGGAGCCGCCGCGGCGGGAGGTGTCGTTGACGACGCGGATCTCGCCCAGAGCCGTCTGTCCGGCCGTCACCCTCTCCTGGGGCAGGCGCAGCGACACACGGTAGGGCGAGGGGGCGGCAACGAGCACGATCGCGATGACCAGCAGGGCCACGCACGCGATGGCCAGCGCGAACGCCTCGGCCCATCCCACGACGCCGGCGACCACCACTCCCGCGATCGCCGAAGCGACCACCAGCCACCCGAAGGGGGTGACGATGCCGCAGGCGGCCAGTACGTAGCGCATTCCCGGGATAGCGCGGAGACGACGATCCAGTGCGGTACGCGCCGAGGCGACGGCCCGCAGGACGCGCGGTCGTTCCGTCAGGCCGATGTCGGCCTTCGCACGCTTCATGGCGTTCCTCCCATCAGATCGGTTCCTCTCCCGCCGCGACCCCTAGTGGCCCGGCTCGCAGCTTTCCACTCGCACTGCCCCGTTCAGCTCGGCCTGTGAGCCGGCCCGCGTCGGCACACCGGACTCGACCTCGGGGCCGGTCACATTCACCAGATAGATGCGGCCGGGATCGACGTCGGAGGAGACACGGCACACATGCTGGGAGGACACTCCCGGCGCGAAGCCGGGGGCCACCAGGTTGAAGGTGTGGCACGCCTGGCCGGGGACCTGCCCGGCGACGCCCGGGCTGCAGTTCTCGACCCACTTGGTGGACACGCCCAGCTCGGTGGTGATGCCGTTGGAATCCGCCGAGGCCTCGCCCTGCGAGTTCTTCGCAACCACGTGGGCGCTCACCGGCGCGCCCTCGGGGAGGTTGTTGACCACCACTGATTGCGAGCCCAACATGTTGACCTGCTGGCCACCCACCGTCACCGTCAACTCCGTCATGGCCGGGTAGGCCTCGGCGACGGCCACGTTCACGCGGACCGCGCCGGGCCCGGCCTTCGAGACCGTCACTCCCTGCAGGGTCGGGGGCGCGATGGGCTGTCCATCGGCGCGCACGGGAGTCGACGCAACCGTGCTACCCGAGGTCGCCACACCCACCTGGCAGAAGTAGTAGGTGCGCGCAGCAATACCGCTGCCCTCGATGATCATGCCGTCGCGAGCCTCCGAACCGTCGACGCACGAGTTCTTTTCCGACGAGTAGCGCAGGCTCAACTCGCCGACGGCAAAGCCGTTACCAGGCGCCTTGTTCAGGTTCCTGACCAGCAGCTGGCCGTGCCTGCCCGTACCCTCGAGGGTCGGGGCGCCAATCGGCATGGGCACGGTCGACAGCGAGAAGGTCTGACTCGACGTCGAATGGTCGCCCTCGGCGTTGGACAGGTCCACTGTCACGGACACCGAGTTCCCGGGCGCGACGCCGTCGACGGAGACGGTGGTGACCGAGCGATCGACCGTTATCGGATCCCTCCCGTCCACGGTCACGGTCGTCGGCCCCCAGTCGGTGCCGCCGGAACGACCAATCTTCCACGAGATCTGGACGGAACCCGTCGACCCATCGGTGCTCGAGCCCACGTGCTTCAGCGTGATGCCAGTGGCGGGATCCGGCTTGCCGTGCGGCGTGCCGGTAGCTTTGTCCGACCACTCCGCCTGCTTCTCCGCGCCGTTACGGGCGGCGATCGAAACATAGTAGGTGACGCCGTTCTCGAGTTCGCTCACCGTCGTCTTCGTCAGGCCGGCCCTCGCGCTCTCCTGGCGGGTAGAGCCGTCGCTGCCGTTGAGCGTGATGTCGTAGGAGGTGATCGGGGAGCCCTCGTTGTTGGGCGCGCTCCACGTCACGTCCAGTGAGCCGTTACCGGGGGACAACGACGGCACGCTCATGCGTTCCGGCGTCACGTCGACGTAGACCTCGCTGGAGGGGGCGGAGGCGTCCGAGTCACCCACCGCGTTGCGTGCGACGACCGTGAAGGAGTACCGCGCACCGTTGGTCAGACCGCTCACCTCGCACACGGTCTGCTCGCACTTCGTGGTACCGCCGTGCGAGCTCGTGACCAGGTACTCCGTGATGCGCGCGCCGTTGTCGGCGCCCGGCGTAAAGGAAACGGAGGCGCGGCCCGGACCCGTCGCGGTGGCATGAACGTTCTCAGGGCGATCCGGGCGGTCGCGCACCGTCACCGACACGCGGCCCTCAACCACTCGCGAAGAATCCAGCGTCTTATCGATCACTCGATAGACGATCACCATGTTCCCGTGGAAGCCCGCGCGCGGGCTCACCGCCAGGACCGTGCCCTGCGGGTCCACCGTTCCCTCGCCGACCTCAACGGTGGCCCGCTGAATCGTGATCGGCGTGTCCGGGAACGGGTTGGTCGTGTACTGCTTCAGATCCACGTTCACGGTGCTGCCCGCATCCGCGACAATCTGGGCGAGCGAGGTCTGGATGAGCGGGCGCGTCGAGGCCACGACCTCGATCGGCACCTTCGCGCTGACCGGGCTACCCGAGCCGTCATCCACGCTCAGCGTCAGCGATCCAGCGGCCCCCGGCCTCGTACCGGCCTCCGCGCTCACCGCCAGGCGAGTCTCCGACTCGTTGCGCACCGTGATACCCGAGGGGATGTCCGAGACGCGGTAGGTGAAGGACGACGGATCGGGCGTATCCGGGTCGCTGACCATCAGAGGCAGGTTCACGGACGTCTCTTCGCCCGATGCGACGCGGATCACCGTCGGCGTGATCGTCGGCGGGTGGTTCTGCGTGGCCTCCACCTGAATCGGCAGGGTCAGCGAGGCCGAGGACGCCGAATCGTCGCCCTCTCGCCCGTCGAAAACCTCAACGTTGATGAAGGTCTTGCCCACGTAGCTCGCGTCGACGGTGAAGGAAATGGAGGTTTCGTCAGCCGTCAGGTTCGTCAGGCCAGCGCCCCCGCGCACGGTCGACACATCGCGGATGTAGGCGTGCGCGTCACGCTTGACCATCACGAAATCGTCGAGGGACAGGGTCTTGGACTCCCCTGCCTTCAGGCGGATCGGCACACGCGACGGGTTCACCGCGGGCACCTTGCGCTCCGCGCCGGGCACCGACACGACAGCCGAGGAGGACAGCCCGTCCTGGTCCGTAATCGAGTAGACGACCAGGCGGCGATCCGTCTGCGGGGTCACCGTCACCTTGTGCGTCGTGTTATCCACACTCACGTCGTCGGCACCCGAGGAAATCGTCAGCTCCGACAGTGCACCGTCCGGGTCCTCGTCGTTGGCGAGCACGCTCACCTCGACCGGGGCGCCGTCACGCGGCATGTCGGACAGGGACACGAGGTCGTCACGCGCGATCGGCGCCATGAGCGGGGCGTCCGCGGCGACGTTAACCGTCAGCTGGCCCGTTGCGGAGCCACCGCGGCCGTCCTCGACCACGTAGGTGACGACGAAAGGATTCTCCTGGGCGGGCGTCGTCAGCGACACGGAGGTGGCCGACACGACCGAGGCCTGCACCTCACCGTTCGAGGACTCAAGGGAGCCTTCGCGCAGCTTCAGGGTGTCGCCGTCGGGGTCCACGTCGTTAGACAGGACGTTGACCTCGATCGTGCGCGAGGGACGGGCCTTGACGACGTCGGGCAGCGCAACCGGGTTGTGGTTGAGCTCCGAGGGTGGCGCCACGCCCACTCGCACGCGTGCCTTGGCCTGTCGACCCAGGCGGTCCTCGACCGTGTAGGTGAACACGTCCGTGCCAGAGGCGTCCGAGTTCGGAGTGTACTCGATCCACTCGGTGCCCAGCGTCGCCGTGCCCATCGTCGGGGGCTGATCGATACCGACCAGGGTGACGGAGTCGCCATCCGGGTCGATGCCGTTGAGGGGCACCGGGATGCGCGTCGTCTGGCCGGCTGCCGCCCACGCCGTCAAGGCCTTGGGCTGGGGCGCGGAATTCGCCTGCTCGGCTCCGATGATGTTAAAGGTCGCGGTCGCGCTCGCCGTGTTGCCGGCGCTGTCGGTCACCGTGTAGGTCACGTCGACGCGGCCAGTCGTCTGCCCGGCCTCGAAACGCACCAGGTTGCCGGTGACGAAGGCGTGGCCGTAGTCGGAGTCGACCGTGCCCGCCAGGGACGGGGACACGCTCATCTGCAGGCCTGAAGGCGAATGATCGTTCGCGAGGACCTGGATGGAAGCGATGTCCCCCACGCGCACCTTCGCCGAGTCGTTTTGCAGCTCGAGGGGGGCGCGGTCGTCCTTCGCGCGCGTCGGAATGACGGCCACCGAGGCCGTGGCGGCGCCCGACCCGTTGGACACCGTGTAGCTGAAGCGTGCGACGTCGTCGAGGCCAGCGGGCGCGGTCACGCGCAGGAGGTGACGATCGATGAGAGCCACCTCGATACCCGCGTCGGAGTCAACCTCGATGGACTGGACGACCAGGACGCCGCCGGAGGGGTCTGTGTCGTTGGCCAGAGGCGCAACCAGGGCGGAGCCGCCACTGGGCAGGATCGCGATGTCATCCTCGGCGACGGGAGCCGCGTGCTCGTCTCCGGAGACGACGTCCACTCGCACGACGCCGACGACGGCCTGAGGCCCGTCGCTGACTGTGTAGGTGAACTCGTAGGAGCCCACCTGCGAGCCCGTGAAGGTCACGACACCCAGCTCCAAGTCGGGCACCAGCGTCGTCGAGGGGGGCGCGGTCGACACCTTCGTGAGCGTCAGGACGTCACCGTTGGGGTCCGTGTCGTTCGCCAGCGGCGCGACCACCAGGGGCTCGCCCACGCGCGCAACGTAGAAGTCTGCGTTCGCAATCGGCGCGATGTTACCGGGCTCCTGGACGAGGACAGTCAGCTCGCCCTCGGTCGTCAGCCAGCCGTCGGACACGTACACGGACACCGTGCGGGCACCCGCTCCAGCGCCGATGTCTCGGATAGAAAGGGTCCCGTCCTCGGAGAATTGAACGGACAGGCCCTCGGAGCCCTCGGCCTTCTCCAGGAAGATCTGGTCGCCGTCGGGGTCGATCCAGTCGGCCAGGACGTTGTATTCGATCTGCGCGCCCGAGCCGAGCTTGACGTTGGCGTCGTGAACGCGCTTGGGGCCGGCGTTCTCACTCCACGGGTGAACGCGCAGGGAGACGTTCGCGGTGGCCGAGGCCAGGCCGTCGGAGGCGGAATAGG